>JADMIO010932663.1_pt1 | contig 17448 bp, 14 predicted proteins | sample 8958161 | NCBI WGS metagenome assembly JADMIO01 (sample SAMN16585339, study PRJNA669376) | soil metagenome | isolation source: Crop rotation soil | place: USA: Cullars Rotation, Alabama | collected 2011
TGCCGCACCGCATGTCCGGCGGGATGCGCCAGCGCGTGATGATCGCGATGGCGCTCGCCTGCAATCCGCTGGTGCTGATCGCCGACGAGCCGACCACCGCGCTCGACGTCACCATCCAGGCGCAAATCCTCGAGCTGATGCGCGTGCTCAAGCGCACCGCCGAAGGCATGAGCATCCTTTTCGTCACCCACAACATGGGCGTGGTGGCGGAGATCGCCGACCGCGTCGCCGTGATGTACGCGGGCCAGGTGGTCGAGAGCGGGCCGGTGCGCGACATCTTCCGCGATCCGCGCCATCCCTATACCCGCGGCCTGCTCGGCAGCATCCGCGGCACGCGCAGACAGGGTGCGCGCGAGCCGCTGGTCGCGATTCCCGGCAACGTCCCCGATCCGCTCGACCTGCCCGCGGGTTGCGCCTTCGCGCCGCGCTGCGTGCTGGCGGAAGACGCGTGCCGCGCCGCCGTGCCGGCGCTGCGCGAGATCGCGGCCGAGCGCGCCAGCCGCTGCCGCCGCTGGAGCGAGATGTGAGCGCGCTGCTCGCAGTCGAGGGGCTGGTCAAGACCTTCGGCGGCGAACGGCGCTTCCTGCGCCCGCCGGCGCCGACCATCCGCGCGGTCGACGGCGTCTCGTTCGAGGTCGCGCGCGGCGAGGTCGTCGGGCTGGTCGGCGAGTCGGGCTCGGGCAAGACCACGGTCGGCCGCGCCATCCTGCGCCTGACCGAGCCGACCGGCGGCCGCGTCGTGTTCGACGGCACCGACATCACGACGCTCGACCGGCCGGCGATGCGCGCGCAGCGCCGGCGCATGCAGATCATCTTCCAGGACCCGTTCGCGAGCCTCAACCCGCGGCTCACGGTCGAGGAGATCCTCGGTGAGGCGTTCGCGATCCACGCCCTCGCCGCGGGAGCCGCGCGCCGCGCGCGCATCGTCGAGCTGCTCGAGCGCGTCGGCCTGTCGGCGCAGCATCTGGGGCGCTACCCGCACGAGTTCTCCGGCGGCCAGCGCCAGCGCATCGTCATCGCGCGCGCGCTTGCGGTCGGTCCCTCCTTCATCGTCGCCGACGAGCCGGTCTCCGCGCTCGACGTCTCGATCCAGGCACAGATCGTCAACCTGATGGCAACCCTGCAGCGCGAGCTCGGCCTGGCGATGCTGCTCGTGTCGCACGACCTCAGCGTCATCGAGTACATCTGCGACCGCGTGATCGTGATGTATCTCGGCCAGGTGATGGAGACCGCGCCGGTCGACGCGCTGTTTCAGGCGCCCAAGCATCCCTACACCGAGGCGCTGCTCGCGGCGGCGCCGGTGCCCGACCCGGAGGTGCGGCGCGAGCGCGTCATCCTGACGGGCGACATGCCGAGCCCGGCCAATCCGCCCTCGGGCTGCGTCTTCCGCACGCGCTGCCGCTACGCACTCCCCGCCTGCGCCGACGCCCGCCCCGCCCCGCGCCAGGTCGGCCCGGGGCACACGACGGCGTGCATCCGCGAGGACATCCTGTGAGCGCCAGCGCGCGCCGCCGCGCGCGACGGCGCGTCGAGCCGCTAGCCGCGCCGCGTCGCGACGATGTGGTCCGCGGTGCGCAGCGCCAGCGCCTGGGCGGTGGCGGTGGGGTTGATCGCGGCGCTGGTGACGAAGGCGCTGGCGTCGATCACGAACAGGTTCGCCACGTCGTGGGCGCGGCCGAAGGGGTCGACCACCGAGCGCTCGGGGTCCGTGCCCATGCGCGCGGTGCCCATCAAATGGAAGCCCGCCTGGTCGCGCAATGGCGTGCGGAACGTGGCGCGCGCGCCCGCCTGTGTGAGTACCTCGGTCGCGCGGTCGAGGCCGAAATCGAGCGCGCGGCGCGAGTTCTCGGACACGCGATAGATCATGCGCGGCGCCGGCAGGCCGTCCGCGTCGGCGAGCCGGTCCGACAGCGCGATGCGGTTCTCGGGCTCGGCGAGGTCCTCGGCGCAGACCGTGAAGCCGCAGATGTGGTCGAAGCGCGCCTCGAATGCGCGGTGATGGGCTTCGCCCCACGGCAAGGCCGTCCCCACGACCTGGCCGCTGGCGACCCCGACCGGTGCGGGCGTGCCGCCGAGCTGCAGCTTGACCCCGCGCACGAAGTCGCGCCGCCGGTCGGTGCTGTAGAACTGCAGCGACACCAGCCCGGCCTTCTCGCCCGCGACCCAGGTGCCGAGCGGCTCGTCGAACAGCCCGTCGACGCGCGCATAGGGATGGAGCATGAGGTTGCGACCCACCAGGCCGGAGCGGTTGGCAAGGCCCTCGGGGAACGCGCCGCAGGCCGAGAGCAGCAGCAGGCGCGGCGTCCCCATGCCGTTGGCCGCGACGAGGAAGCGCGCGCCGGTGACGCGAAACTCGCCGTCGTCGTTGCGGCAGATCGCGGCGGCAACGTTGCCCTGCGCGTCGAGCGCGAGGCGCTGGACGCGGGCGCGCGGCAGCACGCGCGCCCCGGCCGCGATCGCGTCGCGCACGAAGGCGCGGTCGGCTCCCGAGCGCTGCCGGCTCGGGCAGCCGAGATCGCACGGCCCGATATGGGTGCAGTGCGCGGTGCCGGCGTCGTCGGCATCGCGCCCGACCACCAGATCGACCGGCCACCAGTGCCAACCGAGCCGGTCGAGCACGGCGGCGATGCGCCGGCCGTTCGCGCCGATCGTCGGCAGGCGCTTCGCGCTCTCGCCATGCGGCGGCGACGCCGGATCGCCCGGGATCGCTGCCACCCCCCAGCGCTCCTCGCAGAGCGCGTAGTAGGGGACGAGATCGTCGTAGCCGATCGGCCAGTCGTCGCCGACGCCGTCGAGGGTCCGCATGCGGAAATCCTCGGGGCGGAAGCGCGGCACGTGCGCGGTCCAGAACAGCGAGCTGCCGCCGATCGCGTTGCCGAACATCGGCTTGATCGGCGAGTCCGCGTCGTCGACCGGGATGTCGTCGCGGCCGCGGCGGATGTTGGGATTGGACGACCAGCGCCCGGCACGCTCGAGCTCCCAGCGCGGCGAGTCGCGACCGAGCGCTGCGGGGTCGAGCCAGTCGCCGCGATCGAGCAGCACCACGCCGATGCCCTGCGTCGCCAGCCGCCACGCGGCCGCCGCCCCGGTCGGGCCGGCCCCGATCACCACCGCATCGGCATGGATGTCCGCCATCGTGCCCTCATTGCGCCCGGAACGTGCGATGCCCGATCATAACCGCGATCTCGCCGGACTGCTCGACGTGCTGATTCCCGGCGACGCGCGCTGGCCGAGCGCTTCGGCCGCCGGCGTGACCGTCGCCGCCATCGAGGCCGAGAGCGATGCGGCTACCGTCGACTGGGCCCTCTCGCTTGCAGCCGCCGTGCCCGAGCTCACGGCGGCTGAGAAACGCGAGCCGGAGCGCTTCCGCCGCCTGCTCGCGGCGGTCTATCGCGCCTATTACACGACGCGCGCGGTGCAGGACGTCGTCGCCGCGCTGGCAAACGCGGGCCCACGCGAGCCCTCGCCGCATTTCGACACGCGCCTGCTCGCGCGCGTGATCGCCACCCAGGCCGGACGAAGGAGATTGTGACCATGACCACCGCCATCAAGCTCTCGAGCCCCCCCAATGTCGCGCCGGCGACGACCTACGAGCATGTCGCGCGCGCCGGCGATTTCGCGTTCGTCGCCGGGCAGGTCGCCAAGGACGAGCACGGAAACTGGGTCGGCCTGGGCGATGCCGGCGCCCAGGCGCGGCAGGTCTACGTCAATATCGGCCGCATCCTCGACAGCATCGGCGCCAAGCCGACCGACGTGGTGAAGATCAACAACATCCTGGTCGACCGCGCCGACCGCGACGCCGTCACCGCCGAGCGCCTCAAGTTCTTCGGCAGCCATCGGCCGCCGCACACCGGCATCATCATCGCCGGCCTCGGCTCGCCCGAGGTCCGCGTCGAGGTCGAGGTCGTCGTGTATCTGCCGGCAGGGAGCGGGAAATGAAGGTCCCGTTCTACGACCACGCCAAGCTCTATCGCCGGCGCCAGGCCGAGATCGACGCCGCGATCCAGCGCGTGGTCACGAGCGGCCGGCTCGACTGGGGCGACGAGGTGCCGGCATTCGAGGCCGAGTTCGCTGCCTATGTCGGCGCGGCGCATTGCGTCACGGTGAACTCGGGCACCGCCGCGCTCAAGGTGGCGCTGCTCGGCCTCGGCATCGGCCCGGGCGACGAGGTCGTCACCGTGCCCAATTCCGACATCGGCACGACCTCCGGCATCCACCATTGCGGCGCGACCTCGGTGTGGGTCGACGTCGAGCCGGGGTCGCTGACGATGGACGTCGCGGCGGCGCGCGCCGCGATCACGCCGCGCACCCGCGCCCTGCTGCCGGTGGACCTGTTCGGCCATCCCGCCGCGATGGCGGAGATCATGACGCTGGCCAAGGCGCACGGGCTCGCGGTGGTCGAGGACGCCTGCCTCGCGCTCGGCGCCGACATCGGCGGCCGCACGATCGGCCAGTGGGCCGACGTCACCTGCTTCAGCTTCTCGCCGAACAAGCATCTCGGGGCATACGGCTCGGGCGGCGCCTGCGTCACCGACGATGCGGCACTCGCCGAGCGCATGCGCAAGATCTCGGCCTACGGCCAGCCGCGCTCGCGCCACCGCTCGCTCGGCACGACCGGGCAGCCGCTCAACCACGAGACCGAGGGCCTCAACGAGCGGCTCGACGAGATCCAGGCCGCGATCCTGCGCGCCCGGTTGCCCGACCTGCCCGCCGGCCTCGCCGCGCGCCGCGCCCAGGCGGCGCGCTACAACGAAGCGCTGGCACCAGTGCTCGACGCGCCGCAGACCAAGCCCGGCATGACGCACGCGTGGCGCAACTACGTGGTCCACGTCGACCGCCGCGACGTAGTTCGCACGGCGCTCACCGAACGCGGCGTCGGCACGGCGATGTCCTACGCGCCGCCGATGCACCTGCAGCCGGTCTACGCCGGCAAGGGCTACGGTCCCGGATCCTTCCCCGTGACCGAGCGCTCGGCCGCGCGCCTGATCGGCCTGCCGATCGGCCCGCATCTCGAGCAGGCGCAGATCGATTTGGTGACCGAGGCGGTGCGCGCGGCGGTGCGTCAGAGCACCGCGAGCGCGTAGGCCACCGCGAGCAGCAGCGCCGCGAAGCACGCGAGGCCGAGCGGCAGCCAGCCGGCGGTGGGACCGACGATCGCGGTCGTCGGCTCGCGCGGGTCGTAGTGCACCACGACGCGCGTGCCGACGGGCGTCGCCGCGACGACGCGCTCGGCAACCGCCGGCGTCGTGCTGCTGACCATGCGGCCATGCTGGTCGCCCTGTATGTCGACGCCCTCGACGGTGAAGCGATAGATCACGCGCGGGATGTAGAACGGCGTGCTGGAGGTGCGCCCGCGTGTGGTGCGGCGCGTCGCCGCCTGCTCGACATGCGACTCGACGACGACGCCGGGGGCGGTGGGCCAGGCGCGCATGGTGCGCGCGCGCCGCCACGCGCCCAGGGCGATCAGCGCGACGAAAGCCGCGACCGCCAGGGCGAACATGATGAAGGGCACGCGGCGTGGGTTGCGGGCATGCGCCTGGACGAAGGCGAGGACATGATCGAAGCCGTAGAATCCGCCGACGATCACCGCGGCGAGCACCGTGACGCCGAGCCAGCCCTCGCGCAGCCGCCGCGGATCGTCGCGCTCGAGGATGCTCTCGGCCGGCGCCGCCGGGTTGTAGTAGACCGTGACCGGCTTGCCCTTGGGGTAGCGCTGCAGCAGCGCCACGACGTCGAGATTGCCGTGGTCGTCGCCGACCCCGACCTGCCGGCTCAGGAAGGTCTTGCCCGCGACCGCGTACTCGTAGGCGATCGTCGCGAAGTTCTTGCGGTCGATCCGGTCGGTCGACACCAGCGTAGGACTTCCCCGGCTGCTGCGGCCGGTCAGATGCGTGTCCTTCGAGCGCACGTCGCGCGAGGCGCTGTGCGATTCCACGATGCGCCCGATCGTCGAGCGCCAATGCCGGGTGCGCCAGTTCTGCCAGGAGATCCACAGGATCATGGCCGCGAGCAGGCCCGGCAGCGCGAGCATGCCGACCAGCCACCAGTTCACGCTCATCGCGGTCCCCCGACCTGCGGCTGCGAAGGTCGCGACTATAGCCGAACGAACGGTCGCGGAGCGGACGCTACTCCGCCGCGGCGCGCTTCTTGGTGCGGGCGACCAGCAGCAGATGGTCCTCGAGCGCGCGGTGCAGATCGTCGATCGTGCCGGGGGCGCGGATCTGGGCCAGCATGAAGTCGCGGAAGACCTCATGCTGGCGCGCGATCGCCGAGAGGTCGTTGTCGCGATAGGGCTCGAGGCTGAAGATCACCAGCACGTGGCGCGCGATCGCCTCCCACAGGGTCGCGGCGATCGGGTTGCCGGCGGCGCGTGCGATGGTGCGGTGGAAGTCGAGATCGGCGCGCAGGGACAGGCTGGCGTCGCCGGCCTTGGCGGCCATCTCCATCTGGCGGATGGCGACGTCGAGCTCGGCGGGATCGGCCTCGCCGGCGCGCCAGCGCTGCATGGCGTCGCGCAGCATGTAGGTCTCGAGCATCAGGCGCAGCTCGAACACGCGCTCGATGGTGGCCGGCTCGAACGACGCGACGCGATAGCCGCGATGGCCGCCGCCCGCGAGGATGCCCTGCGCATGCAGCACCTTGAGGGCCTCGCGGATCGGCACGCGGCTGACCTTGAGGCGCTCGGCGAGCGCGATCTCGACCAGGCGCTCGCCGGGCTTGAGGTGGCGCGTCGCGATCGCGGTCGCGATCGAATCGGCAATCGATTCGGCGAGCGAGACGCGCTTGGGCTCGGGAAAGGCAGTCGCGACGCCGCGCGCGGCGGGCTTACGCGCGGGCACCGCCGCGCGCGTCTGCGCAGCGGCCTGGCGCAGCGGGATTCCCCAGCGACGAGGCGTCTCCCCGCGATCGGCGGATTTGCGTTCGGCCAAGGCTTTTCCTCCTGGACGCTGCGCGGTGTTTTCCCCGACTCCGGGCCCGGCTTCGCGCCGGTTGTATAATTGAGTCGATTGACACTGTCGAGTTACGTCTCCGGCAGCGCCAGCGCCGCCTTGACCATCTCGGGGCCGTAGTCGCGCTCCGCCGCGGCGATGGTGACCTTGCCCTGGCGCAGGTCGGCCGCGAGCAGCGGCAGCGGCCGCTCCGACGGCGGGCCCCAGCCGCCGCCTCCCAGGGTCTCGACCCGCACCGTCTCTCCCGCCTTCATCGGCAGGCCCGAGGCCTTCGAGTGCAGGATTTCGGGATGGTTGGTGCCGGGGTTGCGCGTGATGCGCGTGACGTTCGAGGGCAGGCCGCCGAACACGCCGGGCGCCGCCACGACATGCGCATCCGAGCGCACCGACAGCGTGGTGCCGTCGTTGAGGATGTGGATCTGGCGCGCCATGCCGAGCCCGCCGCGGTGGCGACCGGCGCCGCCGGAATCCGGCACGAAGCAGTACTCGTCGAGCAGCAGCGGATACTCGAGCTCGAGCGCCTCGACCGGCAGGTTGGTCGAGTTCACCGTGTGCACGTGGACCGCATCCATGCCGTCGCGGTCCGCGAAGGCGCCGACCCCGCCCCCCATGCTCTCGGGATAGACGTAGGTCGTGCGGCGCCTCGGATGCCAGCCCGACACCGAGCTCGCCGAGGTCGAATCGTTGGCCGACGCCATCACGCGCTCGGGCGGCAGCGCCTGGAACAGCGCACCGAACACCGCGCCGCACAGCCGGTTCGAGGTGACGGCGCGCGCCGCCACCGCCGCAGGCGGGCGCGGATTGACGATGGTGCCGGCGGGGGCGGTGATCTTGATCGGGTCGATCGCGCCCTGATTGGGCATCAGGCCGGGATCGAGCACCGCCTTGACGCAGTAGTAGACCGACGCCTTGAGCGCGCTGTCGGGCAGGTTGATCGCGCCGCGCGCCTCCGGACCCGAGCCCGCGAAATCGAACTCGAGCTCCTCGCCGCGGATGCGCGCGGTGCAGACGATCGGCACCTGGGTCCCCGGAAAACCGTCGTCGTCCATCGCGCGCGAGAAGGTGTAGTCGCCGTCGGGCAGGGCCGCGATGCGGTTCTTGAGGCGCCGGCTGGTGTAGGTGAGGATGTCCTCGATCGCCTGCGCGACCACCGGCCAACCCATGCGCTCGCAGAGCTGCACCAGCATGGCACCGCCGCGCACGTTGGTGCCGACCTGGGTGCGCAGGTCGAGCCGGCGCTCCTCCGGATCTCGGGTATTGGAGGCGATCAGCTCGACCAGGTCTTCCTCGATCGCGCCGCCGCGCGCGATGCGGATCACCGGCAGGCGGATGCCCTCCTCGAAGATCGTGCGCGAGGTGCCCGAGGTCGAGCCCGGGTTGCGGCCGCCGACATCGGCGTGGTGCGCGATGTTGCCGCAGAAGAAGCGCACCTGGCCGTCGACATGGATCGGCGTGATGATCGAGATGTCGGGAAGGTGGCTGCCGCCGGCGAGATAGGGGTCGTTGCAGATGAAGGCGTCGCCCGGCGCCAGGTCCTCCGGCTTGTAGCGCGCGATGATGGTCTCGACCGCGCCCATCATGGCGCCGAGATGGATCGGGATGTGCTCGGCCTGCGCCACCAGCCGGCCACGCGCGTCGATGATCGCGGTCGAGCAGTCGCGCCGCTCCTTGATGTTGGTCGAGAACGAGGAGCGGATCAGGATCGAGCCCATGTCCTCCGCGATCGCCAGCAGGCGATTGGAGAACACCTCCATCTGGATCGGATCGGCGATGCGCGCGTTCATGCGATTCTCCTCGGGTCTCGTCATGCGACCCCGGTCATGCGACCGCGAGCACGATGTTGCCCCAGATGTCGACCGTCGCCGACTGCCCGGGCAGGACGATCGTGGTGGCACTCATCTCGTTGACCACCGCGGGGCCGGCGATGGCGACGCCGACCGGCAGGCGCTCGCGCTGATAGACCGCGGCCTCGCGCCAGCCCTGGCGCGCATCGACATAGAGCTGCCGGGTCGCGACCACCGCGTCGGCCAGGCTGGCGCCGCCCGCCACCTTCGGCTGCGGGGCCTTGCGCACCTCGCCGATCGCCTGGACCCGCGCCGAGACGAACTCGAGGTCGCGCGCCGGGATCGCGTAGCCGTAGGCGAGCTTGTGCGCGGCATGGAAGCGCTGCACCAGCTCGGGCAGCGCCGCGGCACCAAGACCGTCACAGTCGACCTTGACCTCGAAATTCTGGCCGCGATAGCGCGCGTCGAGCACGCGCTTGAAGCGGCGCTGCGGGCGGGCGACCGATTCGCGGTCGAGCCAGGCATGGCCTTCCTCGGTCATCGCGTCGAACAGCGCCAGCACCTGCGTCCAGCTCGCGTCGCTCGCATCGGCGAAGTGGCTCCGCACGTAGTCGGACGACAGGTCGGTCAACAGCATGCCGCGCGCGCACAAGGTGCCGGGCTCGCGCGGGATCAGCGCCTTGGGGATGCCGCACTCGACCGCGACCTCGGCGGCGTGCAGCGGCCCGGCGCCGCCGAAGGCGCACAGCGCGAACTCGCCCACGTCGTAGCCCTTCTCGACCGAGACCGAGCGGATGGCGCGGCTCATGTTGGCGTTGGCGATCTGCACCACGCCGTGCGCCGCCGCCTCGAGCGACAGGCCCAGCGGCTTCGCGATCTGGTCGTGAATGGCGCGGCGCGCCGCCTCGAGGTCGATCGTCATGCGCCCGCCGAGCAGGCTGGTCGCGTCTAGCCGCCCGAGGCAGAGATTGGCGTCGGTGATGGTCGGCGCGGTGCCGCCGCGGCCGTAGGCGACCGGGCCGGGCTCGGCGCCTGCGGATTCCGGACCGACCTTGAGCGCGCCGGCATCGTCGATGCGCGCGATCGAGCCGCCGCCGGCGCCGATCACGTGGATGTCGATCATCGGCGTCTTGACCGGATAGCCCGCGACCAGGCGGTTGGCCGTGTAGGTCGGCGTGGCGCCATAGACCAGCGACACGTCGGTCGAGGTGCCGCCGACGTCGAAGGTGATCAGGTTGGGGAAGCCGGCGACCTTGCCGATCTCCGCGGCGCCGACCACGCCCGCCGCCGGGCCCGAGACGCAGGAGCGCACCGGGCAGGCGCGCACGGTGTCGATCGACATCAGCCCGCCATTGGAATGGATGGTGTAGGGCTGGGCGGGAATGCCGATGTCGCGCACGCGCTTCTGGAACTGCTCGAGATAGCGCCCCATGCGCGGGCCGACGAAGGCATTGATCACCGTGGTCGAGACCCGCTCGAACTCGCGGAACTCGGGCAGGATCTCGCTCGACACGCTGACATAGACGCCGGGCATCAGGCGCTCGACCATGCGCTTGGCGGCCTGCTCGTGCGCCGGCGTGCGGTAGCTGTGCAGGAAGCAGATCGCGACGCTCTCGACGCGCGCACGCCGCAGGCTTTCGACCGCCGCCACCAGCGAGTCCTCGTCGAGCGGCATGAGCACCTTGCCGTCGGGGCCGATGCGCTCGGCGACCTCGGCGCGGCGGTCGCGCGGCACCAGCACCGGCGGCTTCTGGACGCGATAGTCGTAGATCGACGGCCGCGCCTGCCGGCCGAGCTCGAGCACGTCGCGGAAGCCGCGCGTGGTGAGCAGCCCGGTGCGCGCGCCGCGGCGCTCGATCACGATGTTGGTCGCGACCGTGGTGCCGTGGCCGAGATAGCCGATCTCGCTCGCGGCCAGGCCGAACGTGGCGATCATCTGCCGCAGGCCGTCCTCGATCGCTTCCGAGGGCTCGCGCGGCGTGGAGGGAACCTTGAAGAACCGGATCTGGGAATCGCGTTCGTCGAGCACCGTGAAGTCGGTGAACGTGCCACCGACATCGACACCGATCCGGAACATGAGCGACCTGCTTGACCGAAGTTGCGCGCGCGAGCGAGACGTTTGTTAGTTTGTATTACAATTCGGGCGCGCCATGCAAATGCCGCGCGACCCCGGCGCGGGCGCGCGGGACTGCAGGACCTAGCGCCGGATCCGCGCGCCGAACAGGCGGTCGAGCTGCTGCCGGTCGTAGGCGTCCTCGCCCGCGGCGCGGCCGCGACGCGGGGCACCCCCGGTCGTGGTCCATTCGACGCAGCGCAGGAGCAAACGCTCGACACGCCGCGCGCGCAGCGCATCGGCGATCGGGATGATCGCGTTGTGGTCCGCCCGGCTCAGCGCCGCAGGCAGCTCGCCGCCGAGGACGGCGCCGATGCCCTCGAGGATCTCCGTCTTGCGCGCCGTTCCGCACTCCTGCCCCGCGTCGCCCCCGCCGAACATCATCGGGGCTTCCAGGTTGCAGGCGCCGCCAGCCATGCAGGCGACGACGACGAGGCCGAAAGCCATCGCACATTCCCCCAGGGTGAGCCGCACGCGCCCGGGGCGACCGCGCGCCCCGGGCCGCTTCGCCTCGCTCAGTCGCGCGGCTGGCCGACGACGCGCAGATAGGGCTTCAGGGTCTTCCAGCCGCCGGGGAATTTCTGCTTCGCCTGCTCGTCGCTGACGGCGGGCGGGATGATGACGTCCTGGCCCGGCCGCCAGTTGACCGGCGTCGCGACCGTGTGCTTCGCCGTGAGCTGGATGGAATCGAGCAGGCGCAGCACCTCGTCGAAGTTGCGGCCGGTGCTCATCGGATAGGTGAGCATCGCCTTGACCTTCTTGTCCGGCCCGATGACGAATACCGAGCGCACGGTCGCGTTGTCGGCCGGCGTGCGCCCCTCGGACGTCGTGCCGGCGCCCTCCGGCAGCATGTCGTAGGCCTTCGCGACCTTGAGCTCGGGATCGCCGATCATCGGGTAGTTGACCGCGTGGCCCTGCGTCTCCTCGATGTCCTTCGCCCACTTGGTGTGGTTGCTTACGGGATCGACGCTGAGCCCGATGATCTTGGTGTTGCGCTTGTCGAACTCGGGCTTGAGCCCGGCCATGTAACCGAGCTCGGTCGTGCACACCGGCGTGAAGTCCTTGGGATGCGAGAACAGGATCGCCCAGCCGTTGCCGATCCAGTCGTGGAACGTGATCGTCCCCTGGGTCGTCTCGGCGGTGAAGTTGGGCGCCTCGGAGTTGATTCTGAGCGACATGGTGACCTCCCAACGCTGCAGGGTCTCGGGACGGAACCCCCCGCCCCCTCTCGACGGCCAGTATAGGCCGGAGCGCCAGTATATAGGCCGGACCGCCGGCTTCTCTAGGAGTACTCGATACGCGGGTCGATGTAGGCGTAGACGACGTCGACGACCAGGTTGATGACGACGTGGAGCACCAGGATCACCAGGATGCAGCCCTGGATCAGCGGATAGTCGCGATCGCCGATCGCCTGCACCAGCAGGCGGCCGAGGCCGGGATAGGTGAACACCGCCTCGGTCACCACCGTGCCGCCGATGAAGGCCGCGGCCATCAGCCCGACGATGGTGACGAACGGCAGCAGCGCGTTGCGCAGCACGTGGCGGCCGACGACGTCGCGCTCGGGAAGCCCCTTGGCGCGCGCCGTGCGCACGTAGTCGGCGCGCAGCTCCGCGATCAGCGACGCCCTCAGAAAGCGCGCGAAGATGCCCGAAACATAGACGCCGAGCGTGGCGGCCGGCAGCACGGTGTTGCGCGCCATGTCGAGCGGCGATCGCCAGAACGGCACGTAGCCGGACGCCGAGGGCAGCCAGCGCAGATCGACCGCGAACAGGAGGATCAGCAGGATCCCGAGCCAGAAGGTCGGCACGCCGAGTGCAAGCGCGCTCCAGCCGTTGAGCGCGCGGTCGAGCCAGGATCCGGGTGCCAGCGCGCCGATGACCGCGATCGGCACACCGAGCGCCAGCCCGACGACGATGGCGGCGAGGCCGAGCTGCAGGGTGGCCGGCAGGCGCTCGCTGATGAGGGCGACCACCGGCGCGCGGCTGCGCAGCGACAGGCCGAGATCGCCGCCGATCGCGGCGGTCAGCCACGACCAGTATTGGATGATCACCGGCCGGTCGAGCCCGAGCTCCGCGGTGGTCGCGCGGATCTGCTCCTGCGTCGCGTTTTCGCCGAGGATCATGCCGACCGGCCCGCCCGGGACGGCATAGATCATCGCCCAGATGCCGACCGAAGCGAGCAGAAGCACCGGCAGCAGCTGGAGCACCCGCCGGAGCACGTAGGCGGTCATCGCGCGATTCCCTGGACGTCGGCCATCCGACGATCCTCGAGGGCCGCCGACAGCGCGCGGCCGATCGTGTCGAGCGACAGGATCGTCGCCGTCAGCACGATGCCGGGCAGGACCGCGTAGGTCGGCGCCTCGTAGAGATACGACTTGCCGGTGCGCAGCATCTCGCCCCAGCTCGGCGTCGGCGGCGGGATGCCGACGCCGAGGAACGCGAGTGCCGCCTCGAGCAGGATCGCAACCGAGGACAGCACGATCGCCTGGACCAGGATCGGGCTCCACGAGTTCGGCAGCACGGTACGGAACATCGTGTAGCCGGAGGACGCGCCGAGCGCCTCCACCGCCGTCACGAAGTCGCGCGAGCGCAGGCTCAGGACCTGCGCGCGCGTGATCCGCGCGAAGCCGGGCATCCCGGTGATGCCGACGGCGATCAGCGCCGCCGTCTGGCTGCGGCCGAGGACGGCGATCATCGCCATCGCCAGCAGGATGCCCGGCAACGACAGCAGCACGTCGACCGTGCGCATCAGCAGCGCGTCGCGCCAGCCGCCGAAGAACCCGGCGGCCAGGCCGATCGGCACGCCGATCGAGCCGGCGATCGCCACCGCGCCCGCGGCGGTCATGAGCGAGGTGCGCGCGCCGTAGACCACCCGCGCGAGGATGTCGCGGCCGAGCTCGTCCGCGCCGAACCAGTGGGTGGCCGACGGGCCCTCGAGGGCCGCGACGATGTCCTGCCGGATCGGGTCGAGCGGCAGCAGCGGCGCCAGGATCGCAAGCAGCGCCACGATCGCGATGAACGCGATGCCGGCAAGCGCGCCGGCGTCGCCGAGCACGCGGCGCGCCATCGCACGGCCACGGGGCCCGATCAGGCTCATGACGCAGCGGCGTGCGGCGCGGCCGCGGCCAGCGGGCCGGCGTGGTGGCACGCGCAGCGGTTGGCGAGACCGGGCCGCATCACGAAGGCCGGCGCTTCGACCGCGCAGATCGGGGTCGCCTTGAAGCAGCGCGGATGGAACGTGCAGCCCGGTGGCGGGTTCGACGGGCTCGGGATCTCCCCCTGCAGGACGATGCGCGCGCGCGACCCGCGCGCCGCGGGATCGGGCACCGGCACCGCCGAGAGCAGCGACTGGGTGTAGGGATGCACGGGCGTGTCGAACACGGTCGCCTTGGTGCCTTCCTCGACGATGCGGCCGAGATACATGACCGCGACACGATCGGAGATGTGGCGGACGACCGACAGGTCGTGGGCGATGAACAGGTAGGCGAGGCCGAACTCGAGCTGCAGGTCGCGCAGCAGGTTGATGATCTGCGCCTGGATCGAGACGTCGAGCGCCGCCACCGGCTCGTCGAGGATGAGCAGCCGCGGCTGCAGCGCCAGCGCACGGGCGATGCCGATGCGCTGCTTCTGGCCGCCCGAGAACTCGTGCGGATAGCGGTCGAGCTGCGCGCGCGCTAGCCCGACCATCTCGAACAGCGCCGCAACGCGCGCCGCACCGCCAACCTCGTCGTAGATGCCGTGGATGTGCAGCGGCTCGGCCACGATCTCCCCCGCCGTGCGCACCGGGTTGAGCGACGCGTAGGGATCCTGGAAGACGTACTGCATGTGCCGGCGCACCCGGCGCATGTCGCGGCGCCCGAGCCGCGTGACGTCCTCGCCCGCAAAGCGCACGCGCCCGCCGGTCGACCGGATCAACCCCATGATCGCGCGGCCGGTCGTGGTCTTGCCGCAGCCCGACTCGCCGACCAGGCCGACCGTCTCGCCTTCGTGGACGACAAGGCTGACGCCGTCGACCGCGCGCACCCAGCCGACCCGCCGTCGCAGCAGCCCTGCCTTGATCGGGAAGTGAACCCGCAGGTCCTCCACCGCGAGCAGCGGCGCGCGTTCTGCCGGCTGCGCGCGTTCGTGCAGCACCGCCTCGGCCGGGCGCAGCGCGAGCGACGCCTGCTCGGCGAAGTGGCAGGCCGCAAGCTGACCCTCGCCGTCGCCCTTCGCGCCGACCGGGCGAAGCGCCGGCTGGTCGGCGGCGCAGACCGGCTTGCCCTCGCCGATCGAGCAGCGCGGATGGAAGGCGCATCCCGTCGGCAGCGCCGTCGGCGTCGGCGGCTGGCCGCGGATCGGCACCAGCCGCGCCTCGTCGGCGTCGATCCGCGGCAGGCCTTGCAGCAGGGCGATGGTGTAGGGATGGCGCGGCCGCCTGAAGATGTCCTCGACGCTTCCGGTCTCGACGATCCGGCCGGCGTACATGACGACGACACGGTGGGCCATCTCGGCGATGACGCCGAGATCGTGGGTGATCAGGATCACCGCCGCGCCGGTCTCGGCCTGACGGCGGCCGAGCACGGCGAGGACCTGGGCCTGAACCGTCACGTCCAGCGCGGTGGTCGGCTCGTCGGCGACGATCAGCCGCGGCCGGCCCGACATCGCCATGGCGATTACCGCGCGCTGGCGCATGCCGCCGGAGAACTGGTGGGGGAACTGCATCACGCGCCCGGCCGGGTCCGGGATGTCGACCTCGCGCAGCAGCTCGACCGCACGCCCGCGCGCATCGGGGGCGCGCACGCGGCCGTGCGCGACCTGACCCTCGATCACCTGGCGGCCGATCGGCAGGACGGGATTGAGGCTGGTCGTCGGATCCTGGAAGATCATGCCGACGTCGCGGCCGCGCATGCGGCGCAAGGTCTCGGCATCGGCGCGCGTGACCTCGACGTCGCCCAGCCGCACCGAGCCGGCGACGCGCGCGTAGCGCGGCAGAAGGCCGGTGAGCGCGAGCGCGGTGACGCTCTTGCCCGAGCCCGACTCGCCGACGATGCCGAGCACCTCGTTGGGCCAGACGTCGAAGTCGATGCCGCGCACCGCCGGCACGGCCGGCCCGGAACCCTGGAAGGTCACCGCAAGGTCGCGGACCGAGAGGACCGGCTCAGCCATCACAAGGCGGATTTAAGCACAATGGCACAGAGAAAAAGAACCGCCCTGCGGGACAAAACACACGCAGGAGCGACCGATTCGGGCGGATCGTCGCGATCCGCCCCGGTCGCCCCTGCAGAACGATCTCCGATCGCGCGGCGCGCGCTCAGCCGGTAAAGCCGATCGTGCGCGCGACCAGCATGTTGTCGATCTCGCGCGTGATGCCGCCGACATTGCGGGCGGCGACGATCGGCGCGAAGTCGTAGGTATTGGTCGGAATGGCGAAGGACGCTTCGACCAGCACCCGGTTGAGGTTCTCGTAGGCGGCGCGGACGTCGGCGCCGCCGCCGAGCGTACTGTTGACGCGCTCGATCGCGGCGACGTAGTCGCGATGCGGGTGGGGCTCGCCGAGCACCGGGTTGTTCTGCGTGCGGTAGATGCTGTTGGTGGTGACGCGGCTCGGGAACTTCTGGACGTTGCCGACGCCGCCGAAGGTCGCGTCGAAGCGCCCGGTGAGCATCGCCTCGGTCATCTCGGCGCCCTGCTTGAGATCGAGCTGGATGTTGACGCCGACGCGCGCGAGCGTCTGCTGCACGATCTGGCTGATCAGCACCGTCGGCTCGTCGCCGCTGTTGACCAGGAGCCGCCAGTTGGCCTGCTCCGCCGCCGACAGGCCGGATTCGCGAAGCAGCGCCTGCCCGCGCTCGAGATTGAACGCGAAGCGCTCGTTGTAGCTGCGATCCGCGGCCGGGCTCGCCGGCACCCAGGGCAGCGCCGTGACGTCGCCGAGCCCGGCGTAGCCCACGCGCAGGATCGCGGCGCGGTCCATCAGGAAGTTGAACGCCTGGCGGTACTTGTCGTTGCGGAACGGCCCGCGCGTCGAGTTGATGCGGAACACCTGGACCAGGAGGCCGGGCCCCTGGACGAGCTGGAAGCCCGCGCTGCGCAGCCGCACCGCGCTGCGCGAGGTGCCAGCATAGACGATGTCCACGGCGCCGGATTCGAGCGCCGCCGATGCCGCCGCGTCGTCGCTGAAGATGGTGAGGACGTACTCGTTGCAGACCGGCTCGCCCTGCCGCCAGTAGTTCGGGTTCGCGGTCAAGCGGATGCGCTGGCCGACGACGCGCTCCGCGAGCGTGTAGGCGCCCGAGCCCGCCGGCCGCTGGTCGACCGTCTCGATGCCCGCGGGGTCGATGATCGACATGAACTGCAGCAGGTCGGTGATCTGCCGATCGGGCACCGGCGCCTTGAAGTTGATCCGGATCGTATTGCCGTCGACCACCGTCCAGTCCTGGACGATCGACATCGTCGCGTAGACGTTGCGGCCCTTCTGGGGATCCGCCGCCTTGGTCAACGTCGCCGCCACGGCCTGGGCGTTGAGCGGATTGCCGCTGTGGAACCGCACGCCCTGGCGCAAGGTCAAGGTCACCGCCTTGTTGTCGGGTGCGACCTGCCAGGCCGAGGCGAGGCTCGGC
>JADMIO010960109.1_pt1 | contig 17447 bp, 13 predicted proteins | sample 8958161 | NCBI WGS metagenome assembly JADMIO01 (sample SAMN16585339, study PRJNA669376) | soil metagenome | isolation source: Crop rotation soil | place: USA: Cullars Rotation, Alabama | collected 2011
CGGGAGTGAGCGCCACCGCCGCGACCAAGAGACACCCCAGCGCGAGTTTCGTCCCGCGCCGCATCCGATTCGCTTCAGCTCGCGAAGCGCGCAGGCTCGAGCTCCGCGAGGTGGCGGTGGCACATCTCGCAGCTCGACACGCCGCGCTGGCGCGCCGCGGGATCGAGGGTCTCGTCGACCCAGCGCAGGAACGTGCGGTAGTTGGCGAACACCTGGGCGGCATCGCTGCCCACGGCGCCGAGGTCGAAGTGCGGCGAATCGATCTCGGCGGCGAACGGGCAGGCGTGGAAGCGACCGCGCGTGGTGAGGACGGGGAAGCAGCGCACGCAGCCGTTGCTCATGCCGTGGTACTCGGCCTCGCGGTCGCGATCGAAGGTCTCCTCGGCGCCGCCGCCGGCGTGGAACAGGACCTTGTAGCCCTTGAACAGGCGGTTGGGATGTGCGGTCGCCCAGCCTTCGAGCCTGGCCTTGGCGGCGGACGGCAGCGGCTCGGCGTCGCGGCCGTGGAAGATCGAGTAGTTGAGCACCGCCTCGGTGCGCGGGTCGGATTCGAGGATCGCGATCAGCTTCTCGGCCTGCACACCGTTGGAGAACACGGTGACCAGACCGGTGAAGCCGCGCTCGCGGCAGTAGCGGATGGCCTCGACGATCTCGGGCGTGTGGAGCGTCGGCTCGCCGCCGTAGAACTTGAGGTTGCCGTCGGCCGCTAGCGTGTCGAGTGCTTGATCGAGCACCGCCGCCGAGTAGGGCTGATACCAGCCGTCGGGCGAGCCGTGGATCGTGCACCACGAGCAGTCGCGGTTACAGAAGTTGCCTTCGTAGAGGTGCAGCTCGCGCAGCTCGGTGTCGGCCGGCGAATAGTGCTCGACGGGCTCGTGGAAGACGACCGGGCCGATGTGTGGATCGCGATGGACGTCGTTCAAGCCCCAGTCATAGACGTTGTAGACCACCTCGTAGCCATCGATGGCCTCGAGCGCGAGGCAGGCGTGATCGGCGATGAAGGTCAACACGCCGCGCCGGTAGTCCTCGTGCGTGCCGCCCGATCCCGCGAAGTCTTCCGCGTACATCTTGAACAGCCGCGACACGTGGATGCGACGCGCGGCGTGATCGACGCGACAGTTCCACTCACTCTGCAGGAAGGCCTCGGTGGCGCGCCGCAGTGTCTCGTCGATTCCCTCGCCGCGATAAGCGGTGGGGCGCACGGGCGGGCAACCGTTCGATCCGCAGTTGATGGCGAAGTGGATGCGCGGCTCGCGAAAACCGGAGCGCAGGATGGTGTGCTCGACGTCGTCGAGGCTCACCGCCCGCCCGCCGGCTTGGTGCTTGCGCTGCTGGAAGAACCGACCGTCGCGCGTCTTCCACACCGAGCTGATCGGATACTCGGCCGCGATCCCCGCCAGCGTGAACGCGTTGTAGGCGTTGATCCAGTAGGCGAGTGCGTCGTCACTCGTGGGAAAGAGATCGGGGCGGTTCTCGGGGCTCGCCGCCGCGAGCTGCGCGATGAAGAGATCGAGCCCGGCGCGGCGCTCGAGCAGGCGGTCGTAGTCGATCCGCCCGGAGGCGTCGGTCACCGCGCCCAGCAGCGCGTCCCAGTCGTCGTAGCTCCAGGTTTCCACGTCAGACCCTCGGATCCACCAACATTGTAGTGGCGCTCCGGTCGCCGGGTGCGAATCCGGGGGTCCTCAGTTCCGCGGATCGATCGAGATCTTGGTGGTGGCGGTGTGCCCGCTGGTGCGGTCGCGGACCCCGATGCCCACCTCCTGCGGTTCGGGATCGAGCAGCAGGCGGATGTTCGCTTCACCGTTGGCGGCGGTCTTCAACTGCTCCGCGGAGAGGCGCAGCCGCATTTCCATGGCCTGCGCCGGCTTGGTGTTGCCCTTGGCGTCCTTGGTCACGATCGAGAGCGAGATGTTGGCGATCTGGTCGTTGCCGTCGGGCACCAACCCGAGAGCACCCACCGGCACCAGGATCTGGATCGGCACGATGAACTTCTTGTCCTGCGGCGTCGGCTTGCCGGGGATCGCCTGCACGGTCATGTCACCGGTCGGGGCGCCGAGGATCAGCGTCGTGACTGTCTGCTCGGAGAGGCGCGCTTCCCAGGGCTTGTCCACGTAGGCGCGCTGGTAGCTGAGCCGCAGATCGGGCCGGCGCACCTTCACCTCGACCTTGTGGCGGCGTCCTTCGCGATCGTGCGGCGCCTCGAAGCCCAACGAATAGTAGTTGTCGAGGCTGCGGCGCAGGTCGTTGAAGAACGAGCCGTAGTCGCGGGTGTTGAGCAGCACCTCACCGCCGGTCGCCGTGGCCAGGAGCTGGAGGCTGTCGTGCCGGTTCTGCTCACCCATGATGTCGAGCTGCTGGTTCCAGACCGGCGCGTAGTTCGAGGCGCCCGCCGAACCGACGTCGCGCAACGAGAACTCCGCCGATCCGCCCAAGGTGTCGGTCTGGCCGCTGGCATCGATGGCGAAGAACGTCACGCCCGCGATCTGGGCGTCGGAGGCGAGCTTGTCGAACTGCTCGGTGAGATCGTAGTCGTGGATCAGCGCCTGGGGTGGGTCGAGCCGGACGTCGAAGTCGTACGCCTCCGACACCTCTTCGAATCGGTTGTAGTGCGCCCAGAACAGAGTCTCGGCGGGCCGCATCTCGATGCCGTCGGAAAGGTAGAGGATCGCCTTGGGCTCGGGAAGCCCCGCCATCGAGCCCATGATGTAGCGCAGCACGCCGATGGTGTTGAGATTGCGTTGGCGCGTCTCGGCGGCGTGGGTCTCGATGCGGCGGAGGATCTGACGCGCCTCGCTCTCGACCCGCATGCGCACCGACGTGTTGCCCACCGCGTCGGTGTTCTGCGTGAAGGGCACCAGGTTCGCGGCCTGGATGTCGCGGATCACGAGGCGGCGCTCGGCGAGGATCTCGGGCCCGTCGGTGGGAGCCTTCTCCAGCTTGTCGATGGCCATCACCACGTCGGCGTTGGACTCGGTGAAGGGTTGGACGACGTCGAACTGCGTGTGGAACGCCGTCACCATGATGCGATCGCCGGGCCCGGTGCGATCGTGGAGGAAGTCGCGCAGTCCGCGGAACACGAGCTGGCGATTGCGCGGGTGGATGTTGGCGTTGTCGACCAGCACGGCGACGTGGCGGACCGGGCGTGGACCCGCGGTCTCCGGTACCACCTCCGGCGCTTCGATCGCAGGGGGTGGCGATTGCCGATCGCGCTTGACCTCCCCGTACTCGGCGTTGGAGACCACCTCGTAGAAGTTCGCGACCGGCACCGGCTTGCCGTCCTCGGTGATCGCGAAGTCCTCGCGGGTGAGTCCCTTCGCCGGATTCCCCTGCTTGTCGGTGACGCGGACCGTGAGGTTGACGACGTTGACGTCGATCACCTCCTGGAACGAGCTCGGCCGCGCTTCAGCGGGGGCGGGAGCGGCAGGTGGCGGCGGTGGCTGTGATCCCGCGGGCGGACCCAACACGGCGGCCAGGGCGATAACGCAGAGAAGGGCCGGCGGACGGCGATCGACGTGGCTCATCGGTGACCTTCCTCGCCCGCGGGCGAATCTAGTGATGGGGACGGTGCGCTGGGATGGCGCTGAGACTCGAAGCTGGCCAGCGCCTCGGACGCTCCGGGCAGAACACGCAGGTCGCCGAGCATGGCCGCGCGCGCGGCGGGATCGGGAACCGCGACGTCGAGTCGGGCGTACGCTCGTTGGAACGTCGCCGCGGCCGCGTCGTGCTCGCCGAGTCGGTGCTCGACGACGCCGAGCAGGAGCGACGCGCGGGGGTCGCGCGGCTCGAGCTGGAGGAAACGCTCGAGCTCGGGGCGCGCTTGCGCTGGACGATCGCGCGCCTGGAGGACGAGCGCCAGCTTGTAGTGCGCCTCGGGGATCTCCGGCCCGGCCTCGAGGCTCGACCGGTAGGCGAGCTCGGCATCCGCCAGTGCGCCGCTGCCGGCGAGCACGTTGCCCAGGAACAGATACTCCTTCGCGGTCCACGGTCGCAGCTCGCGCGATCGCGCGAGGGCCGTCTGCGCGGCGGCGAAGTCGCCGCGCTGGTGGAGTGCCAGGCCGAGGTAGAAGTGAGCGTCCGGATCCGCGGGTGCCGTAGTCGTCGCGCGCTCGAGTGTCTGCGCGGCTGCGCCGGCGTTCCCCTGCTCGAGCAGCGCCTGACCCAGTCCGACCGCCGAGCGAACGTGATCGGCGTCGTGCTCGAGCGCCTTGCGGTAGTAGGAGATGGCGCCCTCGACGTCGTGCTGGAGCAGCAGGTACTGCGCGTAGATCGCGATGTCGTCGGCGCTGGCGCCGTCCGCGGTCGCATAGTGGCGCAGGACCGCGATCTGGTCGTCGCGCGCGTCGAGCTCCGCGTGGCGTCCGAGGAAGCGCTGCCCTTCCTCTTCCTTGCCGGCTCGCACCAGGGTCTTGCCGAGAGCGAACATCGCGTCGAGATCGTCGGGGTCGGCGGCCAGCGCACGCCGGAAGGCGTCCTCGGCGCCGGCGGTCTCATCGTGTTTCTGCAGGAGCTGACCGAGCGCGTACCAGGCACCTGCCGCTCCACCTTCCGCTGCGGTGCGTAACAAGGGCTCGGCCTCGGCGTCGTCACCGGCGCGAGCGAGGTTGCGACCGAGGAGGAAGGAGGCACGAGCGTGGTCCGGGTGCTCGCGCAGCGCCGCGCGCAGGACCTCGTTCGCTCGCTCGACGTTGCCGATCTCGGCGAGCGAGACCGCGAGCCGCAAGCGGCTGTCGAGGTGCTGCGGGCTGCGCTCCACCTCGATCTCGAGATGCTCGACTGCCCGCTGGTGCTCGCCCATCTCGGCCAGGGCCGCGCCGGCCAGGTAGTGGAGCGCTGGTGCATCCGGTGTGAGCGCGAGCTGCGTCGTGGCCGTCCCCAGCGCGCGGTCGAACCGGCCGCCGTCGAAGTGGGCCTGCGCTTCACTGATCGCGGCGCGTGTGGCGGGATCGATCTCGGACGGGGGTGCGTTGCTCCGGCGCAGGCGCGGAAGAACGAGGAGCACCGTGACCGCGAGAATCACCAGCGCCGCGACCAGCACCGCCCGCGGCAGCGATCGCTTCCGGCGCGCTGGCACCGGCGCCGGCGAGTCGCGTCTATGCCGCGGATTCTTCGCTGCCATCAAGGGTCAAGGCTTGCCGGCCGTCTGCTCGAGGTGCTTGACGAACTCACGCGCCTCGGCGGCCTTCTCGTGCTGCGGCGCGAGCTCGAGGAACTTCTCGAATCGTTCCAGCGCGAGATCGTTCTTCTGTTGCGTCAAGTGCACCAGACCGAGGAAGTAGTAGGTCTCGGCGCGATCGGGGCTCTGCGTCAAGACGCGCTCGAAGATGGCGCCCGCCTCGTCGAGCTTGCCCTCGTTGTACTTCATGATGCCGAGGTTGAGCTGCGTCGAGACGTCGAGGGTCTTCTCGTCGGGAAGCCGCGCCAGGTACTGCTTGGCTTCCTCGTCCTTGCCCTGCGACGCCAGCACCGAGACCATCAACCGCAGTGCGGTCTCGTTCTTGGGATCGGCGGCCAGGGCCTGCTCCAGGTAGCGGATGCCGTCGTCGGGCTTCTGCTCCTGGACGTAGGTGCTGGCGATACCGACCAGGATGCCCGCCTTCTTGGCAGGCTCGACCTGCGTCAGCGCCTTCTCGTAGGCGGCTCGCGCCTCGGGGTACTTGCCGGCAGCCGATAGATCGTTGCCCTCCTTGAGCGCGGAGTTGATGCCTTTCAGCCGCTCGGCTTCGCGCTCCGCCTCGAGGATCTCCTTGGGGAGCGGATCGAGGGTCGCCCGCAGAGTCTCCGGGGCGCCGCCGGCATAGACCGGAAACTGCTCCTCGAACGGCTTGAAGCCATCGGCCACCACCGAGAGCTTCCAGTCGCCGGCCACCAGGCCGATGAAGCTCCAACGCCCTTTGGTGTCGGACTTGATCGCCGGAGGACCACCTTCCTCGTTGTCGACCCAGGTCACCGTGACGGTCGCTCCCACCACCGGGTTGCCCGCGGGGTCGAGGATCACGCCCTTGGCCCGACCCGCTCCGCGCCAGGCCTGGGAGAAGGACGGAGCGGCCGCGACCAGCAGGGTGAGAAGGGCGATCGCCGGAGCGAGAACGACTGCGCGCTTGCACTGCATGGCTGACTCCCGAAGAAGAGGTCCGGAGAGATCCGAAGAGAACGCTCCCTGAGGAGCGCCAGACTCGATGCTACACAAGCAAAAAGGGGAGGAGCCCGCGCTCCTCCCCTCGAACTGACAGGAGACTCGAACTAGAGCTAGAACCGGACGCCGACGTTCAAGCGGACCGAACGCGGCTGCTGGAATGACGTCTCGTCGAGGAAGTGCACGTTGGGGGCACCCGACTCCTCGTCACCCTGCTCGTCCACCTCGGTCGCGGTGTCCGAATCGACCAGGTTGAACACGTCCATGCGGAACGTGAGGTCGACCTTCTCGGAGAGAGCGAGGTCGTACTTCGCCGTCAGATCGACGTCGTAGATGTCCTCGGTACGACCGAAGCTGCCACGCGGCTCGAACGCGAGCTGACGATAGAAGGACTCGTTGCCGTACTGGGCCGCGTACTCGTCGGTGTGGACGCCGAACGAATTGATCGGACGACCGTCACGCATGCCGACGCTGGCGCCGAGCCACAGGTTGACCGGGAACTGATAGGCGCCGAACACGCGAGCGGAGTACCGGCGGTCGTTCGGCAGGTTGCCGTCGCCACCCTGGATCAGACCGGTGAAGTCCCACTGGGTGGTGATACCGGCGTCATCCTGGCCATTGTCGCTGCGGACGTAGCCCTCGTAGTTGCCGTAGCCGTGCGCCCAGGTCACGTTGCCCTGGAGCATCCAGTTGTCGGTGAAGCGACGGTTGAAGGTCAACGCGCTCTCGTAGTACTTGCGCACCGGCTCGGAGAACCCGTAACCGACCGCGAGCTGGTCGAACGAGAACGGATCGAGCGTGCCGTCACCGTCGATGTCGACGAACCCTTCGAAGAAGGTGCCGGGGTTGACCAGACGGTACTCGCTGGCGCCGACCTCACCGAGAGCCTCGTGCAGCGTGATGTCCTCGATGGTGTCACCGAGGTCGCGATGCGCGAGGCTGAGGCCGACCGACCAGTTGTCGCCGAGCATGCGCTCGTAGCCGACGCGGTACTCGTCCTGATACATCGGGTCGACCTGTTTGGAGCGGGTCGCTCGGACGTCCGGAACCTCACCGTCGCCGAACACGATCGCGTCGAGCTGGTTGCCGAGGCAGGAGGCCGTGGTCGGAGAGGCGTACACACAACCGGGCTTGACCAGGTACCAGTCCTCGGTGAAGAACTCGGCGCCCGCGAGGCGGATGTTGGTGTTCGACGCGATGTAGAGATGGTAGCGACCGACCGAGGCATAGATCTTGGAGCGGCCGTCACCGTTCACGTCCCACACCGCACCGACGCGGGGGGCGTACTGATCGTCGACCTTGATGTAGCTCTCGCCCAGGGCGTTCTTGTTGTCGAACACCTCGGAGCGGACGCCGAAGTTGAGGAGGACGCGCGGAGTGATCTCCCACGAATCCTGCGCGTAGAGCGCGTTGGACTCGGTCTCGAAGGTACCGCCACCGAGGAAGATGCGGTAGCGGACCAGCTCCTTGACCTCGCCTCCCGGCTGTGGATATCGGGCTGGGCCCGAGAGGAAGTACCGGAAGTAGTCGCCGCCCGAGTAGGACGTCAGATCCTCCGAGGTGTTGAGCTCGTCGTCCAGACCGGCGCGGAGCGAGTGGTTGCCGAAGAAGCCGTCGATGTCGGCACGCGACGCTTCACGCTTGTCGGCCGCGGAGCTGAACTGGAGGTTGACGGCGTTGCCGATGTAGGTGATGCCGCCCGCACGGCTGTCGGCCGCCGCCGAGAAGGCGTCGCCGCTGGAGAGGATCGTGCGGTTGAAGTCGTTCTCGCCGTACTGACCGCTGAGAACCACGTGGCTGCCGAAGATGCCGGTGTAGCGGCCGATGATGTTCTCGCCGCCGGCGTCGTGGGTGCCGTCGCCGACAAAGGCGCCGCGCTGGCGCGCGACCGAATCGTGGTCGAACTGCTCGGAATCGACGGTCACCTCGTCGGTGAAGTAGGTGCCCTCGAGACGATGGCTCTGGGTGAGGTTGATGTCGAGCTTGCCGCCGTAGTACGGATCGTCGAAGTGGCGGAGCGTCTCCTGGCCGATGTCGACCCGCGAGAAGTCGACGTCGTTGTACTGGTAGAAGGCGAAGAAGAAGGCGCGGTCTTTCCAGATCGGTCCGCCGAGCGACAGGTTGCCCTCGGTCGACTCCTGGTCTTCCAGACTGTTGAGACCGTCGTAGTAGTCGGGCGACTGCTCCTGCAGGCTCTCGGGCTCGTAGTAGACGTTGGCGCCCCCGTGGAAGGCGTTCGAGCCGCTGCGCGAGATCATGTTGAGCACGCCACCGGTCGAACGGCCGAACTCGGCCTCGTAACCGCCGGTCTTGACCTGGACTTCCTTGACGAACTCGAACGGCACGTTGGAGCCGCCGACGCCATTGCGGAAGTTGGAGACGTTGAGACCGTTGATGATGTAGTTGTTCTCGGCCACCGAGCCGCCGCCGATCGAGGTCAGGCGCTGGCCCGGGGTATAGGCGGAGAGAGCGGTGTTGAACGCCTCGTCGCCGGGCGCGGTGCCGGGGGCGAGCAGGGCGACCTGGGTCACGTCACGGGAGACCGGGACGCGATCGGTGAGGTCGTCCATGGAGACGTTGACACCCGACACGGTCGACGAGACGTCGATGAGCGGCGCCTCGGAGGTGACGGTGATCGCTTCCTCGACGCCGCCCTGGGGCAGCGAGAACGCGACCTGCGTGGTGCGTCCGAGGGAGACGTTGACGTGCTCCTGCTTCAGGGTCTGGTACCCCTCGAGCGTGGCGGTCAGCGTGTAGCGACCGACTGGGAGCAGGTTGAATCGGTAGGTCCCCTCGGTATCGGTGACCTGAACGCGCTCGATGCCACCCTCAGCGCTCGTGAGCGCGACGGTGACGCCGGGCAGGGCGGTCCCATCGGCGTCGGCGGTGACGAAGCCGGCGATGTTGCCGGTCGTCTCCTGCGCCAGGACCGGGGCCGCCATGATCGCGATCGCCAGGACGACGTACGCGAGAGCGGCCGGTCGAAGCCTTCCTGTCCGTTCTCTCATTGACCTCATCTCTCCTTCCTGCAACTGCAGTCGCGTCCCGCCGCTCGGCTGGACACGGGTTTGTGATCAAAGCGACCCGGGTGTTCGAGCGCCAATCACCACTACGCTCGCCCCTCGCCCCAATGCGGCGCCGCCTGTCGATGAGGCGGTTACCTGAGTCGACCGGGGGGTCAAACGAGCAAGTGGCGTGCCAGTAACCGCCGATGAACGAGTGTTTTAGACAGCACGGTTACACTTGTATTACCGATACTTTACGAAGAGAGAAGCATCCCGAGGCGGCGGTCTGGAGCCCTCTGTCCAACAGATTGGACCAATTTCGTCCAAAATTGCGCATCGAGGTGATCTGGGATCTCGAGGGTCCAACGCGGCCTTGCGCCGCGCTTTCGCTTACGATCGCCGACCATCCACCTTCGCCCGATCGACCGCTGAAACGAGGGGTCCATGACTCGACGCATGCCGCAGCCTCCCGCCCGGTTCACCGCTCTCACGGTCGTCCTCGGCCTGGTCGCCTGCCTGGTGCCCTTCGTCACGACGGCGCAGGAGCCGGCGCCGGCCCGCGCTGTCGACCAGGCCACGTTCGACGGCTGGATCAAGGAGCTTTCGAACTGGAATCGCTGGGGCAAGGACGATCAGAAGGGCACGCTCAACCTGATCACGCCGAAGCGTCGTCTGGCGGCGGCGAAGCTGGTGCGGGAGGGCGTTCCGGTCTCGCTCGCACACGACACGCTGGCCGAGAAGACCGAGTGGAACCCCAACCCGTTCACGCACAAGATGACACTCACCGGCGCGGGCGGCAGCGCGCCGTGGGCGGTCGACTCGATTACGGTCTCGTTCCACGGCTACGCGCACAGTCATCTCGACGCCCTCTGCCACCTCTTCCACGACGGGCAGATGTACAACGGCTACACGCGCGACGTGGTGACCGCCGACGGCTGCACCAGGCTCGCGATCACCAACGCGAGCGAAGGGATCTTCACGCGCGGCGTGCTGATGGATATCCCGCGGCTCGTCGGCGAGGCGTGGCTCGAGCCCGGACGCGCGATCTATCCCGAGGACCTCGAGGCGTGGGAGAAGAAGGCGGGCCTGCGCGTCGGCTCGGGCGACGTGGTGCTGGTGCGCACCGGCCGCTGGTCACGCTGGGACGCCAAGGGACCGTGGTCGATCGAGGAGAAGTCGGCCGGCCTCCATGCCTCGAGTGTGGCCTGGCTCAAGCAGCGCGACGTCGCCGTCCTCGGCTCGGACGTGGCGAGTGACGTGTTTCCGTCCGGCGTCGAGGGGGAGAGCCATCCCGTTCACCTGCTCGTCCTCTACGCGCTCGGCATGCCGATCCTCGACAACCTCGACCTCGAGGCCGTGAGCGAGGCGGCGGCACAGCGCAACCGGTGGGAGTTCCTGTTCAGCGCGGCACCGATCCGCATCACGCGCGGCACCGGCTCACCGCTCAATCCGATCGCGACGTTCTAGCTCTAGCGCTGCGCGTCGCCCCGGTCGCCTGGTTGCCGTACCGCCCCTTGACGGATCGATTCGATGGCTATCTAATCGATCCATGTCGAACGAACGGATCGTCGAGATCTTCAAATGCCTGGCCGATCCCGCGCGCCTGCGCATGATCGGCCTCATGGTGGAGGAGGCCCGCTGCGGGCAGGAGCTCGCGAGCATGCTCCGGTTGGCGCCCGCGACCGTCTCGCACCACCTGCGCCGACTGCAGCAGGCCGGCCTCGTCCGCGAGCGCCGCGACGGCGCCTACGTCTTCTACGGGCTCGACCACGACGCTCTGCGGGCGGCGGTACAGACCGTGACCGACAAGAAGAAGGTGGTCGAGCTCGCCGCGCCGGACGGCATCGACGCCGAGGAGCGCAAGGTGCTGGCGTCCTTCTTCGACGGCGATCGACTGCTGCGCATCCCGGCGCAGCGCAAGAAGAAGGAGATCGTCTTCGAGGAGATCCTGCGCCGGCTCCCGAAGCGCGAGGTCTACACCGAGCGCGAGCTCTCGAGGATGATCGAGCGGTTCCACGACGACTTCTGCACCATCCGGCGCGAGCTCATCATGGGCCGCTACATGGAGCGCGACCAGCAGCGCTATCGATTGGCACCGCGCGGGCGCGCCGTCGTCGACGCCTAGGCGCAACCGCGCTCGTCACTCGTCACTCGTCACTCGTCGAGCGGGAGCTGCCACAACGCTGCTTCCGCGTCGTTGCGCACCAGCAGTCGATCGCCGGCGAGCGCGAACGGATTCCAGGCTTTGCCGGCCAGTGCCATGAAGCTCGCGACCTCGCGGTGCTCCTCGGCGGTGGCCTCGACCAGTGCCATCTCGCCGCGCTCGCTCTGCACCAACAGCAGATCGCCCACCAGCAGCAGATTGCCGTGGCCGTAGCGTCCGCCTTTCCAGCGCCGCGATCCGTCGGCCGGATCGAGACAGGTGAGCACGCCGTCGTCGAGGCCGTAGACGAAGCCGTCGTGGACCGCGAGGTTGGCGAACTTCGACTTGAGCCGCGGCGTCTCCCACAGGAGCTCGGCGCGCTGCTTCTCTCCGTCGGCGACGATGCGGAAGAGCTTGCTGCCGATGCCGTAGCCGGTCGAGAACAGCACCCGATCCGTATCGACGACGACCGGCGAGGCCACGTTCGGCCAGTTGTCGGGCCAGGCGTGGGTCCAGATCACGGCGCCGTCGCTCGGATCGTGGCCGGCGACGCTCGCGCGGTTGAACACCACGATCTGGCGGCGTCCGGCCAGCGTCACCAGCGCGGGTGATCCGTAACCGGCTCCGTCGTCGCCGCCGCGCCATGCGAGCTCGCCCGAGTCCTCTCGATACGCGACCAGCGAGTGGCCCGAGGGGCCGCCCGCCGACACCACCACCAGCCCGTCGACTGCGAGCGGCGAGCCGGTCATCCCGTGCTCGGGAATCGGCGCGCCGTGATCGCCCGGCACGTCGTGCTGCCAGAGCCGGCGGCCGCTCTCGAGGTCGTACGCGGTGAGGAGCCCGGTCGATCCGAACGTGAACACTCGCGCGCCGCTCAGGGTCGGTGTCGCGCGCGGCCCCGGGCCGGCCATCGCGTTGGTGAAGAACGCGCGATCGCCATGCGACCACAGCTCGTCGCCGGTGGCGAGGTCGTAGGCGGCGGCGGTTTCCATCTCGCCGCGTTGTTCGAGTGTGACCGCGCGACCGCCCGCGATCGCGAAGCCCGACCACCCGGCTCCGATCGCTCGCTGCCACAGAAGACGTGGAGGTCTCGCCGTCCAGTCGCGAGCGAGCAGCAGATCGGGAAGCGTCGAGTCGCCACGCGGGCCGAGGAAGCGGGGGAAGGAGACCGCGGCGTCCGCCGCGGCTGGTGATGGCAGATCGGCCGCCGGCTCGTTCGACGTGGCCGCGACGGACGCCCCGGCGCGCGACGCGAATCGCGGCTCGATCACAGGCAGCCAATCGCCGGTGATCCCCTTGACGCGGAACGCCGCGAGAAAGAGCGCCGCGGCGCCCGCCAGCACGACGAGCGGCAGCCAACGCGTGCGCCGCCCACGCGCGCCGGCGACCCCCCACCACACCACGAGCGCGCTGCCGCCGACCAGGGCGATCGCGTAGGTGTAGATCATCTGCATCTGGCGGATCTGGTTCGAGAGCAGCCAGAGCCAGGCCAGCAGGAGGACGGCGACGCCGGCCAGCGCGATCGGAAAACGAAGGCTGAGCGCGGGGCGCGCTCCGGCCGTCACGACCTCACGTGCGGTGATCCCGTTCGCCCAGGATGGCGTGGAGCAGCGCGTCGAGATCGCAGTCTCGCTCGTCCTTGAAGCGCTCGAGCCGGCCGTAGATCTCACTCGCGGCGCGATGGAATCCATCGGGCAGGCCGGCGCCGTCGAAGGTGGCGGCAATCTCGTCCATCTCGGCGATGAATCGCCAGGCCTTGGGCGCGGCGCGCAGTGAGCCGATCTCGGAACGGCGCACCAGCTCCGGCTGCGAGGTCTGCCATTCCTCGAGCAACGCGCCTTCGACGCCGTGACGGCGCGCCAGCGCGCGAATCGCGAGTAGGAGCGCGGTGGTGCCCTTGGTGTAGGCGGCGTACGCCATCTTCAGCGCCGACGCGGCCGGCGATCCCGCTTCGAGGGTGATGACGGCGAGTGGCGAGTCTGCGAAGAGCTGCGCGACCGAGGTCGCCTCGCTGCCGGCGAGGAAGAGGCGCGTGGTGCCGGCCTGGTACGCCGGCGGTCCGATGATGCCGCCGTCGACGAAGCGTGCCCCCGCGCCTTCGACGATGCGGCCGATCGCGGTCGCGGTCTCGGGCGAGACCGCGTTGGCGTCGACGTAGATGCCGCTGAAGCCGGCGTCGGCCACCGCTTCCGCCATGCCGAGCGCGGCGTGCGGCGGACACACCGACATCACGACGCTCGACTGCCCGAGGAGCGCGCCGAGCTCGCCGACGTCGACCAGGCCGCTCTCCGCCGCGCGCTGGCGCGTCGCGTCGCTACGGCCTCGCGATGCCCACAGCACCTCGGTGCGGCCGCGGGCCGCGGCGCCGATGCTGGCGCCCATCTCGCCGGGGTGCAGGAGCCCGAGCGACATCACGCGTGCTTCTCTCGGACCATGAGGGCAGGTAGTCTACCCGCCCGCCGACCGGCGCCGCCGCGCCATCGACCGGTTACCTGGGAGGAGTCAAGATCATGGGCAAGCAGAGGGTCTCGAAGCTCGATCGATCGATCGCGGGCAAGGTCGTTCTGGTCACCGGTGCCGGCAGCGGCATGGGTCGCGCCACGGCGTACGTCTTCGCCGACGAAGGCGCCAAGGTCGCGGCCACCGACGTGCGCCTCGAAGGCGCCGCGGACACGGCCAAGGCCATCACCGACGCCGGCAGCGAGGCCGCGGCCTGGAAGCTCGACGTCTCCGACGGCGAGGAGATCAAACGGGTGGTCGACGCGGTGGCCGATCGCTTCGGCGGCCTCGACGTCGTGGTCAACAACGCCGGCATCGCGCTGGTGGCGCCCATCGACGCCGAGGACTACGAAGTGCGGTGGGCACGTTCGATCGACGTGCTGCTGACCGCGCACGTGCGCATCATCCGCGCGGCGCTGCCTTATCTGCGCAAGTCGAAGTCGCCGCGCATCATCAACATCGCGTCCACCGAAGGACTCGGCGCCACCGCGCGCAACAGCCCGTACAACGCGGCCAAGACGGGCGTGATCGGCTTGACGCGTGGCCTCGCGGTCGAGCTCGGTCGTGAGGGCATCACGGTCAACTGCATCTGCCCGGGGCCGATCCGCACCGGCATGACCGAAATGATTCCCGAAGAGCAGAAAGAGGAATACGCACGCCGTCGTACCGCGCTGCGCCGCTACGCCGATCCGGAGGAAGTGGCGCAGATGACGTTGTCGCTGGCGCTGCCGGCGGCGTCGTTCGTCACCGGGGTGACGCTGCCGGTCGACGGCGGGTTGACGATCCGGCGCGCGTAGTAGGGGAGAGCTGGTTTCTGCACGACCGGGGGAGCAGGCAAGCTGCTCCCCTACAGGTCAACTCGGGTGCTGCACCAGCTCGGGCCGTCCCGACCACTCCCACGCGAGGGTCGTGCGCGACACGCCGAGCAGAAGGCCGTGGAGCGCCGACGGGTGCACCCAGAGCCCGTCGCGCTCTCCTTCCTGCGCGCCGCCTCGCGGCGTCCAACGGGCGCCCTCGCCATCGAGCCGCGCGATGATCGCCTCGATGTCGTGGGTCTCGATGTAGGCCATGTAGAGCGAGTCGCCACGACGCGCGATCCAGCGTCCCATCGCGCTCTTGGCGTCGATCACCTGTGACAACTCGATCCGGTCGAGCCGTGCCGGCGGATCGAACAACGTGAGCGTGCCGCGATAGCCGAAGCGCTTGCTCTCGATCGGTGAGAACCGGCTGGGGTCGAGATCGAAGAGGCCGCTGTACCAGGCCGCGGCCGCGCGCCAGTCGCCGACCAGCGTGACCGTCACTTCGTAGAGGAAGCTCACCGGTCCGGTGCGCTGGCGCGACGCGGACGGCGAGACCACGAAGCGCGCGCCGAAACCGGGGCTGCCCTCGAGGTGGAGCTGGCCGTTCTCACGTGTGGGCGTCATGCCGAGCCCGCGCAGGCGCGCCTCGGTCGCCGCGAGGTCGCGGGTTGCGACTCCTCCCGCGAAGAGCCCCTCGCCGCGCTCGGCGAGCGCGGTCGCCACACGTCCGCTGCCGTCGGGCTCGAGCAGCTCGATCTCGCTCTCGCCCAGCGCCATCACCGTGCGTCGCGCGGCGAGGTGAGTGCTCTTGTCCTCCCGCACGACCTCGGCGCCCAGGATGCGGGCGTAGGTCGCAGCGGCTGCGGCACGGTCCGCGACCACGATCTGCAGTCGATCGATGCGTTCCACCATGGCCATGGTCTCCATCGCGACATGATAGCGGCGCGCGCGTTCTCGAATCGGAGGAGGCATCACCCATGACGCTCCAGCTCGGACTGATGCTCGGCTATTGGCAGGCGGGACCGCCGCCGGGTCTGGTCGATCTCGTGGTGGAGGCGGAGCGGCTAGGCTTCGACAGCGTCTTCACCGCCGAAGCCTGGGGCTCGGACGCCTTCACGCCCCTGGCGTGGTTGGGCGCACACACGTCGCGCATCCGACTCGGCACCGGCATCGCGCAGATCGCGGCGCGCACACCGGCGTCGACGGCGATGCACGCGATGACGCTCGATCATCTGAGCAAGGGCCGCGTCATCCTCGGGCTCGGCGTCTCGGGGCCGCAGGTGGTCGAAGGTTGGTATGGCCAGCCCTTCGCGCAGCCGGTGAGTCGCACGCGCGAGTACGTCTCGATCGTGCGCAAGATCCTCGCGCGGGATCAGCCGGTGACCAACGACGGCGAGTGGTATCCGCTGCCGTACACCGGACGGGGGACCTGGAACCTCGGCAAGCCGCTGCGCTCGATCGTCCATCCCCTGCGAACGAACCTGCCGATCGTGCTCGGCGCCGAGGGTCCCAGGAACGTGGCGCTGGCGGCGGAGCTCTGCGACGGTTGGATCCCGCTCTACTACTCACCGTACCGGCCGGAGGTGTACCGCGAGTCGTTGGCCGCGCGTCGTGCCGGCTTCGAGGTCTTCTACCCGATCCGACTGCAGATCACGAACGAGGTGGAGAAGGGACTCGCCGAGCTCAAGCCCGGCCTCGCGTTCTACGTCGGCGGCATGGGCGCCAAGAACCGCAACTTCCATCGCGAGCTGATGGCGCGCATGGGCTACGAGGAAGCGTCGCTGCGCGTGCAGGACCTCTTCCTTGCCGGCCGGCGCGACGAAGCGGTGGCCGCGGTGCCCGACGCTTTCGTCGACGAGATCGCGCTGGTGGGTCCGCCGGACCGTATTCGAGAGCGGCTCGAGGTGTGGCGCGCGAGCGACGTCACTTCGCTCCTCGTCGCCGTGCGCTCGCCGGAGGAGCTGCGGCAGGCCGCGGAGCTCGTGCTCGCCTAGCGCTAGACTGCGACCACTCTCGTCAGGAGACTGCATGAGGATGCGCATGTCCACTGTTCTCGCCGGTGCGGTGTTTCTCGCCGCGGCGTGGAGCCCTGCACGGCCTCAGGACTCGACGAGCTGGGCCGCCACCGCCTCGGTGCGGTATCGCGTCGTGCCCGACCTCACCTACCTCATCGCGGATGGTCACGACTCGAAGCTCGATCTGATCCTCCCGCGCGAGACCAAGTCGCCGGCTCCACTCCTCCTCTACATCCATGGCGGCGGTTGGGTCTCGGGCTCAAAGGAAGGATCCGATCTCGCGATCCTGCCCTGGATCGAGCAGGGATGGGCGGTGGCCAACGTCGAGTACCGGATGGGGCCGGTGGCGCTGGCGCCGGCCGCGGTCGAGGACTGCCGCTGCGCGCTCCGTTTCCTGCGCGAGAACGCCGCGACCTACCAGATCGATCCGGCGCGCATCGTCGTCAGCGGTCACTCCGCGGGCGGACACCTCTCACTCACGACCGGAATGCTGACGGCGGCTGCCGGCTTCGACCACCGGTGCCCCAAGCGCAACACGGATCCCGCTGCCGGAGGCCTCGCCGACGTCGTGATCGAGGAGATGCCGGTGGCCGCGATCGTCAACTGGTTCGGCATCACCGACGTTCCGGACCTGCTCGCGGGCAAGAACGCAAAGGCGTACGCGTTGCAGTGGATGGGCTCGCTGCCTGGCCGCGAGGAGCTCGCGCGGCGTCTGTCGCCGATCAACCTGGTGCGTCCGCCCGCCCCGAGCGGCGCGAATCTGCCGCCAATCCTCACGCTCCACGGCGACGCCGATCCTTTCCAGCACAGTGGGATCCGAAGCTTGGAATTCACGTGACTTGAAGTCGCGGC
>JADMIO011538834.1_pt1 | contig 17447 bp, 32 predicted proteins | sample 8958161 | NCBI WGS metagenome assembly JADMIO01 (sample SAMN16585339, study PRJNA669376) | soil metagenome | isolation source: Crop rotation soil | place: USA: Cullars Rotation, Alabama | collected 2011
CCGACAGTTGAACCCTTACCGTAATGGGTGTCTGGCATGACTGCCACGTGCTTGAACAAGAACGGAACGGAAGCCGTATTGTTTATCTGTATCAAAGCCTCGGTTTCGATCTTTTCCTCAGGGATGTAGGATATTATTTTTTCTCCTATATTGTGCATTGGTTTATATATTTAATCTAGTACGTGAACATCTTGGTCATCATCTTCCTTCTTCTCTTTCTGTCCAAGGTTATTCAACTCTGCCTGATTTATCATCTCATTGCGCTGGCGCAAGGGAGTTTCTCTGGTGACTTTCGGGGCGATATAGAGCTTACCTTCAAGGTAGACTGGCGTGCAATGATTGTGTTTAACCAGGAACTTTGACTTATACATCGTTACCTCTCCTTCGCCCGCGTCTACGAGTACTCCACACACATAACAATAACCTGGATGTTTGTTAATCATAGTCCTATAAGGAACAATATAACTCCCAATAGGATAAATGGCGCAAGCATTAAGGATATAAATCCTACGAATGGTAAGTCATACTTGTCATCTATATGGTCAATAGTCGGAACCCAGAACGCAACCAAAATTGCAAATCCTGTTGTCCCCATAATTGTCAATCCTACTTGGCTTAATGTGCTCATAGTTAGAACGGGATATCGCTTGGCTTAATGTCATCCGTAGGGTATTCGACGGCTCCCCCGTAGTTATCTACTTCTTTGTCTGTCTTCTTGCCGTTCTGCTTGTCTACAATGGCTCCGATAACATCGGATACGGCCTTCTTTTTATTGAGTTGCTTAAGCTCTTCAGGAGTTACCTCAGTAATCTTGTTGGAAGGGATGGTGTTGTACTTCACTTCAGTTGTGCCCGCACCCGTGGCGCTGATATTGATATCATAAGGCATTGGATAGTCCTTGAAGGCATAGTCTTCACTGTTCTTAAGAGAATAGATCTGGTGAAGGATTGTCTTAGGGAACTGTACAAGTTTAAGCTCTCCTGTTTCTCGGATAATAGCCCAAGCCCAGCCTCGGAATGAGAACTTGTGTACGCTCACTTCCTTACCCTTGTTGTTAGTAAACTTCTCTTCGGAAAGTTCATTGCGCTCCTTTTCTGTGCCTGTGAAGATACCTGCATAGTTACCACGAGTATTCTGTGTCCACACGCCCTCGAAAGGGGTAAGGATACGCATTTTCTGTGTACCGTCTTGGATCTTGTAAAAGTCTCCCGCTTCACGTTCCTTCTGCTCTTTCTCGAACTGCTTACCGAATTGGTCTAAATCAATTTGTGGCATGTTATTTTTTACGTTTAATTAGTGCTTCTATAATGAGTACGATTATTTGCATACTACTTTTTCTTTGAGCTATAGCCTGCTGTTAATGATTTAATGGTTTCGATCTCTTCATCTGAATATCCTGGAACAACACCCTGCTTTTCGAGAATGATTTTCTTCCATGGGCTGTAGTCGATCTTCCACTTGTTTTCTGACCCGACAACATAGCGGTTATTGCGAACGTTGCTGATACGGCTTACTGAAAGTTTGCTCCAGTCAATCTGGTCAATAGGAAGCTTGTAGATTTCTTCAAACCACAGTTCATTAGGAATCTCTGTATCCTTGTACTGCCATATCTTGTAAAGGCGTTCGAGTTCTTCGGTCAAGTTAACCACAGTTTCCCCACACTTATACACACCCTCTTCTGTCTCTTCACAGACGAACCAGAAATAGTTTTGTCCGTCGATTGCTGCTACGAACAAGTGTCCGCGCTTCAATCCAAGTGCCCTCATATACACGGCAAGCTGCTTTACATAGCTGCTGCGTGGATTTCCAGTGATATATCGCTGAATATCCATGTCGTTGGCATTGTTAATGGTCTTGATTTCGATTGGCTCACCTGGGTTAAGGACAATATCTGTGCTGTTTGGTAGCACGGTACCCTCAGCTTTGATAACTGCCCCGCCGTCCTTCACTCGTGCGTCAAACCTCATGCGGATAGGCATACCCTTGTAAATAAGCTCAGTAGCGTCAACTTTGTCTTGGTCGAAGTCCTTCTCAACGGCTCCGTTTTGTTTAAGGACTTCAATCATCTTAAGTTCTACCCCCTTTCCTGACGCCATTCTAAGGTAATCATTCCATTCATTCGGGTTTGTTTCTGGTACGCTCTTGAGTGAGAGCAAGATGTCTACTCCCATCTTCTCGCAGTCGCTGGCATGCATTGACCTACGAGCGCGCTTCTCTGGATCTGTATAGTTAAATATAGGCTTCATAGTTGTTTTTTAATTGATGGTCTTCCGACCTTGTTTTTTGGTATTGGAACCTCATAGTCTCTGTCTCGCAGAGCCTTAATCCATTTGACGATAGACATTTCAGAAACACCGAATTTGTCGGCAACTTCCTTGATTGTCATAGTCTCCCGCATTTTAGGAATCTGCTTGACCTCTTCGATTGTTAGATGTCTAGGCATTTGTGATGATTGTTACGTTTTCTAGTAATTGCACTCCGACGATCTCCGCGCTTGTCTCCTTGCGTGCCACTTCGAGCGCCCTTTCATAGCTTGTCGCCTCGATAATGTAGCCATATATCTTACCCGAATCCCTAACCGATAATTGATATGTATGCATTGTGCATAATTAATCTGATAATCTGTAATGAGCAGAGTGCTGTGGGCAACGATTTGACGAGATACTGGTGGAGTTTCGCCACCTCGAATAGTTTTTACTGTATCACTCGTATAGTCTTACATCGTCTTACGACGACTGATTGGCCACGCCACCCAATAGATTCCACTGCTCGAAAAACTTTTGTTTTCCTTCTCCAAGATAGATTTGAGCTTTATGTTTCATCGTTTCAGACCTTGGAATAATCCAAAATCCTTTACTATTACATTCCACAGCGATTAAGAAGTCATATCCATTATCGGAATAAGTCTTTGCTATTGTTCCCGTCTTTCCAGAATGTTTAACCGTTATCCTTCTGGTTTCTACACAAAGTCTCTTATACCCATGACTATTAACTTCGTATGCCCGTTTTACTTGTATTCTGTTTAATTTTCCAGAATCTATTATCAGGTCATACTCACTATGATGATTTAACGGAACGCTTACATTGAATCCTTTTTGGACAGCAACAAGCGAAACCATTAACTCTGCTTCTGAACCTCTTGCTATTGTATTTTTCATACCTACAGTATAGCAATGGTATCTACCTTGTCAATGAACTCTATTGGATGGCGGGCAGTCACGTTGCATGAGACAGGCGATTATGGACTGTGCTAGCACCACCCGAAACTTAATGTCCAATTTAGCGTCTACCTATTCCGCCACCACAGCTTTCTGCTCACTACATTACTTAACTATAGTAACATTTGTGCTTACTTAACTACAGGAAAAGTGTGCATAACCTTAGGCTCATCCTTTAAGTTGTTAAACCATCGTACATAGTTCGCTGCCTGTTCTTCATTATCTGCTCCCCAGAACTTAGCATGCTGGAACCATGTTTTACCGTCCATAGTACAAAGTACAACTGACCTTAAAGCTCCCTTACCTTTTGCATTTCCTCCCCTCTTAGAGGCTACAAACATACGCATTCCCTCTTTCTTTAGTTTCAGGTATTTTGCGTCTCGCTTTTTAAGTCTATCTATTTTTCCCATGTTTTTTGTTTATGTCTCCACTTCTTTATGGCCTCTCTATCCTGTTTTGTTCTACAATCCCAGCACTTCTTCGATCTCTCATAGATCTCGCCTGCGCTGTTTCTTTCAATGTCATCTTCTGTTACTTCATTGAAACAATCAGGCTCTGTGCATAGTTTCTTGTACAACATGTTAGAGATAAGTTTTATTCTTTTCTTCCATGAATCCGACTAGTTTCATGAAAAGGTAATTTTGGAACTCCCTTGTCTCATCGTTATATCCTGTCTGGAGATGTGTTATCTCCTCAAGAATAACGGCGACGATCATTTTCATTCCAAGATCGAATAGCTTAGGAGAGAGTTCGATTGTAGCGTTCTTCGCTCGGCCTAGTATTCGATTGTTGTTGAAGTGGGCAATTAGTATCGGATAATCACACTCTATTCCTGATTTCAGCAAGAACTCCTTGGCCTTATCTATCAATTGCTTTTGCTTTTCATTTGGTTCTTTGAGTGAATATCCATCTTCTGATATTTTACCTATGACTTTAATCTCTTCGGTAAACCTATTCTTAAGTGTTTCAATCATTCTGCTAGGAAGAACAATGCAGCGGTCTTGACCAACACGTCCTATTTCTTCTAGGAAGTTTCCTCCATATTCGTTCGGTACAAGGTATCTATCTCCAATTGCTTCTACCCAGTTTCTGCTATAGCCGTATCCCATGTCTTCCCAGTAAAATGCCTCCTCCATTTTTCCTTTCCAGTTCATAAGCAGGTTCTTAATCATTGAAGTAGACGCGTGGCGGGCAAACTGTATACCTACTTTGTGTTTCCATTCATAGTCGCTTTCAAGTACTCTGCTCTCGTTTATATCAAGGTCTTCACAGTCATAATGGTACAAAGATGGCAGCTTTTCATCGGATAACACTTGAATGCCTTTACGATATACGATTGAACCTGCACCTCCTTGGAAGAATTTTACACCTACTGCCTTGTGTACAAGGTCTGACCTTTTATCCGAGAAGTACTTATCCCAGTTATTGAGTACCTGTTTAAGCTTTTCATTGATACCAATGTAGAAGACAGTATTTCCTTTAATTGGTTCTGGTTCTCCTGCGATACCAATTTCATGATTGCCTTCATCAACTGCGTTACAAAAGATTTCACGAACGGCAAACCATGCCTGCCATGTGATACCCATGGATGTGGTAAGGCTTGTTGGTCTACCATTGATGTGAATGACATCGAATGACTGACCGCGCAGGCTCGACTTCTTTACTGTTATCTTTATTTCCTTGCTACCTGAATATACTTTGAATGGTATCTCTTCACGCATGAGGACTGCAATGGCATATTTAAGTCCAGAGCCAAAGAAACCAATTTTACTGCTGTCTCCACGCTTGGTAGACGCGCCAATGAGGGTAAATGCTTCTGGTTCGATCTCTCCTTTGTTTATAATTTTAAAGTATCCTGTTGTCATGTTATTCATTCCAATCAGTTATCTGATCGGTATTAGTGAGTAATTTGTCGGCCAAAACTGTTGCTTCTCTAACTACTTTTGATGTGAAGTTCCCATAGGTAAGGTGGCCATATATGCGCACGCTAAGCTCGTCCCTGCCATACCAATAGATAACAAACTTTGCAAATTGCTCCGCATTCATTGATTTCACTCTATCTAATAGATATTGATGTTGTGGATTCATGTGTTTTTAAGGTTAGCTTCTAATTCATCCAAATGTTTGGCGTGGTCGGTGAGGGCTAGTCTATATTCTTGGCTCCTTGGGCCACTCTCATGAGTAAATATCACCATTCCAACCCTACTATTTTTATTCCACTCCCTCTCATCAGCAATAAAAGCATTCAAGAGCTGTTGGGTGTAGGAGGATAAGAAGGATTTATATTCGTTAATACCCAAATGACGACCCTCAAACTTTCCACATTCCCAGTAAAAATCCTCAAACTCCTTCTTTCCTTGCTCTATAGCTTGTTGTGTTTTGGTCATATTGTTAATTACCGTCATGTATAAGCTCCCATTTCAAGTTAGGCATTGAATAGGATACCCATATATTTCCGTTATCTGTTAATGCTGTGACAAACGGGCGGTCGTCCGCGCCTCGGCATACTTGTATTTGTTCTATGGATTCGTATTTTTCCATGATATTACTCGTTAAATGAATAAATTTTTTCATACTTCTTCAATCCTCTGCGCTTAAGCTCTGTAAGTAGTCCTTCGTAATCGTACTTTTCAAGAACTTCGTCACCTGCGATTGTTTCTTCTTCATACCAGCAGTCATCCGCATCCCATCCGCCACCACCGTACTCAACTTTCATGCCCCACTCTGCCTTAATTTCTATCCATTTGATGATATTTCTAAGGTGTAAATTACTAATATCTTTATAGGCTACTCGTTGGCCTCCTGATGTTATCCAAGCTCTGCCTGTATCACCTATTCTTTTCATTCTTTTTTGTTTTGGCATATATTTACCATGATGACTGATAATAGAAGTCTCCGCTCTCTGATTTCAGTGCTTCTTCAATGATGTTTTTTGTTTCTACAATATCATTGTAGTAATACTCATCGTAATCAGTTCCGCCAAAGAAGAAACCTTCTTGACATGGTAGTAATTCCTCGGCTACTTTCGTATTCTCCATTACCTTGCCGTCTACCATGTTATACACTCGCTTGTCTCCGTCCATTGTGTAGCCGTTCTTGACTTGCGCTGGCACAAGTTTGCTTGATTCGATAACCTTATTACATATGTCTAGCAATGCTTTAAGGTCTGATCTTGCAACATAGTGCTCTTTGCAATCATCCTCGCCCCCTTGTACGTTATCAACAAACCACTTATGAATGTGATTAGCTTTTCTCCAGTATCCTACTTCTTCGATAATGTTTGATACCTTGCTAGGGTCAATGCCGTCAAATACGTCCCCGCCCTTGGTGACTGTGACTAAAAACTTATCTTCTGGTTTGTCATGTTGCCACCTCTTCACATACGTTCTCTTTTCTAAATACATATCTAGTCCCATGTTAGTTTGTTTGTTTAACTGACTTTATAATAATTTCGTCATTATCTGATTCTGTCTCAAGTTCGCGCGCTCGGTCGTATTCATCCCATGCATTGCGTTTTGCCTCGTCTATGTTTTTTGCGTATACCTCTACGCTATCGACGACTGTCCCGAAGGTTACAATGTATTTATTCATATTTTATCCATGTTATTTTTGTAATATCTGTCCAGTTTCTTTATGTCTAAGAATATGTGGCCAGTCTTGTCTATGCTCCCCTCATAGTCTTCTTTTTCATTTACATACAGATAGTCAATTACATTGTTTAGTGCTAGCAGTTCTTCTTTGGTCATATACTTATGCGACATTATTACCTACAGCAACTATTATCTCATTACCCTTTGTTAATTTTGTGGCCTGTGCTTTAACTAGATCGGCCTGCTTTCCACTGATAAATCCTAGTGACTTGCCGTAGTGAATTACTTCATTGTTAGGCATAAGCACTGCTTCTAAGTAAACTATTGTTATATCTTCCATGTTATTTTATTATTGTTTTAATGCCTCTAGTAATTTAGTAGGTGATGTCATGAACTTATGCGCTGGTGTGATAAATTCTTGATAGATAAAGTAAGTCTTGCGCCCGCTTTGCTCTGGGTTACTCTCATCTATAAGAGCGTTAGAGTGCAATATGATATGTGTAAACATATACGGTGTCACAAGGTTGTGTATTCCCTTTACAGCTGATTTGATACGCTTGGCTATATCTGCGTAGTCTGTAGGGTCGCCCGCCTCTGTGTCACCTGTGCTTATGCATAGTGTTGGTATTGCCCGCGTTGCTAGCTTGCCTGACTTCAAGAAGTTCTTTATATTGTATTCGTATACTGATATTTTAGTCATGTTATTTTAATTTTTCGCTAATAATATGTGCAATATCTTCCTGACGGCTGTTGATAAACATCTCCATTGCTATTGATTCATGTGAGTTTCTGAACATGTTATCCTCTCCGCCCTGTCCATATACAAGCGTTCGTGTCTTGTCCCAACCATTCTCACGTGCATATGCAAGGATTTCGGACGGCTTGATTTTGTTTGTCATATTAGTAATTGGTATACGTTAGTGAATAATCGTTTCTATCAATCTCATAATAGGCCACATCGGTCAAATTATTGTTGATCTTGAGCAACATACGATCTCTGGACACATCGTGAATGATTGAGTATCTATTGTCCTTGTGGAACGACACAGTTTTAGGGCTGAAGAATATCCTGTTATGCTTTTTAAGCAATTCTATTGTTATTTTCATATATGATGAGTTGATAAATAATAAACTATCCCGCCTGCTACTAGACACACCACTATCCTAAACACAATCACATGGAACCTAATGAACTGCTTACGCTCGTGCGCCTCTTGTATCTCATTGTAGAGATTAGAGTGCTTAGTTATTCTTTGGTCGTGCATATTATTTGTGGTTAATAGTCTCACTTACTCTATCTATCTCTTTTCTCATTTTGTTGTAACACTCCACACAAACTCTCTGCTCATTCACAAGTAGCACAAGCTCGCTAGTTTCCTTCTTACATGATGTACATATTGCTTTATATGGCATATGTTTATATTTGCTAATAATGTTCAGCGCTACGCTAAAGCACTGAAAACCAAACACACGATAGACGAGGTATAGCATAAAGCGTAGCTTAGGGCTTTTCCTTTGTCCTGTCATTGTGTTCAGTTTTCAATACTCTAAGATTGACTGAAGACTGAATAGGGGTATTAGTATTTAAGTATCACCTGCCCATAACCTGCTCGGTAATGGACATGTGGCAGAGCAGGTTAGTTTTTAATCTCGTGTGCACTATAAGCTTGCGAGGTAATAATGCGCTCGCAGGCTCGTAGGATATTCCTTATCTCAATACCTACAGCTAATGGCACTTCAAACTCTATTGTTTTCTTTTGCACGTAACGTTTCACTTCAACTTTCGCATAGTCTTGACCAATGTGTGTAATATCTATACGCATATGTTTATTGTCCCTATTCAGTTTTCAATCAACCTTACTCTGATACCAGTATAAACAATTACAATAATAAAGTCAATAACTTATCCACAATACAATATTATACCTATCTTATAATATGGCTACAAATATAGGTTATTTAGCAAAACAAAATACAAATTATATTATACATAATGTCAATACTTAATTACCACACATACTTTATCACGACGAAGGTAATATAGAGTTGCGCTAGCGCAAGATTCCTCGCCCGCTCTCGTTGCTCACTCCATACATATTTGTCTGTATTCTCGATAGAGTAAATCCATGCCCGCTGTTCTCTATCCTCACCGTAAAGCTACCCACATGTATGGTTAAACCTACCCATAGGCCTAAGAACATGGATAAAATCGCCCGCTCTTGTATCTCAGTAACAATACTAGATAGATATAAAGAACTCGTGCGTGTAGTACTTCCCCTTCCGATATACATAACCATTCCCTTTAGGGTCACAACATTTAGGTTCGATGTGTCAAGGGTACATGCACACACCATGGCTCTACATAGCCATATAAAAATATGAATTTTAGAAAAAGCCTAAGGGAATCGGAGTGGGTTTTGTTCTTTTTTCCTCTCTATTCCCCCCTCCGCTATACCGCGGGAATACATAGAGACAGCATAGCGCTGTATATACGCTGTCTCCCAGTATAAAGGCTCTATTAAGCTATGGGAAAGAGGGTTCGATATATAACGTAATAAAACCGCGGTTATCCCCATTGTAGAGACAGCACAATGCTGTATAATAAAAATATGTCGGGTAAAACCAAAGTTAAATTAATTATCTATGGATATGAATGTGACGGTAGGATTGTGATCCTTTTGGATGATAAGGGTCAGTTCTACCGAAAGGATCTGTCGGGTCTCATAGATATGTGTGGAGAAAGGTTTGGCAGCCTAACTTGTTGGAAGGATCATCGTGGAAAGACTGTAACATGGACTGCCTCTAGGTTTGGAGCAGAATGTCATATCGCTGATTGCTGTAAGGATGAGGCTTCTGATGGAAGAACTCCTGAGGAGGCTGTTGCTGGCTTAGTAGTTGTTCTGCATAATTAATAATATGAATTTCACCCAAAGGACATTTAGATTCACCATTCAGGATATAAAGAGGTTTGAAGCCGTTAAACGAAAAAGAGGATGTATGAACTACATCGACACTTTGAGGTATATGATAGAGTTGGCAATTATTACCAATAAGATCCAGTTTGATGAGGATGGGGATGTAATATCTAATTAGTATGTCTCTAGAAAAATATCTCGCTATAAAAGGGGTTGGATTCCGAAAGTCGGATCTTATGGTTCTTAAGGAATCGGATTTTGTTGCCTTCTTCGAGATTGTTAAGTTTCTGACGAAAGGTAGCTCTTTGTCGTGTTCTAAGGAAAATGTGGCTGCTTTGGAGGATTCTATTATGGGCAAGGATGGATATCCAGGATTTAAGGCCGAAGTGCTTTACCGCATAAATTGTTTCACTAAGGAAGAGTTCACGTCTATAGGATTCTTCAATAAGATCAAGAATATGATCCTACAGATAGGCAATCATTTGAGGAAGAACCCCTCACAGATTACTGAGAATATGTCAAAAATTATCGAGGAAGTTCCGAAACTTCAATGGATCAATAAGCAGTATAAGGACTATGAAACCCAGATTGGTGCCACGATAGTTCAACCTGACATTAATGGTATGGGGAGTAGTAAGGCGGTTGTTGCCAGTCCCCAAGTTAAGTTCATGGACACGATTACTAAGATGGCGGATTTGGGGCTGCACCTCATGAGTTCCATCTCTAAGAAGGATATAGCCAAAATGACCACCACGGAACGTCTTAAGTGGGGGCTAGCAGTTACAGAGTTTATGAAAGCAGTTAGTACTGTAAAAGGTCCGAATAGCTTAACCCAGATCAATATATACAAGGAGGGTAAGGATGCTCTGGAGAAGGCTATGCTTAATTTTAAAACGAAATGATCAATGTCAGAATTGAATTTCGAGATGATAAAGCCAAGACCTACAAATGTATTGATTTGCCGTATGTTGGCGGGGATTGGATCATTTTATATATGAAGAACTTAAAGCGAATGCATATTCCAGCTCAAGCCATAAAAGAGATAGAAACCCAAATCATAAGATGAACCTTAACCTTGTTAAAAAGTATTATGAATCTGAAGAGTACCTCAATAAATTGCGGGCGAGGGTTCAGATCCTACAAGAATGTGAATCCAATGAGTTTTTGAGGCAGAAGTGGATTCTTGAACGCTTTTCCGTAGACCCTATTCTCTTTATTGAAACCTTCTGCTTTACCAAGCTCACAAAGCTCGATGGGGAGATGAAGCCCTTCTTCCTCTTTGATTACCAGAAGGACATGATTTTGAAATTCTTGGCTGCCGAGAATGACAACCGAGATCATCGTATTGTAGTAGACAAGCCTCGTGAGATGGGTGCCTCGTGGGTGATCTTGGCATATATGTATTGGCGCTGGTTATTTAAACCAGGATGGTCTGGCTTTGTTCTCTCTCGATCTTCTGCCGAGGTGGATGATGGATCTCGCCTGCCCGACAAGTCTCTGTTTGGTAAGTTGCGATGGATGATAGACAATACTCCTGCTTGGTTGTTGTCAGAAGACTATTCCCCTAAGGGGAAGAAGGGTACGAATACAGATAGTGAGTTGAAGCTCATTAATCCGACGATGCAATCCTCTTTGATTGGGTCTACCACGAATACAAATGTCGGCCGTTCTGGTCGTTTCTCTCTTGTATTTATTGATGAATGTTTCTTTATTGAGAACTTTCTAACTGTCATTAACTCTTTGAACACAGTCAGTAAAACTCAGATCTTTGCTTCAACTGCTGTGCCAGGTCTTACTCCTAAAAAGTTCATTGAGGCACAGGCAGAGAAAGGGGATCATTTGTCCCTAACTGTAGAGATGCATCCATGGAAGGATCAGGAGTGGGTGAATGAAAAGCGAGCCGAGGGAGAGTGGAACCCTGAAGCACTACGTGAGATCGAAGTCTCATATTCTATTCCTAAGGAGTCCCAGTATTATCCTCAGATTTCCGAAGCAAAGTTTAAGAGTTTCCAATATAACCCAGCCAAGCCCTTGTACTTGTCACTAGATACCGGCCGGTCTGATTTTACCGTTCTCATTTGGTGGCAGTATTACGATTCTCAGTTTTGGGTACTTGAGTGTGCTTATAACACGAACAAAGCTTTGGACTGGTATATACCTTTCCTTGATCCTGGAGTGGAATTTAATCCTGATAACTATAGAGGATTTTACTTCTCTCTTCTTGAGAAGGCTAGGAAGTTTAAGAGAGGAACCTACTTCTTTGGTGAAGCTGCTCACCTTATGAAGCAGATGCCGACTAATAGAAGTATTGCTGATGAGTTATATAAGCTGGCCAAGATCCGATTGACTGTAAACAACTACGCCGTGAAACATGAGCCTCGAAGAATCGGTACATCTCAAATCCTACCTCTTACTGTATTCAACGAGGATTCGGAGACAGTTCGTGAATTATATGACGCGATTCTCAATTCACGCTATACTAATTCTGTGTCGCCGACCTCTAAAGAGACAACTATGAAGCCTGTGCATGACAAAAAAATAGCTGACATGCGCGCTGCCTTTGAGAATGGGGCAGTTAACATTCCACGAATCATCAGACATCAGCGTACTGAGAGTAGATCGCCGAAGATGGATGATGTTGTGGACCGTATTACTAAGTATTTAAGAGTATAAATATATGTCACCATTCCGTTCCCAAGCACAAAGAAAGAAGTTTTATTCAGATCCCAAATTAAGAAAGTATATACCAGAGTTCGAGGCAGCGACTAAGGGCAAGAAGTTACCAAAGAGAGTTAAAAAGAATAAAAAGAAAAAATAATATGACAAAAATACTTTTCGGTGAAGATGCTCGTCAGGCGATGTTCCGTGGAGCAGAGATTGCTTATAATGCAGTGAAAGGAACTCTCGGTTCTCGTCCTCGCTGTGCTGTTTTGGAAAGATTTGATGGACCTAAGATTGTAGATGATGGTGCTACTATTTTGCATAATATTAAGCCAGAAAATCTGTTTGAGAAGATGGGTTTTGATCTCGTGAAAGACTCTTCTTCTAAGACAAATAGTGAAGTTGGAGATGGAACTACTACTTCGGCAATCATGTCCTATCACCTTATAAAAGGTGGACTTTCTCACAAAAATCCTATAGTTCTCAAGAAAGAACTTGAGGAATCAGTGAAGATTGCGCTGGCGAAACTCAAAGAGAAAGCTATATCTGTCACTACAGATGAAGAATTGATGAATATCGCAAAGATTTCCTTTAACGATAATGATATTGCAGAAATCATAACTAGTTCAGTAAAGAAAGTGGGAGAAAATGGAAAGATCATCGTCGAGGAAGGCACTTCAAACAAAGTTGAGCGCCAGGATATTGATGGTATGGAGTTGGATTACGGATACGTATCTCCTTACATGGCAACTCATGCTACTCGTATGGAGTCTATTCTCGATAATCCTCTCGTATTGGTAACAGACAAGTACTTCTCTCTGAATAAAGACATTGTCGGTATTATGAAGGAAATGGCCTCTAGGGGTAAGTCAAATCTGCTGCTCGTATGTAAGAAGTTGGAAGCCGAGGCTCTACAGACTGTCCTTATGAACAAGCGTGAAGGTTCGTTCCAGTTGACGGCTATCCAAGGTGATATTAGTCCAGATGTTCTTGAGGATATTTCTGCTCTCACGGGTGCTATGACTATAACCCAAGAAGGAGGTATTAAGGACATTACTATGGCTCATTTGGGCAAGGCTCATAAGGTCATTGTCTCAAAGGACAAGACTATTATCATGAAGGACAAGCTCGATATTCTCGCTGAGACAGTATACTCAGAGAGAGTCGCTTTCCTCAAAAAGACATTTAAAGACACAAAGGACAAGGACATCTCTAGTCGTCTGGCCCGCCTCACAGGATCTGTCGTTGTCCTTAAGGTCGGTGGCTCAACTCCTCCAGAAACGACCTATAAGAAACTTAAGGTAGATGATGCCGTGCATGCGGTTCAGGCTGCTCTTCGGGATGGATATGTTTGCGGTGGGGGATTGACTCTTGCCTCTATTTGTAAGGAAGTTGATGAAGAACTGCTCACCAAGGGGTCTCAGCTTTTGGCTCAGGCATCGAGTGCTCCGATCGAATGTCTTATAACAAACTCTGGCGTGGAAGTTGATTGGGAAAAGATCAATGATCTTGATGGATTTAATACTACGACTGGAAAGTACGAAAAGGACATCATTAAGTCAGGTATTATTGATCCTGTTCTCGTTACCGAAAATGTATTAACTAACTCAGTTTCACTTGCCTCAATGTTCTTGATCTCAGAAGTTGTGGCCGTGGAGGAACAAAAAAATGCCTAAAGTAGACATTGTAATACCAACAATTCGTGATGATGAGTTTATGAAACCTATGCTTGAAAGCATAGAAAAGAATACACCTAAAGAATCATACAACATTATTCTAGTCAGGGGTATGAAGTATGCTCAGGCAATTAACCATTACTACAATAATCTAAGAACGGGGGCTGAATATATGGTTATTGGTTCAGATGATTTGGTCTTCCATCCTAATTGGTTTGAAGAAGCAGTAAAATCGGGGGCTGATGTTGTTGGTCCAAACGACCTTCATAATCCTATGGTCATGAATGGTCAGACGGCAACTCACTTTGTAGTCAAAATGTCCTATCTTGATGAGAAAGGGGGAACATTCGACGGATCATTCCCTGTGATGTTTGAGTATAATCATAACTTCTGTGATACGGAGTTTGTTACGGTCGCAAAATATCGTGGCTGTTTCCAGTATGTCCCTGAGTGCGTTATAGAACATAATCACCCTATTTGGAGTGGTAGAAAGAAAGATAAAGTCGATGAGAAGAACCAATCTCTCATAAAGATAGACGAAAAGACGTATTACGACCGAATGGATCTCTTTGAAAAGTGGATCACTCATGAAAAGAAGGTCTTTATTGCTATTCCGACTATGGGAACTGTTCATACTCACCTAGCAAGAAACTTACTCGCTTGGTCTCCTGGAAATGCTGTTTTCATGACCTTCGGAACCACCCCCGTAGAACACGCTCGTAATGAGATAGTCAAAGAGTTCCTAAAGACGGACTGCACTCATCTCTGGATGATTGATGACGATACGATTCCTCCTGTGAGTGCCATCTTCAAGATGCTTTGTGCGGATAAGGACATAGTTTCGGGTCTTACTGTCATTTTGAGGCAAAAAGGTAGCTTCTATAATGTGACTACTCACGTAGAGGGAAACAAAGCATTCCCTGCCAAGAAAGATACTGGTCTGGTGAAGGCTTACAGGTTTGGTACGTCCTGCGTCATGATAAAGAGGGAGGTATTTGATAAAGTCCCATTCCCGTGGTTTAAGTTTAATTGGAATGATGGACATACTCATTATGACTCGGAGGACATCTATTTTGCTGACACTTGTAGAAAACTTGGTATTCAGGCTTATGCTCATACCGAGGTAGTTTGCAAGCATGCGAAAATGGTTACTGTATAATTATGATATAATGAATAATGACATAGTAAAATTTGTCAAAGATGCTTGCAGGAAGTATGGCCTGAGCGCCAACTACCTTCAGGAAAAGGATCTCTACATGCTTCATTTGAGGGGAATGATAGTGTATGCCATCTATGGGCCGAAATTTTATAACATCCCTCGTGGTCACAGAATGGCAGAGATATTACCAATTCTTAAGGTAGGTTTAACAAATAATTTAGGTGAGAAATACGATCATCAAGTCTATACAAAAAGATTTGGTATAAAAATAGTTTAACATGGACACCGATAATCAAGTCGAGAAAATCAGAATTGAAGATCACTATCAGCCTTCCAAAGCTGAAGTCGATACAGTCGGGGACGTGTACTATAAGTTTTTTACCTATAGAAACTATCGCTCAGGAAACATACGTCAGCTCCAATATAAGTCTTTTGACGAATATCTACGCCAGTCTCGTGAACTTTTCTGGAACTCAATCATTTCTCAGTCAGAGGATCTTAATGAATTGGGACTCGACCTGACTATTCCTTTCGCCCGCAAGGAAGTCATGGAGTTCGTATCTCGCATGGTTGCTCTGGGAGTTAAACCGCGACTTGGAGGAGACAATCTAAATTCTTATGGAATCAAGGTTCTCCAGGCCATGTATACAAAATGGCGTTTCAAGTCTAACGATAAAGTTGAGAAGTTCTGGGACATTCTCTACGGACAAATGAATGGAACTGTCTGTAAATACGTTAGCTATAATAGCGAAGTAAAGAAATATCGCTATCTCAATTCATATGATCCTATAACAGGAAAATATGCATTCACGGAAAAGAAGAAGAAGTATTGGGATGACGTCGATTCGCTGAGAGTTCCAATCGAAGACATTTATCTTTCAAAAATTTACGAGAGAAACATACAAAAGCAGGGTAAGCTCATTTGGAAGACCCAGTATGACCCTGATGATTTTCATAGAGAATATCAGATGTACCCTGACCACGTTTTCTGTCAGCCAGGTAACAGAATGGCTGAAGACTCACTCTACTACCGACTTTTGGGTGGAACTGGGGTTACGACTACTAGCAAGATCGAAGTTTTGAGACTTTTCGATACTGATAATGACCGATTTATTATCGTCGCCAATGGTATTTGGCTCAACAAGTTGGGTAAAGGTGAAGATGTGGTTTCTATGCCAATGCCTTTTGACCACAAGGGAATGCCATTCATTTGGGGTATTGGTGAGGCAATTGATGATAAGTTTGCATATGGTCTATCTCTCTCTTTCAAGGAAAAGGACCCACACAAGATGCTCAATGCTTCTTATGTCATGCTTTTTGAGCGAGAACTTCGTGCTATCAACGCTCCTACTCTTTCGTCAGACCTCGAATCTCCCGAAATCATCTACAAGACAGGAAAGATTATTCCTGTTCAGGACGTGAATGCCTATAAGCAGCTTGAAATGGGTGAAGCCTCGTCTGCATTCTTTACGACACTCAACTCTTTGCAGCAGTGGATGTCTACCTCAGCTCAAGGCGGATCTACTCAGATCATTCCTTCTGTTCAGCCTAAGTCAGCTAAGGAAATTAGTCAGATGGACCTTTTGAAGCAGCAGTCTATGGGTTCCTCATTACTCATGTACTACGATCTGATCCGCCAGGAAGTTTTGCTCGTTCTTAAGACGATGATTCAGTTCTACACGATTGATAAGGTCATGCCTGAAGGATCAAACATCATAAAGACACTCAACGTTCCTAATCAGTCTCTTACTATGGGAGGCACGGGAAACTTGGAAGTTCGTTTCGTAGAGAAGAACTCAGATCCTATCCATCTTTACTTCGAGTCGATCAAGAAGTCAGTTGAAAATGGACGTATGACTGAAATTATCGAGGCTCCTCGTGATCTAGTCCAAAACATAGAATTTGATATCACTTCTATTGAACTTGAACCTGAGAAGAGTTCAGAAATCGAAAAGGCTATGTGGAAAGAGACTGCCAGCTTCTATATGCAGTTTGCAAACATTGGTCTTGTCGATCCAGGTAAGCTCTTGCTCCGCTCTCTCGAAAAGGACGGCATCTTCCCTTCAGACATCATTTCAGATCGTGTCCTTCCTCAATTGTTATCCACTTGGAACTCAATGTACTCTGGTGTACCATCAGGAGGTAATGCTCCGATGTTCCCAAATGCTGGTGGTGGGGTAAATCGAAATTCAGCAACAGGTGCGATGGCTCAGAGTCCGTTTGGTGAA
>JADMIO010838989.1_pt1 | contig 17444 bp, 12 predicted proteins | sample 8958161 | NCBI WGS metagenome assembly JADMIO01 (sample SAMN16585339, study PRJNA669376) | soil metagenome | isolation source: Crop rotation soil | place: USA: Cullars Rotation, Alabama | collected 2011
CTTTCCCGGGTCAGGGGTAAGGGGGAAGGGGACAGGGTAAGGGCGGTTAATTCGGCATGGCGGCTTTAATTGCTGCTATTTGTTTGGCCAATGATCTACTTAAAATGATTACATCATTCTTCAACTCGTCATACGTAGTTTGATCGAGATAACCGACGTCATAGGCCACCCGCAAAAGACTGCGAAGCTCACCTGCTGAGCCCTTGGCAATATTTAGGAATAACAAATACTCCTTTCGGGAAGCTCGCTCAAATCCTTCAGCTATGTTTGTGGGAATCGAAACAGCCGCACGTCTAAGTTGATCGCGCAATCCAAAGTCTCTACCAAGATTTGTTTGGGAAGTTAGTTTGTAAATCCGCTTAACCAAGTCGATGCCTCTCTGCCAAACAATTAAGTCTTCGAATGTTTGAATCGTCTTCCCCCTGTCAAAGCTTTACCTTTAACCTTTACCCGTTTCCCTTTCCCCTTGAACTCCGGCGACCAGCAGATACGAATACAACGCCAGTCCGGTGATACCGCCGATCGCGAATTTGATCGCGGGATTGATGGGGGCCGGCGAGATGAAACCTTCGATGATTCCAGCCATCACCAAAAGAGGAATGCACCCGACGATCAAGCGCACGGCTTCGATGCCGCGAGACTTTAGTGCATCGCCGCGCGTGAGGTTGCCGGGCATCAGAAGCGCGGTCCCAATCAACAGCCCTGCCCCGCCGGCAATGAAGATGCACGACAACTCGATCACTCCGTGCCCGACCACAAACGTGAGCAGCGCGTTACCGAAGCCGGCGCGATAAGTTAGTTCCAGAAGCGCTCCGAACATCGCGCCGTTGAAGGCCAGCACATAGAGTGTGCCGATGCCGAACATAGCTCCCAGCGCGAAGGCATAAAACGTTACGCGAATGTTGTTCGTGAAAATCTGGCTCGATCCAATCTGGTTCGCTTCGTTCAAATCCTCCCACCAATGCGTCTTGTTCTTAATGACGATCTCGCGGAAAAATGGGCTGATTCCGGCGAATTCTGAGAAATCCGGGTCGATTCGGGTGCCCACGAAAGCAATTGTGCTGAAGACCAGAAACACACCGAAAGCTGTCGCCGTGTAGCGCCAGGTGCGCCGGAAAGTCATTGGAAAGTCGCGCGCGAAAAAGTTGCGAATGCGGCGGCCGCCCTGTGCGTCGGCGCGATAAATTCGGCCATGCGCGCGGATCACCAGGCTGTTGAGATAATTGATTAGCCGCGGGTCGCGAGATTCGGCGCGGGCGATGGCCAGGTCCGAAGCCGTGCGCCGGTAGATGCGTCCCAGCTCGCGCACCTCTTCGCGATGCAGCCGCCCCAACGTCATCTGATCGAGCCGGTGCAAGAGCTGCTCGAGCTGTTCCCAGGCGGTCTTGCGTTCGTTGATGAAGCGATCGATTGGCATTGTGCTTGGTACTTCGTCCTTGGTACTTTGTTCTTTGATTGCATGACTGAGTTCCGCTGAAATGAAATCAAAGCCCAAAGATCAAAGTACAAAGAACGCTCTGGTCGAGTGTGTACCAAACTTCAGCGAGGGCCGCAAGCCTGAACTGATCGAAGAAATCGCGCGCGCGGTAGAAACGGTCCAGGACGCGACAGTCCTCAATCTTCACATCGACGTCGATCACAACCGTTCTGTGATCACATTCGTAGCGCCGCCGGAAGCGATCGTCGAAGCGGCGCTCCGCGCTGTCAGCAAAGCAACCGAGTTAATAAGCCTGGAACATCATAGCGGAGAACATCCGCGCATCGGAGCAACTGATGTCCTGCCCTTTGTTCCAGTGAGCGGAGTCGCGATCGATGATTGCGTGAAGCTGGCCCACGAAGCCGGCCAAAGAATTTGGGACCAGCTTTCCATTCCTGTTTACTTTTACGAACGGGCGGCGCAAAGACCGGATCGCGTTCGCCTGGAGCAGGTGCGCGGCAAAGGCTTCGAACACTTGCGCACTGACATTGTGAAAAATCCGGACCGGCGGCCGGACGTTGGGGAACCAAAGCTGCACGATACTGCCGGCGCGATTGCGGTCGGCGCGCGACGCTTTCTGATCGCTTTCAACGTTACGCTGAAGACGAATGACATTACCATCGCGCGCCACATCGCGCGCGTCGTGCGCGAGCGCGACGGCGGCTTGCCTTTTGTAAAGGCGCTTGGGTTTCAATTGCACTCGCAGGGCATCGCGCAGGTCTCGATGAACCTCACGAACTATGAACACACGTCGATCGCCACGGCATTCGAGGCGGTGAGGAGCGAAGCCGAACGCTTGGGCGTGCAGGTGGCCGCAGCCGAAATCGTAGGGTTGGTCCCGCGCGCGGCTTTAGATCGAAACGCCAACTATTTCGCATTTCTTCAGAACTTTCGCGAGACTTTGGTCCTTGAGACTCTGCTCGAATCTGACACGGCCCATGACGCCTGGGCCAACTCCTGAAATTCAGCTAGACAGCCTCCGCCCATTTGTCTATTATTGTCGCCCCGCCGCGTGGCGGTCTCCAAGCGAGTTGGCCACCGAGGCCGATTTTCCAATTTGCCAAGGGATCGCGTGAAAGTGCCGGCACCCTCCCGGCGTCAGTGACGAGTACATCGGGCGATTCATTAACCGGAGGTTAGTTATGCTCAGAATGGGAAAGAATCCTAACGAAGAACGAACGGAAAATGAAGGCGATGCCGGCTTTGCGGCGCGCAGCTATTCCCCTTATCAAAGCGGCGAGTCGAATGCTGGTGCTTCACCTCAAACGACGTCCGCGTCCAAGGCTTTAACGGAAAGCGAAACCATTGCGCGTGAAATTAAGGACGGCACGCTCAGCGGTTTCGTCGGCAGCGGCACAACCGTCACTGGCGAATCGACCTTTAAGTCCATGCTGCGAATCGATGGACGATTCTCGGGGCGCATCACTTCAACGGGCGGCACGTTGATCGTGGGCGCGGGTGGCCAAGTCGATGCAAACATCGAAGTTTCGGTGGCCACGATTCAAGGCGTCGTGAACGGCGATGTGATCGCGTCTGAGCGCATCGAGCTGGGCCGCGCCGCAAAACTACACGGCAACATCCAGACTCCGTCGCTGATCATCGAGCAGGGCGCCGTGTTTGAAGGCACATGTAAGATGGCGCCGAAAAACGTGGCCAAGATAGAGCGAAAGTCGAACGTCATCGACACGCCGAAGATCGAGGCGCCGCGAGTTGATGGCATGAATAAGAAAGTTGATGACGCCACCACGAAGAACGTGGCAGTTGCTGCCACTCATTAATCAACTCTAGTTTCCACTGAACCGGAACACGGGCGAGCTTATCGGGCTCGCCCATTTTTTTACTCTGACCGCAGCGGCGTTCTGTTGTCCGCGCTCAATCCTGAAAGTTACGACACGTGACCGAGGTCAGTCGCATCATCGATCAAATCGTGATTGACCTCGCCCATGCCATTTCCGGTTTTATCTTCTTTCGTTTCCCGAGTCGCCGCCGCCAGTTCATCGCGCAGTAACTGTTCGGTCTTCTTGTGCTGCGTCGATGCTTGTTTCGCCTTCGCGATCGCTTCTTTCAAGCTTTCCAGTTGACGCTCTTCCTCGTCTGTCCGAATGCGCATCTCTTCGAGATCCTTGTGCGCCTCGGCAATGCGGTCGCGCGTTTCTTTCAAACGCTCCTGTTCCCTTTGCGCGCGCAATCTGACGTCGGCTTCCAGGCGCAGTCGTTCGTGTTCCGCCCGGCGCCTCCCAGCTTCGCCGGCAGCGATCCGTTCCTGAACTTCGGCCAGGCGGCGGGCATCTTCTTCTGCCATCTCGCGGGCCACGTCAACTTCGGCGCGACGTTTTGCGAGTTCGTCGGTTCGCTGCTGCAACGCGCGCTCTTCCGCTTCGATTCGCAGACGCTTTTCCTCCGCGCGCCGATCGGCTTCGGCCCGGGCGCGTTGCCGAGCCTCCTCCTCGATTTGATCGAGCGCTGCCTGGGCCGCCGCGCGTTTGGCTTCTTCAGCGTCGGTGCGTTCGCGAGCTTCGGCTGCGGCCTTCGCGAACGCGTCTTTCGCCTGGCGCAGCGCTTCTTCCTGGGCCTTCCGTTCCGCTTCGGCCACGGCGAGCGCGCGCTTCTGTTCTTCGGTCGCTTTTGCCAGCGCGTCTATTTCGGCGCGCAGCTGAGTTTCTTTGTCAGAGCGTTGCCGCAGTTCCTGCGCGATCTTGTCGCGCGCAGCTTCCAGCTCGCGAACCCGGTTTCCCTGAAGCTCGGCCTGCAGGCGCGTAACTTCTTCTGAACGCAAATGCTCCTGCTCGATGAGCCGCGCGGCGTCTTCAGCTTCAGTGCGTTTGGCCTCAAGCTCGGCCATGCTCTTGCGGTGTTCCTCGGTGGTTTTCCGCAGCGCTTCGATTTGCGCCAGCACGTCTTTGTCTTTATTGGCGCGTTCGGCGGCTTCGAGTTCTGACTTTTTGATTAACGTTTCCAGTTCGCGCAAGCGGCGAGTTTCTTCTTCTGCGCGGCGCTTTGCTTCGTTGATTCGTTCCTGAAGTTCAGCCGCCTGAGTTCGTGCCTCTTCTTCCAGCGCGCTGAGCCGGCGCTGTTCCTCTTCCGCGCGAGCGCGGACTTCCTTGATTCGTTCGCGCTCTTCCGTGGCCCGCAACTGCGATTGCTCTTCCACGCGCAGCCATGTAGCGCGTTCGTTCTTCAACCGAACATCCTCTTCCGCGCGTCGCTGCGTTGATTCCTCAATTTCTGCCTGGAGCTGGAGCCGCGCCCGGGCCATTTCATCAGCGACCCGTTCTTTTTCGGCGCTGAGTTCGACGATGGCTCGCAGCTCTTCTTCGGAGCTGCGCCTGAGAGTTTCGATCTCGCCACGCAATTCAGCCTGCTTGGCCGCACACTCAGCCGTTTCCGAGGCATGTTTTTCTTTGAGGGCTTTCAGTTCCGATAAACGACGATCGTCTTCTTCGGCTCGCAAGCGCGCGGCTTCCTCGGCCTGTTTCTGGCTTTGCGCCGCGCGAGCGCGCATTTCTTCAAGGCGCCGGCGCTCGTCTTCGGCGCGCACGCGAACCTCAGCTTCAAGTTCCAGCCGTTCCTGTTCAGCCTGCCGGCAGGCTTCCTCTTCGATCTGAATGCGTTGCCGCGCGTCTTTCAGCTTGATGATTTCGTCTTCAGTCTGTTTGCGCGCGGCCTCGACGGCCAGGCGCAGGGCGACAAATTCCTCAGTGGCGCTCTCGAATTCCTGTTGCTCGCGCCGTAATGCTTGTTCTTCGCTGCGAAGTCTGGCTTCGCTTTCAGCACGCAGCGCCTCAGCGCTTTCGCGCGCACGCTCACGTTCAGCGGCGAGGGTTTTTTGCTCGTCGGCCATGCGCTGCAGAGCTTCGAAGCGATGGCGCTCCTGTTCAGTCTGCAAGCGAATTTCAGCTTCGAGTCGCAGGCTCTCCTGTTCAGCCAGGCGCCGGTTCATCTCTTCAGCGCGAACCTGTTCTTCAAGCTCTTTTAGTTTCTGCGCTTCTGCTTCGGCGGCTGTGCGAGCATTCTCGAATTCTTCGCGGCGGTGAGTAAGCTCCGTAGTCAAACGGGCGAGCGCATCTTCTTCGGCTTTCAACCTCAGCCGCTCTTCCTCTGCACGACGCCGCGCCTGTTCGGTGGACTTGCGGCGCGCCGCTTCGATCAACTGGCGTTCTTCGGCCGCGCGGCGATAGACATCTTCCAGACGTTGCCGCTCTTCTGCGGCGCTCACACCGGCAGCAGCCTGCAAGGCGATGTTTTCCAGTCTCGGCGATGTTCGATCTGAAGCTAATCCTGATTCGCCGGTCTTGATTTCGCCGATGGCATCGGCAATTTTTGCTTTTTCGCCGGCAGAGATGTTTTCGCGATCGAGCAGCGACTCGAGCGGCGCGATTGCCGTCGCGTCGCGAATCTCGCTCAACGCTTCTATAACCGCGAGGCGCACTTCGGCTGCTGCATCGTTGAGAGCGTCGATCAGAAAACTCACCGCTACGCGGCTGCGTGAATGGCCGAGTGTTTGTGCCGCCTCAGCGCGCTCGGCCGCCGTGGGTCCGAGTCGCAAATCACGGGCGGAAGTTACCAGGAGTTCTTTGAGAGAATTAGTTTCAGAATCGCTCATGCTGTGAAAGGTTGCGTCCAAAAAGGTCGCGAGTCAAACTCTGCCGCGGCGTCTCAATAATGGATAAAGCGGCGGCCGCGTTCGAGGTTGATCGCGAGCGTTTTCGCGCGTAATTACAGCAGAATCCATGATAAAGAAAAGCTGATTGAGCTATTGATCCCAAATTATTTCCGGGCGTTGACGACAATTCAGCGGCCAGCTTGTACAATTCGTTGAACCCCCTTCGAAATTCAAACATGCACATCAGTCATTCCATCAGAATTAGTGCGGTGGTTTTTCTTTTCGCGGTGACGTTTGCGGTTCCGGCGCAGCGCCGCGCCGTAGCCAAGACAGATTCGCGAAGTGCGACTCCGGTCCTGCTGCAAATCATGCGCGCAGAGGACGAGCGTCGCTGGGACGAAACGTTGCAGAAGTTGTTGGCCGATCCAAGTCCGCAGGTGCGACGGCGTGCTACGCTCGCTGCGGGTCGCATCGGTAACGAAGCCGCCGTGCCTGTTCTTGCGGAAATGTTGTTGACTGATCGTGACATTGAAGTGCGCCAGATGAGCGCCTTCGCGCTGGGAGAAATCGAATCGCCCGGCGGCGCGTATGCCTTGACTGAAGCACTGAAAAGAAAAGGAGAAGAGCAGGGAGTGGTGCGCGCTCGCGCAGTTGAGGCGCTGGGCAAAATCGTAGCTGCGATGATCCCTGCTGCTGATGCTCCGGGAAAACCGGATGATGATCAGTTAGACATCATCAAAGCCGCGATCGTTGATACTTTGAGATTTGAAAACAGCCGGCGCTCAAGACCGGATCGCCTAACAATTCTGCTCGGCCTGACGGCGGTGCTGCGCGCGAAACCCGACGGCGCGGGGAAACTCGTGGCGGAATTTTTGGATTATTCGGATCCACGAATAGTCGCTGACGCTTTGAACACGCTGGCGCGGCTGCGCTGGAAGGATGGCAACGATAGAGCGCGCGAGTTGCTGGTTAAGGACGCCGACCCAATCGTGCGCGCGAATGCCGCGAGGGTTCTCGGCATAACCGAAGACAAGAAGGCGTTCGATGCTTTGCTCGATCGCGCACTGCGTGATTCAGATTTGCGCGTGCGGGTGAGCGCGATTAGGGCGCTGGGTAATTTGAAAGATGAGCGCGCGGTGGTCCCCTTAAGCAATCGCGGCTCTGACTTGCTTCACGAAGCGCACCTGAATAACGGGAGCGGCGCGGCGCGTAATGAAGGAATAGAAATCCTCAGCGCGCTTGGGCTTATCCTGCTGGGTAAGACGCCAGAGCGAACCGGCCCTAAAGCAGCGGCGATTATGCAAATTGGCCTGCGAGTCAGAGCGATGACACACGAGAACATTCTCGAAGATGAAATCGCACTTGCTCGTCAGGCGCCGGAAGATTACTTGCAGTATCTGCGCGGGTTCGAATCAGCGGCGGCGCTTCCAAAGAACGATTTGAAGAACACATTTTATAGCTGGCAAAGCGTGGCGGCTCGCGCGGCCGGGCTAGGTGAGCTCGCGAGAATGAAGCCGCCGCCATCTGCAAAGACTCTCGAGGAGGCCCGTCAGAAACTTCGTGAGATGTTGGATGACTCCCGGACACCTCCGACGGCCTTACCGAATATTCTTGGCGCGTATGGCGCATTTAAATCCGGAGATTCAGCGGAACTCGCTACGCGCTATCTCTTGCATCAGGACGTATTCGTGCGAGCAACGGCGGCTGAACTGCTCAGCGAACAGCCGCCAAGTGATGCAAACACGCGCGCATTGATTGCCGCACTGCAGCGCGCGCTACGCGACGTGGACAACGACGCTGCGCTCGCGATCCTCGACGCGCTGGCGAAGCAGAAGAGCAAAGACGCTAACGACGCGATCAAGACGGCGCTCGATTCCCCAGATCATCTGATCCGCCGCAGAGCAGTTGCTCTCTTGAAAGCCAACGGCGCGGGAGACTTTTCAGATCGCATCGGCACGGTGCGGACGCGCAATACCGAAGCCGACTACCGGCGAGCCATCGCGCGCATCGGCAAGACGCCAACCGCGACTGTCGTAACGACCAGAGGCTCTTTTACGATCGAGTTTCTTCCGGAAGACGCGCCGCTTACTGTCGATAACTTTATTCAACTTGCGAAGAAGGGTTACTTCAACGGCCAGACGATCCCGCGTGTTGTGCCGAACTTTGTAGTGCAGGCGGGTGACCCGCGCGGCGATACGAATGGCGGGCCGGGTTATACGATTCGTTGCGAGATCAACGAAGTTCCGTACGATCGCGCCGCAGTCGGGATGGCCCTTTCGGGAAAGGACACAGGCGGCTCACAATGGTTCGTGACGCACTCGCCGCAGCCGCATCTCGATGGTGGCTACACCGTCTTTGGTCATGTCGTGCGCGGCATGGAAGTAGTCGATAGTATCGCCCGCGGGGATCGGATCGTGAGAGTTGTTGTCAGCGAAAGGTAAATTGAACCACAGAGGACACAGAGAAGCGCTAAGACCACAGCGCAAAGAGTTAAGAGCGAAGCGGAGAGAAGCAGCGCGTTCAGTTGAGCTCGCGAAGCGCGCTGCTCTTAGCACCTTGCTCTTGGCCGCTCTTTTCCTCTGTGTCCTCTGTGGTGAAATTTCGTCCGCTCAAACTCAAACTTCACGCGAAAACAATCGCTACGACATTACGCTCTCGCTTGATTTCGACAACCGGTCGTTCACTGGAAGCGAGCGGGTGCGTTGGACGAATCGTGGCAAGCATCCGGCGTCGACTGTCTTCTTCTATCTCTACTCGAATCTGCGCGTGCCTGGATACGTGGCGCCGCCCCGCGCTGCCGAAGGCACGCAGGCCTCGGACGAGCCGCGTTTGGAAATCGCTGACGTTAAGTCGGGCAAAGACAACGCGACGCTTGATTACTCGCTGGATGATCAGGAAACGATTCTGCGAGTTGATCTAAACGACAGCGTTCCGGCAAACAGTTCAACTGAAATCGTGATCGATTTCAAAGGCAACGTGCCGGAAATAGATCCGGAAGAGACCGGGCTGATCACTCACGTGATGCAACAGGTGAGCGCCGCCATCGGGAGCACGCGCGAAATGCGCCGGGCCCGCGACATTAACTTTCGCTGCCGGGGCGTAATGCTGCTGGGATCGGCGTATCCCATGCTTGCCGAGCGCGACGGCGATGACTGGTTGCGCAGAATCGAACCCAGCATCGGCGACACGCTGGTCACAGACGTTGCCGATTACCGCGTGCGTCTTGAAGCGCCCTCAGGCATTGAAATCTACGCGCCGGTTGCCGGCGAAGTTAGGACCGGTAACTCAAAAACCCAGGCGACATTCGTTGCCGACAACATGCGCGACTTTGCTTTGCTTGCCGGCGACAACATGCGTGCCGAGGAGCGACAAGTCGGCGCCACGACCATCAGAACAATCTACCGGCCTGAGCATGAAGCCGCCGCGCGGCGCGCCCTCAACATCGCGGCAAAAGCGGTGCGGGTCTTCAGCGATCGAATTGGCCCGGTGCCGGCGAAGCTCATCAGCATCGTTGATGCGCCGCTGGTCGCGACGCTCAGCAGCGCTGAGTTCTCAGGTTTCTCGGCGATCGCCAGCGCTTTCTATTTGGATTTTGACTCGCCAACCGTGCGCAACCTGCCGGATCTAATCCGCGAGCAGCGTGCCTCAGTCGAAGAGAGTTTGGAGTGGACCGTGGCGCACGTAGCGGCGCATCAATGGTGGGGCGCGACGGTCGGCAACGATCCGGCGCGCGAGCCGGTGCTCGACGAAGCGCTGGCGAACTGGTCGGCGCTGCTCTATTACCGCGAGACTTACGGAGAAGAGAAAGCGGCCGCAGCTTCGGATGAACAACTGCGTGGCGTCTACAAACTCTATCGCACGTTCGGCGGCGAGGACATGGAAGCCAGCAAGCCGGCGCGTGAGTATCGGAACTCGTTTCAGTACGCGGCGATTGTGACTTGCAAGGGGGCGCTGATGTTCGAAGCGCTGCGCAAACTGATCGGCGACGAAAGATTTTTTGCGGCTCTGCGAAAGTACTATGACGCGAACCGATTCGAAGTTGCCGAGATTTCTGATCTGCGCGGCGCCTTCGTCGGTGAAGCGCCGGTTGAACAAAGGCGAGGCGTCAGTCGTACTTTCGACAGGTGGCTGTCGAGCAAGAATGGCGACGAAGACATCGCGCCGCCCGATCCAAAACTCGCGGCCGATTTAGGTTTGCCGCAAAAAGCGAACGGGAAAGGCGCCAACGTGTTCACGCCTTTTTCAAAGGTCGGAAAATTCTTCTGGCAGCAGATGACGCGAATAAGATAGCGAGCACAGGGTAGATAAAAAATGCTTGAGCAGTGGCAGTTTGAATCGCGCGAATCCCGCCTGCGTCCGGTCGCCAAACCAACCTCGATCCAGATTGAGCGCGAGCTGGAAGTACTCAGCCAAATCATGGACAACCAGTTTCGCATTCCCGTGCTTGGCTGGCGGTTCGGCCTGAACGCAATCATCGATCTGATTCCTCAGTTCGGCGATGTCGCTACCACGGTCGTGGCTCTCTATATTTTGGTCTCAGCGGTACGTTATCGGGTGTCGAAGATCACGCTGCTGCGCATGGGGGTCAACGTTGCGATTTATTTTTTGGCCGGCCTGTTACCGTTTGCCGGCGATCTCTTCGACGCCTGGTGGAAGCCGAACATTCGCAATCTTAATTTGCTGCGGCACCGGGCGACTGTTTCTGCCGCCGACGCAAAGCGCGGGCGCACGAGCGACTGGGTATTCGTTTGCGTGATCGTCGGCACGCTTGTAACTCTGCTTCTGGGCTCAATCGCGCTGACGATGTTTGTCTGGTGGTACGTCGCAACGCACCTTCAGTTTGGAGTTTAATCGCTTGATTTTCACAGTTTCTTGCCGGATTCGGCACGCTCTCGGCGAGCGATAACCTTGCCTGCCTTTCGGCCTTTTGCTATAGTCGCGAGCAGTAATCATCAGGACAATTCAAGTTTTCTGGCGGACTCCCGCAGGGATTCGCCTCTCTAGAAAGGACTATCGATATGGGTAACGATCGTGACTATGGGGATGGTATTTCGACACGCTTAACATACTTTCTGGTAGGCGCCGGCATCGGCGCAGTGCTGGCGCTTCTGTTCGCGCCGAAGTCGGGCGAAGAGCTGCGCAACGACATCGCGGACGCGACGCGCAAGGGCATCGACAAATCGAAAGAAGCCGCGCAACAACTCGGCGCGAAAGCCGGAGAGTATGTCGACGCCGGTCGACAAAAAGCGGGCGAGCTTTACGACACGGCGCGCGAGACAGCGGGCGAGTATTACGAAGCTACGCGCGAGCGAGCGGCTGATCTCTACGACACGGCGACGACGAAAGCAGGCGAAGTAGTGACGAAGACCAAAGACGCCGTTTCGTCTCAGGCCGGTTCGATCTCGGCGGCGGTTGAAGCGGGAAAGAAGGCCTACGTCGAAGAGAAGCGCAAGACCGAACTGTCGGGCCGCACGGAAGCCGCGCCGACTTACACGCCTGAGAAATCGATGTAGCCATGAATGCGAACGAGCCCCTCTTCTGGCTGGTAATCATCACTGCAATCATCGCCGTTTCGTTTCTGGTAATAGCTGCGGCGATGATCGCGATCGCTACGTTCGTCAATCGCGCGGTCAAGACAGTAACGCGCGTGGAAGAGAAACTCGATCCGCTTATCGTGCGGGCCAACGCGCTCAGCGAGCAAGGTCAGAAGATCGCTGAACAGGGTCGCCAAATTGCCGAACAGGTGAATGTCATGTCCGGCCATCTTTCGACGGCGACGATGCACTTGTCGGAATCGGCAGCCCTGATCAAAGAAGAAGTGCGCGGGCTGACGATACTGGTTGACGACACGGCTGAGATGGCAAAAGAGAAAGTCGAGATGGTCAGCCGCGCCATCGACACGACGCATGATCGCGTTGCTACCACGACCGAGTTTCTTCAGCGCAAAGTGATCGAGCCGGCCCGGGAATTGGCAGCGATACTTGCCGGGGTACGGCGCGGATTGGAAGTCCTGGTAGCGCCTTCGCCCTCGCCAATTAACAGCTCCTATGGAGACGACGAGATGTTTATCGGCTGAAAGCAGATCGAAAGGCTAAAAGCCCGAACCAACGTCTCGAAAGAAACGTGGTTCGGGTTTTTTGTTTCCCAAATGACTCACAAACAGCGCAAAACCTGTTGCTGTATTGCTGTTGCGACGATAGAATAACCGCGCTTTCTGATTCAACTCACTCAGTCTTGGCCGCCGATTTCCGTACCTCATGACGAGATCTAAGTCTTTCGGTGAGCCAGAGGATCGATATAAATACAAGAGAACTGGGTTTGGGCTCGTTCTCTCGCTATTTGTATGCCTTATAGGAGTTGCTCAAACAAAGCTCTTCGTGACGGCATTGCCCTGTCCCTCCAATGAAGCTATTCGAAAACATGTCGTTGCATCGTTAAAGCTTCAAAAAGAGCAAGCGACAAGGTATGCGAAAAAATCGGCCCAGGTCCCCGATGGGATCGTTTTTGAATTATTCGATACAGACGTTGAATTCAAACAGTTGGAAGAGACGAAGGCCGCCCTTCTGTCCGACGACGCCTTGCAAAAAGACTTAAGGGACAGCTTCGGCGCTTCGTTTCAGGAGGTTAACGCTGTCGTTGTACCAGCTTGGAAACTACAAACTTCTGATAATAACGACGTAATAGGCATTACAATGGATGGTTGGCGACAGGCTGTTACTGCCAAAGGCGAAGTTGACGTCGGCGGGTTTACGCTCCGGGACCGTCCTGGGAGAGTAGCTTGCACTTTGGATGGCCGGCCAAGACTTGTATTGAACCCGAAAGCATTCGAGTCCGCGAGAATGTTAAGGTTAACGCTGTTTCACGAATTAATGCACGCCATAAACGTACCGGGGTTTTACCCGTCACCCGTAACATTTGCACAAAACGACCTAACCTACCTACCTGAATATAGGGCTTACGTTAAACAACAAAAATTAGAAGGATGGGACGAATGGATAATTTGGGCCCTTGCCGTCTTTATGCCAGCACTGATCTCTGCTTTACTGGCAAAGCGCCTGGTTCAATTGCGAAGGGCGCTTGCCCTGTCATGAGTGGGATGGGCTTAACTTACCTTTGCCGGCCACGGGTTTAGTCTTGCCCCGTGCCTTAATGAGCAGGAACAAATCTAAACCCAACAACCCGCATGCAAGCATTAATGCAACCACATCTAGCACTGAAGCTCCCATCCAAATGTTTCCAATTGGGCCAGCCTGTGGAATAGTCGCAACATTCATGTTTACTTTGATCCCGCGCGTAAGCGAGTACCAGTACCCAAAGAACAACACGACAATTGAGAAAAGCACAAGCGCAAGGCCCTCTCCATTCTCTCTAAGAAACCAAAGTGCTAGTGTGGCCGTGACAAAACACAGAGCAATCATCGACTGTGGATTGGTCGGTACGGTCCAATCGATGTCCAAATGCGCTGCGCGCCATTCGAGATAGCTCCAAGTCATCTTCGAGAAGAAAACGAATGCATACAGCACTGCCGTAATCGCGGTAGCCCATCGCAGCACTCTTCGTAAATCGCTATAGCTGGTCGTTATCATACTATCTCCTTCCGATGCAGAAAGGACACAACGGCGCTGCTCACCTACGCAATTAGACGTCACCCGCCAATGTCATTCCTTTGGGAAGTTGGTTCAATGATACTACCGACGCGCCGTGCTAGCTAGCTGCAACCGGAACCCTTGGGCTAGATCCGAGGGGGCTCGGGAACAAAGGCAAGGTCGCAACCTTAGCGGTTGCAACGGAGTTAAACTACCACGCCGCGTCATGACACTGCAAGAATATTCATTATCGCTACCCCAATGACTGGCCCGGACACAGTCTATTGTTCGTTGTTCGGGCGCGAGTCTACCACCTACCGAACCTGAGGTAAACCGTTTTTAGCACTATGCCGCGCCTTAAAACAGGTAACGCCAAGCAGGCACCCAGCCAAGCCGCGCGACTTTCTGCCGTCGGGGATTCGCTGTTACTATTTGCGTTCATTCAATGCATGTCATGGCCACCGAAGAAGCAACACTCGATCTAAAAAAGACCGTCAATCTGCCGAAAACAAATTTCGGGCAGAAGGCGAATCTGCCGCAGACTGAGCCGGCGCGCCTGAAAAAATGGGCCGAGATGAAGCTGTACGAGCAGATTCAGCAAGCCCGCGCCGGCGCTCCGAAATTCATTCTGCACGACGGCCCGCCGTACGCGAATGCCGATATCCACCTCGGCACCGCGATGAACAAGATTCTCAAAGACATGATTGTGAAGTCGCGCAGCATGCTGGGGTTCGACGCGCCCTACGTTCCAGGCTACGACTGTCACGGTTTGCCGATCGAGCTCCACGTTGAGCGCAAACTGGGCGAGAAGAAAAAGGACATGCCGCCGCTGAGCATTCGTCGTGCATGTCGCGAATTTGCCGCGAATGCTTTGAAGCGGCAGACAAAAGACTTCCAACGGCTGGGCATTTTTGGCGAGTGGGAAAATCCGTACATCACAATGTCAGATCATTATGAAGCCGAGACTGCTCGCCTGTTCGCACGCTTCGTCGAACGCGGCTTTGTCTACAAAGGCGCGCGGCCGGTCTATTGGTGCATACACGATCAGACGGCGCTGGCCGAAGCTGAAGTCGAATATCACCAGCACACCAGCCCGTCGGTTTATGTGAAGTTTCCGCTCAAAACCGATCCGTCTGCGATCGATCCGGCACTGGCCGGAAAAAAAGTGTTCGCGTTGATCTGGACGACAACCCCGTGGACGCTGCCTGCTAACCTGGGCATCACCGTCCATCCGGAGTTCGATTACGTCGCCTTCGAAAGTGGTGATGAGGTTTACATCGTCGCGGCCGAGCTGCTTGAAAATGTTGCCGTCAAATGCAGTCTCGAAGGACCGAAGGTGCTGGCGCGCTTCAAAGGATCGAAGCTGGATCGGCTTGAAGCTCAGCATCCCTGGCTTGATCGGCCTTCGCTTTTCATGCTCGGCGAACACGTCACGCTCGGCGGTGAAGCGGATGCGGAAACTGAGCTGGACGTCAGTGACGCGCGCGAAAAATCCGCGACCAGCAAAGCGGGAACGGGCCTGGTCCACACCGCGCCCGGTCATGGCCACGACGACTTTGTTATCGGCAAACAGTACGGCCTGGAAATCTATTGTCCGGTAGACAACGCCGGAAAGTTCGCATCGGACGTCGAACACTTCGGCGGTCTCAGCGTCTTCGAAGCGAACCCCAGGATTGTCGAGTTCATGCGCGAGCGTGGCGTGCTGCTGTTCACAGAGAATTACGAGCACCGCTATCCGCACTGCTGGCGCTGCAAGAATCCTGTGATCTTTCGCGCCACGCCGCAATGGTTCATCTCAATGGATGAGGTGGGCCAATCGATCCAAAGCGAGACCGGCCGAAGCAGTAGCCCGACCATGAGGGAGGGCGTGAACAGATCGCTTCGAACAATGGCTCTTCGCGAAGTCGACGATCGCGTGAAATGGATTCCGGCGTGGGGCCGCGATCGCATGCGCAACATGCTCAAGGGGCGGCCCGACTGGTGCGTCTCGCGCCAGCGTGTGTGGGGCGTGCCCATCCCGGCTTTCTATTGCGCGAACTGTCAGAACGTTATTGCTCAACCGAGCGTGATCCGCCACGTCGCCGGCATCTTCGAAAAAGAATCAGCCGACGCGTGGTACAAACGCGAAGCGAAAGAACTTCTGCCCTCCGATTTCAAATGCGACCAGTGCGGCGCGACTGAGTTCACGAAAGAGTCGGACATCCTCGACGTCTGGTTTGACAGCGGATCGTCGTCGATTGCCGTGTTGGAAGCGCGCGACAATCTTCGCTGGCCCGCGGACGTCTACATCGAAGGCGGCGATCAGTTTCGCGGCTGGTTCAATTCGTCTCTGTTTGTCGGACTCGCCGTGCACGATCGCGCGCCCTACGATGCGGTGCTTTGCCACGGCTGGACACTGGATGCGCAAGGCAAGGCAATGCACAAGTCGCTCGGCAACGCAGTCTCGCCGGACGAAGTCGTTCCCAAACTGGGGGCGGAAATTTTGCGGCTGTGGTCGGTGTCGTCAAATTACATGGAAGACATGCGCTGCTCTGACGAGATTCTGCAGCGAGTAACCGACGGATATCGAAAGCTGCGCAACACCGTCAGGTTTGCGCTGGGAAATCTTTCCGGCTTTGATCCTGCACGCGACAGAGTCGACGAGCAGAAGATGCTCGAGATTGATCGCTGGGCGCTGGCCGAATTGGATTCCGCGATCGTCGATGTGCGCGCAGCTTACGAAGCTTACGACTTTCACGGCGTCTACCAGCGTTTGCACCAGTTCTGCACGGTCACGCTGTCGGCGCGCTACTTCGACATCATCAAGGATCGGCTTTACACGTTCGCGCCGAAAAATCCAGCACGTCGATCGGCGCAGACAGTTTTATGCGCCACGGCTGACGCGCTGGCGCGCATGCTGGCGACTATTCTGGTTTTCACTGCTGACGAAATTTGGGAAAACTTGCCGGCGGAAGAAGCGAAGCAACGAGCGGCGTCGGTGCATCTTGCCTTGCTTCCGGAAGCTCGAAAAGTAAACGCTACCGAGTTGCTAACAGAGTGGGCGCATCTTTTCGGCTATCGCGATGAAGTGCTGGGACGCCTTGAAGAAGCGCGGATCGCAAAAACGATTGGCAGTTCACTTGAAGCGCGCGTGGAAATTTCTGCCGGCAGTCACGCATATGAAAAGTTGAAGCGACACGCGGACGACTTGCGTTACGTTTTTATCGTTTCCGAAGTCGAACTGCTTGAGCCGAATACAGCCATCGCTGCGGACGCAATCGAAGTTCAAGTCGCGCGCGCGCACGGCGAGAAGTGCGAGCGTTGCTGGAACTACTCAACGCGCATCGGCGAGTCTTCCGAGTATCCGACGGTGTGCGAACGCTGCGTGGCGGCGTTGGAGGAGATGAAAATCCGTTGAAGAGTCGCATCGCATGGCGCATCGGCTATCTCTTTGCCGCCTTCGGGCTTTACCTTGTCGATCAATCAAGCAAAGCCTGGGCAGTGCGGCGCGTGCGTTTTCAGGATGTGACTGTGATCCGCGGCGTGCTTGATTTTGTTTACGCTGAGAATCGCGGCATCGCGTTCGGGCAGTTGCAAGAGGGCGGCGCATTTGGGCGCTGGTTCTTCGTGGTTTTGGCAGGCGCTGCCGCGGCGGCGGTGCTGTTCTATTTTTTTCGCACGCCGCGCAACGACGACCGAATTCTGGGAGCATCGGCGTTATTGCTGGCGGGCATTGTCGGAAACCTTTCCAGCACATTGGGATCCTAAGCTTAGAATTCCACGTGGACAAGTTGTCGCG
>JADMIO011283464.1_pt1 | contig 17443 bp, 15 predicted proteins | sample 8958161 | NCBI WGS metagenome assembly JADMIO01 (sample SAMN16585339, study PRJNA669376) | soil metagenome | isolation source: Crop rotation soil | place: USA: Cullars Rotation, Alabama | collected 2011
CGGCCCGGTTTGTCTTCGTATTCATCGCCAGCTCGATGTGATGAGCCGGCTTGCGCGGGTGCGGGCGCGTGTGGATGACCATTGGCTTGCCGGTCGTAATCAGGCCGTACATCCCGGCAGCGCTGATGCCGATCCCCTGCTGCCCGCGGCTCATCTTCAGGCGATGGAATTTTGAACCGAAGAGCAACCGTCCAAAAACGTTCTCGACCTGCTTGCGAACGATGCCCGGCCCGTTGTCCACGACGGTCACGCGGTAACGTGATTGCTTAGCATTGGCCGGCCGGTCGGGTTGAAGGTCTTCGATAACGACCGTCACGTTCGGCAGGATGCCCGCCTCCTCGCAGGCATCCAGCGAGTTGTCGACCGCCTCCTTAACCGTCGTGAGCAGCGCTTTGCGCGGGTTATCAAAGCCGAGCAAATGTCGGTTCTTTGCGAAAAACTCCGACACTGCGATGTCTTTCTGTTTGGAAGCCAATGTCTCGGCCGTCTCGCGCGTCCCTGACCGCTTCCGCTTCACCGGTGCTTCTTCAATCTGTTGACCCATGAACAGCCCTTCCAAATCCCGAGGGGATTGAACTACGTCATCGACCTTCGCTCGCGCCTTCTTCTTGGCCACGATGCTTGTCTCCTCCACCCGTTCGCTATCGGCTGTCGTAAGCAAAATACTTCAGCCGATTGTTAGGGTATTGTATGGGTTAAAATCGCGATTGTCCAGCCGCTAATGCTGCAGAGACTGCTTGATTTTATTGTGTTCATCCATGATGAGCACCCGCGCCCTGTGCGACGCGATTTCGTCAGAATTGGCCAGCACAAAACTCATGACGATGACACGGTGTCCCGGTGCAGAAAGCCTCGCTGCTGCTCCATTGATGCCAATCATGCCGCTGCCCGCCTCCCCGGGAATGATATAGGTTTCAAACCGGTTTCCGTTCTCGCAGTCAGCCACCAGAACCGCTTCGTTGGGCAGCATTCCACTGGCTTTGAGCAGGTCCGAATCGATCGTGATGCTGCCGTGGTAATTCACGTCCGTGAGGGTGACGGTAGCCAGATGAATTTTCGCTTTGAGCAATCGGGTCAACATGCGTTCTCAAAGTTTATCGTCAAAAGTCTTTGGATTCGACCCGGCGGCGGCGCCAATTTTCGGCTGTTTCACATCCTTAGCCTCGTTTTTGCCATCCCATCTTTACACGCGATGGCGCTACGATGGGACCTTTATGGATTCATTGCTTCAGGAAATGTTCAGCACCGGCCGGCTGGTACGGCCGCTTCCGGAAGAACCTGACGTCATTCACCTGATCCGGGCGTTAGCGACTTTATGCGGCCTGCAGGAGTTCGGCCACATGCCGGCGACCCGTCGCCTCATTGAGTTGATCGGAATGGCGGACCATTACGTCTTCGTGCTTCTGGACGGCTTGGGGATGAACATCGTGCGCCGATTGCCTACCGACTCGTTCCTCCGGCGACACCTGCGGGCGCAAATCTCGGCCGGCTGTCCTTCCACGACCGCGTGCGCCCTGACCAGCGTCGCAACCGGACAATGGGCATCCGAGCATGCCGTGACAGGCTGGTTTACATACGTGCCGGACCGGGATCTCTCGGTCGTCGTGCTTCCGTTTACAGAGCGCTTTACGCAAGAGCGGCTTTCGGCTCGGGGATTAAAGCCGGAAGACATCCTTCCCGTGGCCGGTTTTCAGTCACGACTGCCCCGCCGAACAATGACCTTTTTGCCCACTCCGATTGCCCACACCCCATATGCCGAGTATTCCCGTGCCCATACATCAGCTTGTGGCTATGAATCGATTCCAGATGCGATCGACCAGACGATCGCCCACGTGGCCAACCAGCCAGAAAAAGAGAAAACATACACACATCTTTATATTCCTGACGTCGACACGTTCAGCCATCACAATGGTGTTCAGCATCCAAAAGTGACCGAGCTCCTCGAGCTGTTGGATGCGCAGCTCACGCGCCTGACCAGCGCGCTGTCGGGCCGGGCGCGGATCATCATCAGCGCCGATCACGGACTGATTGACGTGCCCGTCGAAAATCACATGACGCTCTTTCACGACGATCCGCTGCTCAAGCTGCTGCGCGTGCCCCCCAGCGGCGACGCGCGGATGCCGGTGTTTCACGTTCGTGACGAGCAGCACAGGCAGTTCGCTGAAAAGTTTGAACAGCGCTTTGGGCACAGCATGATCCTGCTGCCCACCAACGAAGCCGACGAGATGAGGATGTTCGGCCCGCAGCGGCTTTCGCCGATCGCCCGGCAGAGATTTGGGGATTTCATCGGCCTCGCCTGCCGGCCGGCGACGTTGCACTGGGTTCCGCCCCGACGAGCCCCCGAGACCGAGCCCAAGAAGGTGTACGTCGCACAGCACGCTGGTTTGAGTCCCGACGAAATGGAAGTTCCCCTCATTGTGGCTTGAACGTTTCACGTGCCTGGGGCAATAACCGGGCACGTGCGGGCGTCGCACGCGCCCTCGGTGCGGCATCAGCTTTGCATCTCGTAACCGGGCACGCCCGCCCCCGGAGGAAATTCGGCGCATGGACCAGCTTCAAACCGCAAACGCCCAACCGCCGCCAACCGACGGGAACCACCAGCCGGCGCGCCAGTTTTACCTCAAGGCACTTCAATCGCTCGATGATGCGGGCGTGCAGTACCTCGTCGGCGGCGGATTTGCGCTGACCCAGCACACGGGCATCCAACGCGATACCAAGGATCTGGACGTGTTCGTTCGTCCGGGAGAATGCCGAAAGACTGTCGACGTTCTGGGTGGCGCAGGTTACCGAACCGAATGGACCTGGCCACACTTCCTGGCCAAGGCGCTGTCGGGATCGGCCTTTGTTGACATCCTGTTCAACAGTGGAAACGGGCTTTCACCGGTCGATGATGAATGGTTCGCCAACGCCGTCGAAGGCGATCTGATCGGCCGGCGCGTCCTGTTTGTCCCTGTCGAGGAGATGATCTGGAGCAAGGCGTTTGTCATGGAGCGAGACCGCTTTGACGGCGCCGATGTCGCGCACCTGATCCTACGATGTGGACCAAAGATTGATTGGAAGCGCCTGCTCCGCCGATTCCAGAACCACGAGCGCGTCCTGCTGGCGCAACTGATCCTGTACGGCTACGTCTATCCTTCCAAACAGGATTATGTCCCTTTGTGGGTAATTGATGAATTGAACCAGCGCGTGCGGCAGGAGCCAAAGACGACCGAGCCCCTCTGCCGCGGAACGTTCCTCGCGCAACATCAGTATCAGATTGACGTTCACAAATGGGGCTTTATCGATGCCCGCCTCGCCCCGCGCGGCCCGCTGCGCGCCGACGATATCGCGCGCTTTGCCCCGCCCGATGCACCTGTAATCAGGTAACCTCAATGTGCGGTCCACTTCACTGGACCCTACGCGTTGCGCTGCGCGTCGGGCGAGTGACCAAGCATCTGAGCGGCTTCGATCTGTCTGATCTTCTCGATTCGGCGCTGGTGCCGGCCTTCCTGGGCCGGGGTGGCGAGGAAAATCTCGACGATCATCCGAATCTGATCGTCGCTAAGCAGATCGGCGCCGATACAGACGACATTGCAGTGGTGATGTTCGCGCGAGCGGCGGGCGGTGAACTCGTCGTGCGCCAAAACAGCGCGCACGCCGTTCACCTTATTGGCGACGATCGCCATGCCGATGCCGCTTCCCTCGAGCAGCACGCCAACTTCGCACTTGCCCGAGGCCACCGCACTGGCCGCCGGTGCGCCGACGTCCGGATAGTCAATGTTCGTCGTATCGTGGCAGCCAAAATCGCAGATTTCGTGCCCGAGCTTCTGCAACATGGGCAGGAGCTTGCGCTTGGCATCGTACCCGCGATGATCACACGCCACGGCAACCTTCACATTAATCCTCCGTGCGACAACAACTGGTTCGACTCAAAGCGTGTCTGATTTGCGTGCGAGCCACTTTCATCCTGAGGTATTCCCGAAGGATTGGCCGAAATAACATCGACGCTAGATCCTTCGGGAATACCTCAGGATGACCGATCGACTTTTTTAGACTCGCTCTCGCGCAGTCACACGCTGAAGGTATCAGACGATCACTTTCTGCACCACTTCTTTTTCGATCAGGTCCTCTAGGTGCTTGGCCAGCGACTGGTACAGCCGGATGTCTCCCCCGATCGGGTCCTCAATGTCGCCATCGGGGTTCAGCGTCGCCGTTCGCTGGGCGGCCGAAGGCACCAGCGCCGCGACGGCGGCGGCGTGGGCGCGGCTCATCGTAAATATGCGGTCCGCTTGATGAATCAGCTCGACGCTCAAAGGCCGCGAACGGTGCTTGGAAAGGTCGGCGCCCAGTTCCCTGACCGCCTCGGCCGCCTGGGGGGTGGCCCGGGCGCCGGGCATGGCGACGCTTCCGGCCGACGTCACGATGACGCCGTACTTTTTCTCCAAATCGTCTTCACCGCTCCCCAGCTTCCGGGCGATCGCATGACGTGCAATGGCCTCGGCCATCGGCGAGCGGCAGGTATTGCCGCTGCAAACAAACAAGATTGTCGTCCGCAGCAGGCGCTCGATGATCCGCTGATCATAAACGCCTTCGCGCACGATCTTGTAACGATCGTCCATGACGTGGACGATCGTAGACGGCTTGGAATACCGGCTCGGCCCGGCGTCAAAAACGAGATCGACCTTCCCGTCCAGCTCGGACCAATTCGTCGGCTGGACGAGCGTCAGTGCCACCGGCGCGGCCGCCCGCCCGATCACATCGGTTGCAAGGAGGTGATCCGGGCAGCGCAGCGTAATCTTCTGACCGTCGTAAAGATCTGCCTGAGCGACCCCCATAGTAGCAGCGACTTCGAGCTGCCGCGCTGGTGGAACGTCGAACACCAGCGCCACCGGCCCCGGCCAGAGCTTCTGCATCATCCGCTTGCCCAGCGCGCTGACCGGACCAATGAATTTGAGAGCTTCTTGTGGATCGCTGAGATGAGTGGTAAAGGGTTTGTTCTCTGAATTCCCCCGAAGGCTCCGCAGCCGAGCGCTTCCCTGTTGTTGCGACAGCACGCCCGCGGCGCCGTAGACGGTCTCGGTGGGCAGAACGACGATTCCCCCGCCAGCCAGGATTTTCGCCCCGCGCGCAATCTGGGCCTCGTAGTCGCCCACGTCAAAGATGGAGATCACTTCGGGCATTTCACCTGTTGTCGAGTTCGCGCACGAACAGATGATTATCCGCGTGCTTCGACAAAGGTGTCAAGCTGCACTGTCGGCTACCCCAAAGCCGAAAGCAGCAATTCAGAACGGCCAGAATTGTTCGTAGCGCTCAGTAGACGAGGAATACGTTGTTGATTTCAACCTGGTTCCTTCCGTCGTAGTTCACTTTCATCGTCCCGTTTCCATTCACGTTGATGGTATCGACGATTATTTGGTTGGAAAAATTGGTGCTGTTGCCTTGCATGTTCAAATTGATCGTAGGTAGGTAAATCGTGCCCTGAAGATTCATCAAGCTGTCGCCAATAATGGACGCGCTCCCACTGGTATAAGGGGTCTTTGGATCTTGGAAGAACGTGATCCCCGCATAGGTGCCACTGGTTGGTGGACTAATGTTTACCGTTCCACCGCCACCAAGATCAACAGTGCCATAAACATTCGGGTTGGTTCCCGTGGTAAGGAAAAACATGCACCCGATTGCATTCAGATTAGCGTTAGCCCAGACTTTCAGACCCGGCGGCCCCAGGACGTAAATGCCCGGGCTCAAGGTAAGCGTGGCGCCAGCCCTAACTGTAATTCCTTGAGAGTAATATCCCGGAACGCCAGTGGCCGTGCCATTTGCAGAAACGTCGATCTTCAGCAGATCAGTGCCCTTGGAGGGCGTTGGGAGGCTGGCAAGTGGATCATCGACTGCTGTCGCGCCCGTGTAAAGCTTCGAAGGCAACGTAGGATTTCCTGTGGAGGTGAAGCCACCATCGATGCGCAGCTCGCCAGTCGTGATGCTCGCTTTGCTACCTGTAATTGTCACGGCTTGAGAATTGTTTGAGTTCACCTGGATAGCGGCAGTGCCAACATCAAGGATCGAGCTACCGCCGGCGCCAAGACTGCTTTTGCGGCTGGGATCCAGGATGACGATTCCTGCACCCAGCTTTCCGCCGGTCATCGCGATTGCTGTGCGAGAGACATTCGACGTTGTGATGCCGAAGATTGGTCCAAAGAGGAGGTTCAGCGCCCCGCCGGGCGAGTCGGCGGTCCTCCGAGCGACCACCTTGCAGGCGTTATATGGCGCCGTGTTCGGCGTAAAGACAGCAGTGCCCCGATTGTAGTTCCCGACCTGCACATCGTTGTCAGCGACTCTTAACTGAACCGAAGCCTGAGCGGCCTTGTTCTTAGAAGCCGTGTTCACAGCGTCAGTCACCGCCGCGTTCCGATCAAACTTGACCTTGGCCGCGCCCGCCAACGCCGCAGAGTCGGCGGCGTTTTGCAGCTCGTGCGAGGTCAGGTAGACGTACCCGGTATCCGAAGCCAGTCCAACAAACCCGATCAGGACCAACCCGAGGATTGCATACCAGATCAGGACAATACCATGATTGCGTCGGTCGCGACCCGCGCGGACCGCCCGCTGTTCTCGTTGTGTTGCCAGATCTTTCACAGTGGTTCTCTCCCGCGGCTCAACGTGTGCGTAAGACGACGCCAGGCTGGCTCGTTGGACCGACCAACAGCCTCGCGCCTGCCGAGTATACACCATGTTTTTGATTCTCATCATCTTCTCATGAAACAGGCCTTTTTTTGCCAAAAACGGGGTCGTACGGACGCGCGCAGTGACCGATAAAAACTTCAAAGCGAAAGTAGATATAGGACTCCCGCCCGGGCCGCAGCGCAAAGTGTGTCTTCATTTGTGTCTCGTGCTGTCATTAGCCACACATTTGCAAATCGGACCATGACCATTCCTGAAGCGCGACGATCATCGCTAGACCGATAACCTCGTGAAACGAGCAGAATTTGGCTTGGTCGGCGGTGGGACATAGACGCAGGTCCTCTTTCCTTTGTGCTTAAAGTGAAACTACCGGTTAGACGGGTCGGGATTCTGTTCGGACACGCTATCATCCGTGTCGCGCGTGTTACTGAAATCGCTGGGGTTGGTAGCCGGGCCGGAAACTACAGGCTGCTGGCCGGCGGCATCGTCCTCCGATGGTTCCTCCAATGTGTCAGAGGAAGGATCGTCCGAATTCGCCGGAGTGACTTGGGCGGCGGCCAACTGCGCGCTCGGCTCGGACATCGCGTCGGTTGCCGTCGGCCGATCGTCAGCGTCGACTGCATCAGCGACTGATTCCTCAGGCTCGCTGGAGATCTGACGATTCGACGACAGAGCATCCGGCGTTTCGTCTGCGATGAAATTTGGTCCATCGAATACGGTGTCGTCTTCTTCACTGGGCGAGATCGTGGGATTAACGACGACGGCGACCGGCGGTGCAGCTTGCACCACAACAACGGGCGTGGGATTCACGACAATTTGCTGTACGTGCGCCATCGCGGTCGGAGCCTCAGGGGGCTTGCCTGCCGGAGGCGCCGCGGTTTTGGCCACACTCGCCGTCCCGGCCGCAGCCGGATTCGCCATTCGGTATTCCAGTTCGGCTCGCTGGTGATCTCCTCGCGCATCACACAGCACACCCAGATTGTGATGCGCGTCGGCGACCGGCATCACCTGCTTGTAAAGCGCCAGGCTCTCTTCGTAGCGCCCGAGCATTCCAACCGCGGCGGCCATGTTGGAGCGATACCGGGCGTTATCCGGCGCCACGGCTGTCGCCAGCGTGAAATCCTTCAATGCGTTCTCGTAGTCGCGCAGGAGCATGAAGCACATGCCGCGGTCGTTGGCGAGCACTGCGTCGGTTGGCACCAGCTTCAGACCCGCAGAGAGCGTGCTGATTGCCTCCTCGATATGACGCTGGCGCATCTGCCACTCGGCCAGATCGCAATAGGCAGGCATGAACTTGGGATACTCGGCAATGATCTTGCGGAGGATGAACTCGGACTGCTCCTGTTTACCCTGTCCGGCCAGAAGCTGCGACAAAGCGTAAAGCGTCTTTGCGGTGGGCACCCGCTTGGAGCCATTGGCAAACTCGATCTCGGCCGGCGTCATATCGCGGACCGAGGTATCCGACGACTGTGCCGGCGCAGCAGCCGACGATGATCGACGACTGGCACAACCGGTTGCTCCGCCGGCTATGATCAGCACCAGCACCAGCGCCGGCAGAAAGGCATCAGCCCAGACCGCCGGCGCACACGTCCGCCAAGGATGATTCGTTTCACCAGATGGTGCCCAAGACGTCATTATTTCTGACCCCCGTAATTATTCTGGTTGGCCTGTGAATCGCCGCTGCCCTGGCTGGGGGACGACTCCTGCTGCATTGTTGACTGGCTGCTCCCATTGAACGGCTTGCTATCCGCATGCATCGCGCGGACGTCGCGCAGCACGTCTTGGGACATCGTCTTTCCGTCACCGGCCGGCCCGTCGCTGACGTGCAACTGGTCGGTGTTCACGCCCTGTGCTTTCAGCGCAGCCACGACCACCTTGACGCGAGCGCTATACAGCGCCTCGCTGGTCCCGGTGCGATAGACGTTGAGCATTCCGCCGGACGCGTGGGCGCGGTAGTGAGACGCGAGCACCGAAAGGTCGCGCTGGCCAAGCTCGTTCAACTCGTCGCTGTTGGAGACGAAGTGGTAGGCATAGATCGTGTGCTCGGCAACGATTGCAGCGCGGACGCCCGAATCGCGGACGGCCTCGACAATCTGCATGTCCTCCGAGCGCGAAAGCTGGGCCTGTCGGGCCTGCCGGCGCACTTCCATCTCCTGCTGCGTGCATCCACCGGAGATCGAGATTGCGCCGATTGCCGCGATCGATAACGCCGCAGCGGCGGCTGCCCGGCGGACGAACGAAATTCCGTAATTGAGTGTCATGTCCATGGTTATTTCTAGTGCCTCCACAAAAGTCGGCGTGAACGTCATCGTTGTTAAGCGCTGTCCCCTTATTGAGCCGCGCCCCGCGGCTGTCCCCGTCGTCCCAGTGCTCCCCCGTCGTCTTTAACGGGTACGCAGGGCCCGATAAAGCATCATGAATCCCGGCCCGGCCATCACCATGACGACCGCAGGGAAAATAAACATCACCATCGGAAAAATCAGTTTAACCGCCATCTTCTCTGCAGATTCCTGGGCATACTGGCTGCGCGCCTCGCGCATGGCGCCGGCATAGGTCCGAAGCGCATCGCCGATGCTCGTGCCGAAGCGCTCCGATTGGACGAGCACCGCGACCAACGACGAGAGCTCCTCGGCCCCGGTCCGCTGGGCCATGTGTCGCATCGCTGTGGCGCGGTTGGCCCCAAGGTGAATCTCAAGGTTGGTCAGCGCCATTTCGTCGGCCAGGATCGAGCTTACCGGACGGACCTCGTCCGTGACCGAATTCCAAGCCATGTCCAGGCCCATGCCGGCCGAGGCGCAGATTTCCAGCAGATCAACGGCATCGGGCAAGTGGCGGCGGACTTCGGAGCGCCGGCGCGAGCGCCGCGATGAGACGACGGTATTCGGAATGAAAAATAGGATGATCGAGCACATCGCGATGAGCAGTAGCTTCGTGTGCGGCGCCAGTTGCGTCGGCACGACCAGGCCGCTGGAGCTCAGGACGCCAACGATGAGCAGGATCATCTTGGCGCCGAAATAGATCGCCGCCGCCCGGGGATTGTGATACCCCGCCTGCGTCAGTTGTTGTTGAAGAGTCAGCGAGGTGCTGCCGGAGGTGATGACCGAGCCAATGCTTCCGACGACCTCGGAAAGCCGTGGGTTGCGCGCGTCTGAGATCGGCGGCTCGATCGTGCTGGCCGCCTGGTCTCTGGTCCCCTCGAGCTGTCGCAACCGCTCCTGCAGTGGCGCCCGCCGCATCTGTCGCGCAACCAGAATGGCCGCGCCGACAAGCATGACCGCAAAGCCCGCCAAAATCGGGATGATCAGTTGTTCATTCATTGTATTGCCTCACACACCTCAAGTTCATCCCATGCCCCGTCGCGCGCGCCTGCATCGCTCTGCGTATGCACGCGCGCACTTCTTTCAACGCGTCAGAACGAAAGCTTTGACAGCCAGTTCATCATGATCCAACCCATCATGAGCCCCATTGACGCCGCAAGCAGAATGAGCTGCCCCGTGCCGGTCGCGTACAACGGCCGCATATAGGCTGGGTTGATCAGGTTCAGCGACACGAAGACCAGGAACGGCAGCGCCAGCAGGACGCGCTTGCTGAACTGCGTCTGGGCAGTCAAAACCTTGACGCGCCGCGCCAGGCGCTGGCGATCACGGATGACGTTGGCCAGCCGCTCCATCATGTCCGCCAGGTTTCCACCGCTGGAAAGCTGGATGACGACGGAAGTCGAGAAGAGCTTCAGGTCTTCGCTGGTGCTTTCTTCAGCGATGTTCCGCAGCGCCTGGTCCATCGCCATGCCCAACGCCTGCTGCTGACAAACTTCGGCAAATAAGTGCCCGACCGGCGCCGGGATTTCCTCGGCGATCAGCCGGAAAGACCCGACCAGCGGATGGCCGACGCGCAATGACCGCGCCGCCAGATCCAACGCATCGATTAACTGCCGCTCGAACGTGGTGGTGCGTTTGGAGATTCGCTGGTTCAAGTGAATCCAGAACAGCACCAGCGCCCCCATCGCCGACATGACGCCGACCATGATGCTGGACGTGATCAAATATCCGGCTCCGCCAACGAGGCTGAGGACTGCAACGAGCCTGGCCAGCGCGGTCCCGCCGGAAACTTCCCAGCCGGCATGCATGCAAATCGTCTCGACCCGGTCGAACAAGCCCTTTTTAATGATTGCGGGCACGACGGTGGTCGCTTCCTGTCCGTCATGCCAGAGCCGCAGCACGCGGCTGTTGGACGTTGCCCCAACCGACTGGGCGAAATCAAGCCGCTGCTGGACCTCGCTCAGTCGCTTTTTGCGGCGGTTGATCCAGATTGTCATCCCCATCAACCAGAGAGACAGGACCAGTCCGAACGCCGCCACTGAGGCGAACAGCGACAGGACACGACTTGGATCGCTAAGGTCAAACATGACGCCCTCCGCCGACCAGTGCAGCAGCGCCGCCGCCATTGCCGCCATTGCCATGCCCAGCCATATGCGAGGCGCTGCTCAGAATCCGGCGCTGGAATAAATTCTCCGGCAAAACGGCGCCACGATCGCGCAGGCGATCGAGCATCTGCGGCCGCACGCCGCAGGCTTCAAAGTGCCCGCGAGCATTGCCTTCGTTGTCCACACCGGTCTGTTTGTATTGGAAAATATCCTGCAGGCAGACCGCGTCCCCCTCGGTTCCCGTCACTTCAGAAATATTGAGCACTTTTCGCCGCCCGCCAACCATGCGGCCAAGTTGGATTAACAGGTCCAGCGCCGCCGCCGTCTGCTGGCGGATGGCGCTGACCGGGTAATTTAACCCGGCCATGCTGACCATGTTTTCAATTCTTCGCAGGGCGTCGCGAGGGCTGTTGGCGTGCACGGTCGTCATCGAACCTTCGTGACCCGTATTCATCGCCTGCAGCATGTCCAGCGCTTCGGCACCACGCACTTCGCCGATGATGATCCGGTCCGGACGCATACGCAGCGTGTTCTTCAGCAGATCGCGCTGGGTGACTTCACCTTTGCCTTCGATGCTCGGCGGGCGCGTTTCCAGGCGAACCGTGTGCCGCCGCTGAAGCTGCAGTTCGGCCGCGTCTTCAATCGTCACGACGCGCTCCCCATTTGGAATCCAGCGCGACAGGACGTTCAAAAGCGTCGTCTTACCCGAGCCGGTACCTCCGGAGACAAGGATATTGATCTTGCTGCGGACGCAGGCCTCCATAAACGTTGACATTTCCGCGGTAAAGGCTTCCAGCTCGATCAGCTTCTCGGCGCTCAGGGGGATCGTGCCGAATCGACGAATCGACATTGCCGGGCCGTCCAGCGCCAGCGGCGGAATAATCGCGTTGACGCGGCTTCCATCGGCCAGACGTGCGTCCAGCATTGGTGAGCTTTCGTCAATACGCCGACCGACCGACGAGGCAATTCTTTGGATAACGGTGATCAACTGCGCTTCGTCGCGGAAGGTGGCCGGCGTCAATTCCAATCGGCCCATCCGTTCGACATAAATCTCGTTGACGCCGTTGACCAGCACGTCGCTGACGGACGGATCGCGGAGGAATTCCTCGACTGGACCCAGTCCAAACACTTCGTCCATCACCTCGCGAAGCAGGCTCTGCTTCTCCGGCGCCGACAGTGGCGTCCGCTGTTCGCTGAGCAGCATGTCGATCCGCCGCGAACACTCCGCGTGCAACTGCTCGACCGGCATCTTCCGCGCCTCGATCAGGTCCATGCTCTCCAGCAATCGCTTGTGGACGTTGGACTTGATCTGTTGTGCCGCGGCATTGCCGGCAAACATACTGCTGCTCGGCCGGTTTCCATTTACGTTCGCGTACATGCGTCTACTCCTCGCTTCTCTTTGGTCACCCAATGCGACATCAGCGCGCGCCTGCCCGGTTGCTAACGAGCTTTATTGATCTCGGCCGGCAGTGCACTGTGAATCACGGCAGCCAGCTTCTGCAGATCTCGGCGGATATCCGACCGCGGCGCCACCTGGGCCAGCGGTTTGCCAAGGTTCACGGCCTCGGCGACCGTGTAATAGTCGTTGGACAGCATTCCGAGCGGCTGATCGTCGGCCAGCCCCAGGACCGTGCGCCCTTCGACTGGATCGATCAGGTGCCGGCGCTTGCGATAGCGTGTGGCGAAGACCCGGACCGATTGCGTGGGTACGCCGTGCTCGGCCAGCCCTGCCAGCATCCGCCGGGCCGATCGGATGTCCTTCACGGTCAGTTGCATCAGCAGCAGCGTGAAGACGCTGCGGTGCGCCAGTTCGGCCGCCGCGGCCATCGGCACGCGCGGCGCGTCGATGACTGTCCAGCGATACGCGGCCTTGCAGGCATCGATTGCCTGGCCGAGCCGCGCGGGATCGATTGGACCCGTCGCTCCCAGCCGTTCCCGCGATGCGCTGACCAGCGTGTGCAAGGCTTCTGAATGCGAATGAGACGCACTCTGGATCAGCGCCGAGTCGATCGTGCCACTGCGATTCAGGAGGTCGAGGACCCCGTAATCCGCTTCGACGCCGAGGTAAGCGGCCACCGCGCCGTAATACGGATCCAGATCGACGACCAGGGCCGGATCTTTCTGTTCTTCCCCGCCACGAAGCTGCAGCTCGGCAGCCAGGTTGACCGCAACGGTCGTCGCGCCGCACCCGCCGCCGGCGGACAACACCGTGACTGCCGATCCGTTGACGCCGAGCGCCACATCCGGGCAGAGCTGGTGCAGAACGCGGTTGAGGTCGGAATCGATCGATTGCTTGAGCAGAAAGTGCCGCGCGCCGGCCTGCATGGCGCCCAGGAGCAGGTCGTTGTGCATCGCCGCGCCGAGTACGACAAACCGGGTGTCGCTGAACTTGCGCGCCAGCGGCTCCAGCGCACCGAGCATCCGGCGCGGGTCCGGATCGATGTCGATCAGCACGGCCGGTGATCGCCGCCGCTCCAGTCGCGAAGCCATGTCCGCCATGTCGCGGCAGACGTCCTGAGGGGAAAGCTCCCCATTGGACTTCATGGCTGCCGTCACGGAGTTCACCGTCTCCGGCTCATTGGTCACAAGTAACACGTGTTTGATGCTCATGGTCGTCAGCGCCCCCCAGGGTCAAATCCGGTTCCAAGCGATCAGTGAGCCGCCGCCGGTGCCGCCGCCGTCGCACCCAGTTGTGGTTGCGCGCTGGCTGCCGGAGCGTCATAGGTCGCCCAGGCCCCAGGCCCGTGCAGCTTGCTCAGACCCGATTCCTGCAGCCACTTGGCGTCCGCTTCAGAGAGTTTTCCGCCTTTGGCGCTTTCAAGCCGGGCCAGCGAGTACAGTTCCCAATCGTCGGGAGCCACGTGCGTGATGCCCGGGACCGGCGGCGTTGCGCCCATCGATTCAGGCTGGACCAAAGACGCGGTCACAAGCAGCACGAGTTCAGTATCTCCCTGCTGATAGCGGACAGAGCGGAACAGCGAACCAAGCACCGGCAGATCGCCCAGAGCCGGAACGCGCTGACTCCGTGCCTGTGTGCTCTGGCTGATCAATCCGCCGATCGCAAACGTCTGGCCGTTGCACAATTCCAGGGTTGTCTCGGCCCGGCGCGTCAGGATGGCCGGAATGCTAAATCCCTGGAGCTGCACGGCACCGGTGCCATTGGACAGTTCGCTGACTTCCGGCGCGACGTGCAGGCGGATGGTTCCCTCGCCGAGCACGGTCGGACGGAACTTCAGTCGCACGCCAAATTCCTTGTATTCGATCGTGATGGAGTTGCTTGCGGCGCCACCGGTTGCAGCCTGGATCACCGGAATGGGGAATTCCCCACCTGCCAGGAAGCTGGCCTCTTCGCCGCTGCGGGCAACCAGGGTCGGCTCAGCCAAAACTCGGGCATATTGGTTGTCCGCCAGCGCCGCGATGAACGCGGTGATCGCAGTGCTTCCAGCCACAGCCCTGCCGAACAGCGTGACCGCCGGAGACGGCGAATTATCGAACAGGCTCGAAACCCCGGTCACCGGATCCGGTCCCAGGGCAAACTGATTCAGGTCCGTATTGGTCGCGCCAAACGAGTGGCCGTCGTTATAAGCCGCGTTGATCCCCAGCGAGCGGAGCGCCACCCGGCTGGTCTCAGCAACGACAACCTTGATCTGCACCTGGCGCAGGCCGGGAAGCGTCGTCATATCCACGTACTTCAGGTTGGCCGCTTCCATGAAGCGATGAAGGCTTTCGGCCTCTTCAGCGCGGTTGAGCATGCCCGAGACGACCAGCACGTTGTTGGACAGTCTCAGATCAAGCTTGGAATTCGGAAGAAGTGCAGCCAGCTCCGAGCGAACTGCCGGCTGATCGACGCCGACCACGATCGGAATCGCATGGGCCTCTTCAGTCGGACCCCAGACAATCAGGTCCGTCGCGCCCAGCGCCTTGGCCGACACCATGACCTGGTTGGGCGTGATCGCCTGGATGTCGGCGATCTTCGGATCGGTGACCGATACGCGTTTGATCGGCGTGGGGCTCTGGACGATCGTCGAACGTCCGAGTGCCAGCGAAACCGCAGGAAGCTGGTCGACTGCCGTCGCTTCGGGGCGCGACGTTGGCGTCGAATTGCCAAATGGATCCTGCCTTGCTGGGGTTGTGGGCACTTCCTGGGCGCGAACGGCCACGCCGCTGAAGGTAACCCATGCCAGGCAGGCAATGACCGCCGCCACTGCGCATTGCGCCTGTAACTTGCTCCCGAGGCGCGTCGTCATGTTCTTTTGCATTTTCATGGTTGCTCACTCCTAAGTTGTGCTTTTTGCCGATCTTTCAGAGCTTGGCACACAGATCCTGACAGCGCGTGGGGCTTGACCAAGCTGTCTCTTTCGTTCTTTATCCTTTGTTCGTTTTCTTAGTTCGCATCAGATGCACCGGGCATCGGGAACGACTTGGTCTCCATGGCGCCGGCCCGCATGATCACCGTGTCCCAGTGTGGCGGCTCTTTGATTGACAGCTTTTCCTCAGCCGGCGCGGTCGCGGGCGCCATCGCGACCGGAGCCGGCGGAGCGAGCTCTGCCGGGGCCGGTACGATCTTGTTCCCTGCCAGCTTCGGATCCTGACCGGTCAGGCTGTGAAGCCAGACCAGTTCGGTGTCGGCACTGCTGGCATCCAGTGGATTACGCAATGCCAGCGAAAGGATTCCCTGTTCCATACCAAGCTGAAGTGCCTTGGCCTGACGGCTGTCAACGAGCAGGGTGACGCTGCGGGTATCGCCCGCGCGGCCGGTGTTGTCCATCTCGTTGACCGTTCGTCCTGGAGAAACCACGGTCTGCTGCTCGATCGCCAGCACCTGCACGTTTTCCAGGAGCGTCGTCGTGACCGCTTCGCGGCGATCTGCTCCCGACGCGCCTTCGCCAGCTTTCAGGGAGACCAGCACGTCAACCATGCTTCCGGGATACAAGAGCCCTTCAAGGCCGGCATAGTTCGTCACGGCAATTCCGACCGCGCGCTTCCCCGTTGGAATGACGGCGGCAACCTGCTGGGAAGGCCCGGCATCGGTAAAGCAGGCAGTCGTAAACGGCTGGCCTTCCACGACGGGCTTAGCCAGAACGCGACCGACGACCTCGATAGAGCTCGTCAGGTAATGCGCTGGCGCCTGCTCGATCCGGATTGTCTTTGACGAAACGACGCTGCTCTCGATGACGGTCATCGGCTGCAGCGGCCGCTTGGCCACGAGGATCGTGATCTCGGCCGGCGCCGTCGTCGCGGCGTCAGGCATATGCGTGCTGGCGGCCTGGGCCCGCATCGCGTTGACCAGCAGCGCGGCGCACATCGCCGCGATCGAACCCAGCAAAAATAGTCCAATTACCGCCCATTTCATGACATTCTCCTCTTTTAGCTTCTCTGCAAATGTGTCCCCAAACGCCCACCGTCCGCTCACATGCAGCTGTCAATGGCAACCGAACGCTGTGTGCGGAGCACGGCGTGCACCCACAAGTTCCCACCCAGGAAAACGTGTCTTCTTCTCGCTTGCTCGCTCGCGCAAGAGCTCTTCCGGCTCTGTCGCTTCGCCTGTCTATTCTGCTTGTCCTAGCCCAGCCCGACTCACGGTCCCTCTTTTTCCATCGTCACCTTCGCGCTGATCGTGTTTGGCAACGGCAACAGCGTGAAACCCGTGATGTCAATGTTTCCGTACGGCACGGAAACGGTCACGCTGACCATCGTCCCGCGCGGCTGCGATACGTTGTTAGTCGTGCCCGCAGCGATCGTCGTCGTGTATCCGCTGCTCCCCAGCCCGTAGGTGCTCATCATCGACGTGACCGTACTGGTCACCTGCGCATTGGTCGCGTCCACCGTGGCAGCCAACCGAGCGGCCTGCCGCGCGGCGTTGGTCACCTGCTGATGCTTCAGGAACATCCACCCATATTCGATCACGCCAAACGTGAGCATCAGCACGATCGGAAACAGCAGGGCCGCTTCAATCGTCATGGTTCCGCGCCAAAATCGGCCTCTGTCGCGGCGCACAGCGTTGGATCGCCGGGCGCCTGTCTGAATCAGTTGTCCGTTGTTCATAATCCCGCTCCACGCCAGGCATAGGTGGCAGCCGCGGCGACGCAGGTTCCGCTGAAAATCGCCAGCCCATACGGGATTGTCAGGGTCCCGACCGGCTGGGGCATTGCGTCCTGTGCTTGTCGCCAACTGCGTTGCCCGCTCAAAAGTGGCAAGAGCCCCCAGACAATCAAAAACGAATTGGCCATTACCCCCGCCATCTGTCGCTTGAAAATCGCCGCACCGATCCCGATCAGCGCGCCGGAGGCGGTCACGGTCACGAGCACCATCGGGCAGTTGGTCAGTCCCAACCACGCGCCGACCGCGCCCATCAATTTCGCGTCC
>JADMIO011863560.1_pt1 | contig 17443 bp, 15 predicted proteins | sample 8958161 | NCBI WGS metagenome assembly JADMIO01 (sample SAMN16585339, study PRJNA669376) | soil metagenome | isolation source: Crop rotation soil | place: USA: Cullars Rotation, Alabama | collected 2011
GAGGGCGTCGGTGGCCCAGGCCACGATGTGAAACGGATCCGCACAGCGGAGTGCGTTCGGGCAGCGCTCGGCCACGACGGTGGCGATCCAGTCCGCCGCGTCGGCGGACACGTGGGTGAGCTGCGCGCAGCGGTCCTCGCCCAGGGTGTCGAAGAACCGCCGCAGGGTGGCCCGGTCCCGGCCCGCGGCCGCCCACACCAGTCGGCGCGAGTCGTGATCGACCACGATCGTCAGGTACTTGTGGTGTTGACATAATAAGAGCGGATTACAGGCCGACGGGCCGGTAGGTCCTGCCGGGGAGGGCTGTGAGGCTCTGGCCCTCCTGGGCCGTCACGGTCTTCGCTGGATTGCGACATGGATAGATGCTAGCCACCGAGGTTCACCCGGTGCTGTTGCGGCACACCGGCGTCGAGGATCCCGCGTTCTACCTGCAACTCGCCGACCTCCCGCAGCACCGCACCGACCGGCTCGACGAGGTCGCCAACGCGCTCAGGACACCTGACACCGATCCGGGCGGAATGGACGCCAGACCACGCTCTAGGCCGTACGTGTCCAGCCGTTCTCGGACCCGCTCCGACGGCCGCCACGCGTCGTCGGTCGCGAGCGTGATCAGGGTGTCGCAGACGTTGATCGCCGCACGGCAGAACACAAAAGCTGGGACGCGCTTGCCGTGGTGGGTCGTCCGAAGCGATCCGGTGGGTAAACACTCCCCCTCCGGATTCGCCACCCCACCTTAAACCATGGATAACTGCCATTAGGGCTATTCATCTGACCGGACTATCGTGCTTGGAATCGCGCGCCAGGGGCGGTCGGCGAGTGGACGGTCCAGGCTCGGCGGATGGCCTCGTCGGGTCGGCGGCCGTGGCGTGACGCGCTTGGGTTTCGGGTCGGCGACCAGGTCGCGGTAGCGCACGGGTACGTGTGTGACCGCGAGTTGCAGGACGCGGTAGAAGAGCATGCCGCGGGCGCGCGAGCGGCGCCGGTTGAACCGGAAGACGAACTCGTTCAAGTAGTTCTGCAGGTGTGCCGGGTCGACCGAGGACTGGTGGGTGCCCAGCAGCCACCGTTCGACCAGGGCGGCGATCCGGTGCACGCCGGGCAGCAGCTTGCCCGGGTCCTCGCCCCGGGCCTTGGCGGCGCGCTGACTGCGTCGCTCGTGGGTGTAGCCGAGCTTCTCGATGCCGCGGTAGCCGTTCCAGCCGTCGGTGATCACGTGCGCACTCGGTTCGACGTTGTCGGTGATGAACGCGTGCAGGCTCGTCGCGGACGCATCGGTCAGGGTCTGCATCCGGCACCGTCCGAACCCACGCGGCTCGAACACCTCAATTGCGATGCACACCAACACTTTCTTTCCTCTGGCGCGTCCACCGCGCAGGCCGGGCTCCTCCCCGCCGATGAAGGCCTCGTCGACCTCCACGGTCCCGGTCAGCCGGTCCCGGCCGGGCCGCACGAGCACGACCCGCAGCCGATGCAGCATCGCCCACGCGGTCACGTACGAGCCGATCTCCAATGTGCGCTGCAGGCTCAGCGCCGAGATCCCGTCCTCGCCCGAGGTGAACGCCCAGCACACCTCGAACCACACCGTCAGCGGAGTGCGGCGCCGGTCGAACAACGTGCCCGCGGTCACCGACGTCCGCGTCCCACAGCCGGCGCACTTGTACCGACCGTCGGCGACCCACCAGCCGCCGGCGTGCCCGCAATCCGGGCAGACGAACCCGTCCGGCCAGCGCAGCCAGTCCAGGTAGTCCAGACAGTCCGCGTCGGTGGGGAACCACGACCGCAGCTCACCCACCGACCCGGGATACTCCACGCCAGCACGCGGCCACCTCTCCTCCACGGCATCCAACCTAGTCCGGTCAGATGAATAGCCCTAACTGCCATTATCCATCGAGTGCGTCCGCGGGGGCGGCTGTCCGTGGCGATCGGTGCAAGGCGCCGTCCGCCCGATGCAGGCGCGCGACGACGCGGCCGGCGGGAAACGACAACCGCCCGACCGGGGATCACGACCGCCGCCCACGGCGACAGAACACGTCCCCTATCCCTGAGTCCGACAGCGATTTCGTGCTGCGGCGATCGCTGCGGGAGCGGAAATCCTGTAGGTGCGGAAGAAGTTCCCGGGCAAGACGTTGGAGGCTCTCTACGATGCCAGCGGTATGCCCAGCGAGCTGCTGTCCGCGCACCGGAGCCTCGATGCCATCGTCGAGAAGCACCTTGATGTCGACATCCGTGACGTCGAACGGCGCGAAGTGCGGCTCTTGTCCCGCTACGCCCGAATGATCGAGGGGCAGGGGAAGTCGAAGCGATGAATGCGGTGGCCGGGTCCTAGCGGTTGTCCTCCAGCAGGCGCTGCGCCGTCTTGCCCATCACCTTGAGCACGGCGTGCTTGTCGAGCTGATCGAGCGTCAGGATCGCTTCCGGCCGGCCGAGGCGCTTGATGTCCTGGGCGGTGGGCTGCGGGACGGTCAGGAGCAGATCGCGCGCCTCGGTGATGTCGATGTTGTGGTGCTCCCAGATCTAATCGTCACGGCGCAGGTGGTCCTCGGTGACGAACCAGTTCGCGACGAACATCCGGGAACTCGGCATCAGGGTCCAGACCTTCTGCCGGTCGACCGCCGAGTGGGCACCTTCGCGGGTCAACCCGAGCCACGCCACCGAACCGTCCGGGTTGGCGATCTCCCAGAAGTCCCAGCCGTTGACCGATCGCGCCATGTTCACTCCTCGGGATCTGGTGGTAGCGGTGAGCATAGGCGCGGGACGGGAGCGGCTGCGTATCTCGCGGCGGTGTCGCCGAAGCGTTCGGGACACCGTCGACGAGGACGGCAAGCTGCATGTCGCCGCGCTGGTCGCGGTCCCGGACCCGCCGTCGCTGCTCGATCTGCGCCGCCGGGTGGTGCGCACGATGCCGAAGATCGATCTGCCCGAGCTGGTGCTCGACGAGGTGATGTCGTGGCATCCCGGTTTCGTCGACGCGTTCACCCACGTGCTTGATTGGTCGGTGAGAGCAATCGCGCCGAGACGAGGTTAGTTTTAGACGAAGTTCTCTACCGGCAGCCTGGCGTGCCCGCAATAGTTGGGCATTACAGTGCCTTCGTGGGCATCGTCCAGTTGAACCAGATCAGGACCAGAGTCATGCAAACCTGCGGGCAGCTCGTCGACGTGGCCGACGTGAGCGCGGACCGTGAGGAAATCACGCGGCTGACCCGCGGGCTGGCGTCCTGGGTGCTCGTCGAAAAAGCCGACATCTCGCCGGAATCCGCGGCCGGCGCGGTCACCGACGGCTACGGCGACAACGGCATCGACGCGATCTTCGTCGACACGGAGAGCAGCGTCGTCTACCTGGTGCAGAGCAAATGGAGCCAGAATGGCACCGGTTCCCCGGCTCTCGGTGATGTCCACAAGTTCATCAAGGGATTCCGCGACATCGTCAACGCCGAGTTCGGTCGCTTCAACGCGAAGGTGCAGGCGAAACAATGCGAACTCGAGGCCGCGCTCAACAACGCTGACGTCAAGTTCGTGCTGTTGATTGCCCACACCGGCCAGGCGTTGTCCGAGCTGCGCGGATCGTCGTCGAAGACCTGCTCGCCGAGATCAACGACCCGGTCGACACCGCCTCCTTCGAGATGCTCTCGCAGGTCGAGCTGCACCAGTTCCTCAGTCAGGACATCCGCGGGGCGAGCGCGGACCTCGAAGTCACCTTGTACGACTGGGGTTCGACACAGGAGCCCTATGCCGCCTACTACGGTCGGGTGGAGGCGACCGCGGTAGCGGCATGGTACGCGGAGCACGGTACCCGCTTGTTCGACAAGAACATCCGGCAGTTCCTCGGTGATTCGGAGGTTAACGCTTCGATCATCGACACGCTGCACGATCACCCCGACCGGTTCTGGTACCTGAACAATGGGGTTACCGTACTCTGCGAGCGCGTGGCCAAAACCGCGCTGGGTGGCGCGACCAAGAAGACCGGGCACTTCACCTTCAGCGGAGTGTCCGTCGTGAACGGCGCCCAGACCGTGGGGTGCATCGGTCAGGCCATGCTGGACCACCCCCACGCCGTCGCCGACGCTCAGGTGACCGTCCGTTTCATCTCGCTCGAGAACTGTCCGCCCGAGTTCGCCGGGGAGGTCACCCGCGGGACAAACACCCAAAATCGTGTGGAACGCCGCGATTTCGTGGCCCTAGATCCGGAGCAGGACCGAATTGCCACCGAGTTGGCGATCGACCGCATCCGGTATGCGATCAAGAGCGGCGAGTCCACCCCCGAAACCGATGCGGGCTGCACCGTGATCGATGCGACGATCGCCCTCGCGTGCGCCCGACCCACACCGGACCTCGCGGTCCAGGCCAAGCGTGAGATCGGCCGACTGTGGCTCGGCGCCGAGGAGAACAGTCCGCATTCGCAGTACCGCCAGCTGTTCAAATCCAAGGTCACGGGCCAGCAGGTGTGGCGAGCGGTGCAGGTGCTACGCGCCGTGGAGCGAGCGCTCGAAGACGAGCGCGGCAAGCGCCACGGACGCGACCGGCTCATCGGGGTGCACGGCAATCGGCTGATCGCCCACCAGGTGTTCCAACGATTGTCGCCTGGGTCCCTCACCGACTCCGCCGTCGACTTGCCGACGGTACTCGCTGGTGTGCCCGCACTGGTCGCCAGCACCTATGCCGTGACGGTGGACGTAATCGACAAGTACTACCAGAACAACTATTTGGCCAGTCTTTTCAAGAATGCATCGCGCTGCAAGGATGTCGTGCAACGCGCGTCGCCGGCGGTGACGGCGACCTGAACCGTGAACATTATCGCGGTCGACTCGGCTGATTCGCCTCGGCCAGCAAGGCGCTGTCGCGACCGAACGGTGGCGGCTGCGGCGACGCCGAGGACACACGCACGGTTCGGTTCGTGAAGGGCAACTCCGAACTCGCTGCCCGACACCCAGACCCGCGCTTGCGCCGACGCCCAGGGCCTGCACCGAGAAGTTGGCCCAAGGCGGGCAGCGGTGGGTCGACCCGTGCGAGGAGGGTCGGGTGGGTTCGCGCGCGCAGGCCGCCTGAGGAAGCCCGGCGGCGGTTACGGTTCGACGGGTCCGGACGCAGAGGCAAGGTGAATCGCGGGGGTCAGGACATCTGGTCCACGATCTCGGGGTCGGGGGCGTTCTTCTTGACCGACTCGATGCCGTTCTTGGCCGCTGCCTTGCTTTCGTGCGCTTCGCCGACGGCGATGATTTCGCCGTTGCCAGCCTTGAGGAACCGGAACTTGCCCGCTTTGTCGGTGTAGATCTCGAACTTGTTGTCGGTGTAGATCTCGAACTTGCCCGCCATGGCCATCCTGTCTCTGCTCGCACGAACCGGGACGTCCGTGAGCGTAGAGCCCGGATCGAGGCCATCGAGCAGCCTGGTCAGGAATCGGCGGAGATCCGTGACGTTTCGACTACGCTACCTCGGGCGAGACCGACCAGATCAGCGCCGCGTGCCCGAGCTGCCCTGTGGTCCTCGCGTGGATGGCCGCTGATGGGGAACCGAAGATCGCCGACGCACATCCTGCGTGCCTGCGCGCTTACGCACGTGTGCCCTGCGCGAATGTCGCGCGCACTTCCCCTGAGGTAAACCCGACTTCGGGCCGACCCCACCCGGTGACGCGCCCTCGAACGCATTCCCGAATCCCGGCGTACCCGGGACCGTGGGTGTTGGATCGGATAGACAGACCTGTTGGAGCATGGGGAGAGGGTCGCGATGGGTTCGGTGCACGAGGTGATCGAGGCGTTCCGGGCGGCGCCGTCGAACTCGGAGCGGGGCACGAAGTTCGAGCAGTTGATGGTGCGCTACTTCGAATTGGATCCGATGCTGTCGCAGCAGTATGACAAGGTGTGGCGCTGGATCGACTGGCCTGATCGGAAGGGTAAGCCCGACACCGGGATCGATCTGGTCGCCCGTGAGCGTGACACCGGCGAGTACACCGCGATCCAGTGCAAGTTCTACGAACCGACCCACACCCTGTCCAAGGCCGACATCGACTCGTTCTTCACCGCGTCGGGCAAGAAGCCGTTCACCAACCGGGTGATCATCTCCACCACCGACCGGTGGGGCAGCAACGCCGAGGACGCGATCAACGACCAGACGATCCCGGTGCAGCGGATCGGGCTGACCGAGATCGCCGAGTCCCCGATCGACTGGGACATCGCCTGGCCCCAGGGCGAGCTGCAGGTCAGCCTCGCGGAGGCGACCCGCCACGAGCCGCGCCCGCACCAGCAGGCGGCGATCGACGCGGTATTCCGCGGGTTCGGGGTCGGCAACGACCGCGGCAAACTGATCATGGCCTGCCGCACCGGCAAGACGTTCACCGCGTTGAAGCTCGCCGAACGCACCGCCATCGAGAACAACGGGGCCGCACGCATCCTGTTCGCGGTGCCATCGATCTCGCTGCTGGCCCAGACGCTGCGGGAATGGACCGCACAAACCCGGCTGGATCTGCGGGCGTTCGCGGTCTGTTCCGACACCAAGGTGTCCCGCGTGGCCGAGGACTACAACGTGCACGACGCAGCCATCCCGGTCACCACCGACCCCGCTCGGCTGGCCGAGGAGATGAGCCACCGCAAACGCCCCAAGGGCCTGACCGTGGTGTTCACCACCTACCAGTCCCTGCCCGTCGTCGCCGACGCGCAGCACCACGGCGTGGACCGATTCGACCTGGTGATCTGCGACTAGGCGCACCGCACCACCGGGGTCACCCTCGCCGGGGAGGACGCGTCGAACTTCGTGCGGATCCACGACGCCGACTACCTGCTCGCGGAGCGCCGCCTGTACATGACCGCAACCCCCCGCATCTTCGACGACACCGTGAAGGACAAGGCCGAGGAACACTCGGCCGAACTCGCGTCGATGGACGACGAGTTCACCTACGGCCCGGAGTTGCACCGGCTCTCGTTCGGCGACGCGGTGGAGCGGGGTCTGCTCACCGATTACACGGTGATCGTGTTGACCGTCGACGACTCCCTCATCGCGGCACCGATGCAGCAGCAACTCGCCGGTGACGGGTCGGAATTGCGTCTCGACGACGCGTCGAAGATCGTCGGCTGCTGGAACGGGCTTGCCAAACGCGCCGGGCGCACCCCGGACGGCACCGGCTTCAATCCCGGGGAGGAGCCGATGCGCCGCGCGGTCGCGTTCGCCCAGGACATCGCCACCTCCAAGCAGGTCGCCGATGTGTTCCCTCGTGTGGTCGACGCCTACCGGGACCTGCTCGCCGAGAGCGAGAGCGAAGGCCACCGTGTCGACGACACGAACCGCGACCTGACCTGCGCCGTCCGGCATGTCGACGGCACCTTCAACGCGCTACAACGCAACCACGAACTTGCCTGGTTGAAGGCTCCCGTCCCCGAAGGGGAGTGCCGCATCCTCTCCAACGCCCGCTGCCTGTCCGAAGGGGTCGACGTCCCCGCCTTGGACGCGGTGCTGTTCCTGCACCCCCGCAACTCCGTGGTCGACGTCGTGCAATCCGTCGGGCGGGTGATGCGCCGTTCCGACGAGAAGGACTACGGCTACATCATCTTGCCGGTCGCCGTCCCCGCCGGAGTTGCGCCGTCGCAGGCGTTGTCCGACAACCGCCGCTTCAAGGTGGTGTGGCAGGTCCTCAACGCGCTGCGCGCTCACGATGACCGGTTCAACGCAATGGTCAACTCGATCGCACTCAACGCCACATCCGACACCAAGGCCGGCAGGGGCACCGACCGACTCCTCGGCGGTCACATCGGCCCCACGACGGGTCCCGGCGAGACCGTCGACACCGGCACCGAGGTCTCTGGAGAGAAGGACGGTCCCAACGGAGGTGGGGTCGCCACCCAGATGGCGTTGTTCGCCCTGTCGGAGTGGCAGGAAGCGATCTACGCCCGCATCGTCGACAAGGTCGGTACCCGCACCTATTGGGAGGAGTGGGCCGCCGACGTCGCCGACATCGCTGCTGCCCAGATCACCCGCATCAACGCCATCCTCGACAACGCCCAGGCCGCCGGCGACACCGGCGTGGTCGACGGCTTCGAAATGTTCCTCACCGGGCTCCGCGACAACCTCAACGACTCCGTCAGCCGTGACGACGCGATCAGCATGCTCTCCCAGCACCTGATCACCAAGCCCGTCTTCGACGCTCTTTTCGCCGCACACGACTTCGCCGCCCACAACCCGGTCTCCCAGGTCATGCAAGCCATGGTCGACACACTCGGCGACGCCGGACTCGAAGCCGAGACAGCCAAACTGGAAGGCTTCTACAGTTCCGTGCGGATCCGTGCCGGCGAGGTCACCAGTGCCGAAGGCAAACAGCAAGTGATCGCGGAACTGTACGTGCGCGGCGTGCCGGCGTCCACCACGAGGACCTTGCGGCGGGCCCGGGACAGAACCAGTGCTGCCGACAGTCCAGCGGCGCCTCCGCCGATGACCGCTACGTCGTATCGAGTCATGCCCACCAGACTGGAGCCGCGTCGGTTCCCAGCCAACCAACGTTGCTGTTCCTGGGAAACGGGAGTGGGATGAGCCTCGTGGACGACACGTCTGCTCGGCGATCGCCGCCACGCTCGAGCAGGTCGGGCCCCGGCTCGAGCGCCTCCGCACGCAGCGTCGGATGACACTGACCGACCTGGCGAGGACCACCGGTATCTCGAAGAGCACACTGTCGCGGCTCGAGAACGGACAGCGCCGCCCCACCCTGGAACTGCTCCTCGCGCTCTCGCAGGCCTACCGGGTGCCGCTGGACGTCCTCGTCGGCGCGCCCGACGTGGGCGACCCGCGAATCCGGCTCAAACCCGGCCGCGTCAAGGGCAGGACGGTCATCCCGCTGACCCGCCAGCCCGATGGCATGCAGGCCTGGAAGATCGTCATCCCGACCAGCAAGGTCGACCCGGAGCCACGGGCACACGACGGGCACGAATGGATCTACGTTCTGTCCGGCCACATGCGTCTCGTTCTCGGCGACAAGGACTGGGTCCGGGCCGGCGAAATCGCCGAATTCGATACCCACGTACCGCATTGGTTCGGCAACACAGGTGAGCGGCCCGCGGAGATCCTCAGCATCTTCACCCGGCGAGGCGAACGAATGAACATCCGCACAACACCTCCGCAGGCCTAGCAATAGTCACCGGCCGGATCGCGCGACCCTCCGCCGCCCCGGTGATCGTTCCCTACGGATCCGACCCGTCCGGTGGGTCGGGCGGTGTCTCGGCCTCGGCGGTGTAGGCGTCGGGGATGCCGTCGCGGTTGAGGTCGATCGACTCCTGCTCGGCGATCGTGCGGTAGACCCGGTTGCGGATCCGCAGCACGATCGCGGCGAGGCCGGCGGCCGTCACGGACCCGGCGAGAATCCCGATCGTGACGTGCTGCTCGCGCGGACCGCCGTCGCCGAAGGCCAGCTCGCCGATCAGCAACGACACGGTGAACCCGACACCGGCGAGCATCGCCAGCCCGAACACGTCCACCCAACGCAGGCCCGAGTCCAGGCTGGCCCGGGTGAACCGGGCCAGCACGAAGGTGGTGGCGAATACGCCGATCGTCTTGCCGGCGACCAGGCCGGCGACGATGCCGAGCGCGACCGGATCGGCCAGGGCATCGGTGAAACCGCGCAGCCCGCCGATGGTCACGCCGGCGGCGAAGAACGCGAACACCGGCGCCGCCACACCGGCGGAGAGCTTTCCCACCGCGAAGCCGAGCAGCACCCCCGCGACGGTGGCATGCACCCCCGACGCGTGCACCAGCGCCCACGTCAGCACCGCCAGCGGCAGCAGCACCCACCAGGACCGGAGCCGGCGCTGCACGGCCAACGTGAATCCCGCCAACGGAACCAACGCGAGCAGCAGCGGCACCGCAGCCAGGTCCTCGGTGTAGAACACGGCGATGATGGTGATCGCGATGAGGTCGTCGACCACCGCCAGGGTCAGCAGGAACGTCCGCAACCCCGCGGGCAGATGGGTGCCGATCACCGCGAGCACCGCCAACGCGAAGGCGATGTCGGTGGCCGTGGGGATCGCCCAACCGCGCAACGCGTCACCGCCGCTGTCCAGGTTCACCGCCACGAAGATCAGCGCGGGCAGCACCACCCCACCTACCGCGGCGGCGACCGGCACCACCGCGCGACGCGGATCGCGCAGATCCCCGGCGACGAACTCGCGTTTGAGTTCCAGACCCACGACGAAAAAGAAGACCGCCAACAACCCGTCCGACGCCCAGGTCCCCAGCGACAGATCCAGATGCAGGGCGGCGGGCCCGATGGTGAAGTCCCGCACCGCCGCATAGCCGCCCGACCAGCGCGAGTTCGCCCACACCAAGGCGAGCACCGCCGCGGCCAACAGCAACGCGCCACCGACGGTTTCCTTGCGCAGGATCTCGGCGATCCGGGAGGCTTCCGTCCACGACCCCCGCGCGAACAACGCCCGCCCACCCGGTCGAGCCGCGCCCATCACCGCCTCCGCCCCACGGCCGCGGCGTCGAGCCAGTTCCCACACCGGCACCCCACCCCATCCCGGTCACCCGAGCCGCGGCCCCGACGAGGTTCCCCACGGTTGTCCGACCGTCGACGGCGGGGCCGGCGCGGGTGTCCGGAAACGGCGGAAAGCGGGATGCGCATGGTGTCGGTCCTGATCCGGTCGGGTGCATGCAAGTTGCCGACCAGACTTCCCGGCGCGCCACCCCCACCCTATCGTGACCGTCGACCCGTCACGACGCTCCGCGGTCGGCGCGACGCTGCCCGCCCCCGGGACGCTGCCGCCGGATCCGTTCGAGTCGGGTACCCGGTGGTACCCAGGTGACGGCCGAGGCCGCAGCTTCGGCGTGCCAACGCGGCCTTCCCCGCCCGACCACCCTCACCTGCGCGGCGGTGCGCCGCGAGAGCCCGTCGACGCACGTTCGGCGCCACCATCATCGACACCGGCGCCGACTCGTGTCGGCGCACCCACACCCTCGGTATCCGCAGAGCCCGCGCCGCCGCGCTGCTCATGCTCGCCCTGCCCGGCAACGCCTACGTCTATCAGGGCGACGAACTCGGCCTGCCCGAGGTCACCGACCTGCCCGACGAGATGCTCGAGGACCCCACCTGGGAACGCTCCGGCCGTACCGTGCGCGGCCGCGACGGCTGCCGAGTCCCGCTGCCGTGGAACGGGACACGGCCACCCTTCGGATTCAGCACCGACGACGACGCCGAGCCGTGGCTACCGCAGCCCCACGGCTGGGCGGCCGTGAGCGTCACCGCCCAATCCGACGACCCGACATCGATGCTCGCGCTCTACCGCACCGCGCTACGGCTGCGCCGAACCCTGCCCGACCTTCGCCGCGACGAATTCCACTGGCTCCCCGCACCGCGCAACGTCCTCGCCTTCCGACGCGGCTCGGCCCTGCAGTGCATCGCCAACCTGTCCCCCGACCCGGTGCCGATCGGCGCCGGAGCCGACGTCCTGCTCGCGTCCGGGCCGCTCACCGACGCCACCGAGATCCCACCCGACACCACCGCGTGGCTACACACACCCGACCACACCATCACCCAGCACACCGTCACCCCCGTGAAAGGACTCTGATCCTCATGGCCGCCATCACCTACGACCACGCCACCCGCCTGTATCCCGGATCCAACACCCCCGCCGTCGACGCGCTCGACCTGCACATCGAGGACGGAGAGTTCCTCGTCCTCGTCGGCCCGTCCGGCTGTGGGAAATCCACGTCGCTGCGGATGCTCGCCGGACTCGAGGACCGGGGTCGCATCACCATCGGCGGTCGCGACGTCACCCGCACCGCACCCAAGGACCGCGACATCGCCATGGTCTTCCAGAACTACGCCCTCTATCCGCACATGTCCGTCGCCGACAACATGGGCTTCGCGCTCAAGCTCGACGGCGCCGCGAAGACCGAGATCCGCAAGCGCGTCGAGGACGCCGCCGAAATACTCGATCTCACGCCATATCTCGACCGCAAGCCCAAGGCGCTCTCCGGCGGGCAGCGCCAGCGCGTCGCCATGGGCCGCGCGATCGTGCGCCAGCCGCAGGTGTTCCTCATGGACGAGCCGCTGTCCAACCTCGACGCCAAACTCCGCGTGCAGACCCGCACTCAGATCGCCCAGCTGCAGCGTCGACTGGCGACCACCACCGTCTACGTCACCCACGACCAGGTCGAGGCCATGACCATGGGCGACCGCGTCGCGGTCCTGCAGTGTGGGGTGCTGCAACAGTGCGCCTCGCCGCGCGAACTCTACCGAAACCCCAACGCCTTCGTCGCTGGCTTCATGGGCTCCCCCGCGATGAACCCTGTACACCGTCCCGTTCGGCGACCAGGGCGTCACCTTCGGCGAAGACCTCATCCGGGTTTTCCGGGACCAGGTGGCCACCGCCGGTCGCGAGGTCGTGTTCGGGATCCGGCCCGAGCACCTGCAGATCGTCGACACCGGCGGACTCGACGTCCGCGTCGACGTCGTCGAGGAACTCGGCTCCGAAGCGTTCGTGTTCGGGCACAGTCACATCCACGGACACGACGAGCAGATCGTGGTGCGCGTCGACTGGCGCAACCCACCCGCGAAGGGCGACACCATCCACGTTCGCGCCGAGCGACAGGAAGCCCACGTGTTCTCCAAGGCCAGCGGCGAACGGCTGGCCGGCTGAGCGGGCACGTAACCGCCCTCCACTTCGTTTCGAAAGGACTGCGACAGTCGTGAACGATCGCTATTCGCAACCCTCGGACCTCGGGCTCGGGATCGACGTCGGTGGCAGCACCATCAAGGGTGGAGTCGTGGACCTTCGATCCGGCAAGCTGATCGGGCCACGGCGCACCGTCGCGACGCCGAAGCCGGCGACCACCGGTGCCATCGCTGGCGTGATCGCCGCCATCGCGTCCGGTTTCGCCTGGCATGGCCCCGTCGGGGTCGCGTCCCGGCTGTCGTCACGGCGGGTATCACCCGGTCGGCGGCGAATATCGACCACTCGTGGATCGACGCCAATTTCGGAGGCCTGTGCAAACACAGTCTGCGCGAGCGCAGAGTCGTGGTGATCAACGATGCCGACGCTGCCGGAATCGCCGAACAACACCACGGGCACCCACGCCCCGGCCTCGTCGTCGTGTTGACGTTCGGAACCGGAATCGGCTCGGCGATGCTGCACGGCGGCGTCCTGGTGCCCAACACCGAACTCGGCCACCTCATCGTCGACGACGTCCGCGCCGAACACCTCTCCGCGGCCGCCGTCAAGAAGCGCGACAGTCTCGACTATCCGGACTGGGCCGCTCGGGTCAATCGCGTCCTGCGGCACATCGAGGACATGTTCTGGCGATCCGCGTTCGTGGTCGGCGGGGAGATCACCACCCACGCCGACAAATGGCTCCCCCATCTCACCGTCAGAACCCCGACCGAGGTGACACGAATGCTCAACACCGCAGGCGCCGCCCACGCCGCCCACGCCGCCGACACCGCGTTCGGCCCGCGCCGAGAGCCAGAGCAGCCACCGACGAACCAACTCCGTCCTCAGTAGCCCGAGACCCAACATCAGGCAACAGGACGATCCAGCCTGCACCAATGATGCCGCGGCAATCCGCTGTGGCCGCCAAAACACGCCCGCGACACCGTCACCGGCGACCGCGCGCGATTCAAGCCGTCGCCAAACCACGCCTGGGGATCATCCACAGCCCGTCACGGACCGAGCTGCGCGCTCCGCCGCGGACAACTTCCACCTTAGGCCGAAATCCTCGGCGACTGGACGCCGTACACCTGACGAGTTGCCCATTCCGTCGAGCACCCTCCGACGACCTTGACCTGGTCGAGTCGACCATCACACCGCAGCGGGTCCCGCGCCGAAACACGCACGCCGATGTCACCCCAGTCGCGGTAGGACGGTGGCCAAGTTCGCGACAACGTGATGCGGCGACGTTCCGCTCATCGCCGGAATGTCACACCCTCCGAGCACTCGATTCACAAACCGCCCGAACTGCGCAGATGCAACCTCGCACGACGTCGATGCGGTCACCCAACACCTCCACTCGGAGGCTCCGTGGGGCACGCATGGGGCCAAACGTGGCCGATGCCTCCCCAACTCCGCCGAGTACGCGGACACCGAACGTCGACTCGACGGAGGAACCCCCGCGACTGAGCTTCCGCTCGGCGGATGCACCGTCACGCACTCGACCATCCACCTGGAGTCGCCTCCGACCTGCGCGAACGCGACACACGCTGCGCCGATCAAGGCGGCGGGACATCCCCGCAGCCGGCTCAAGGGGCCAGGATGGGCCCATTTTGGCCCCATGAACGACGCGAATCGTGTCGCTTGCCACGTTCATGGGACCGTTTGAGCTGAGTTTTGCCACGGTCATGGGACCACCTGGTTGCCAGTAATGGGACCACCCCGGCGTGTCGTGCCGGGTGGTCCTCGGTGCCCGGTTCGGATTGCTCCAGGTCGATCGATTTGGAGGTTCCGCCGGGATGGTATTCAGGGAGGTTTCGGTGATCGAGATTCGAGAGGTGCTGCGTGCCTGGCTGTCGGGCAAGGGCCTGCGGAAGGTGGCCGAGCAGGCGGGTGTGGACCGCAAGACCGCGCGCAGCTACGTGAACGCGGCGGTCGCAGCCGGGCTCGTCCGCGACGGCGGTGAGGGGCAGTTGACCGACGAGTTGGTGGGGTTGGTGCTGGTCGCGGTGCGCCCGGTGCGGCCGCAGGGCCACGGCGCCGCGTGGGAGGCATTGCAGGCCGAGCACGCGCAGATCGTGGACTGGGTCGGGCGGGAGCTGACGGTGGTCAAGATCGGCGACCTGCTCGCCCGCCGCGGCGTGCAGGTGCCGCACCGCACGCTGCACCGGTACTGCGTGGAATGCACCGACTATCGTGGCCGGTCCGCGCGCGAGACGGTGCTCGTGGCGGATGGTGAACCGGGCGTGGAGTGTCAGATCGATTTCGCCCGAATGGGTTTGATTCCCGATCCGGATACCGGGCGGCGCCGGGTGGTGCACGCGTTGATCTTCACCGCGGTGTTTTCGCGCCACGTGTTCGTGTGGTTGACCTTCGCGCAGACGTTGGAGGCGGTCGTCGCCGGCTGCGAGGCGGCGTGGCGGTTCTTCGGTGGCGTCTTCCGAGTTCTCGTCCCGGACAACATGAAACCGATCGTCGCCCGTGCCGATGCGGTCAACCCGCAGTTCACGGTGGGGTGGTTGGAGTATGCGCAGGCCCGCGGGTTCGTCACCGACCCGGCCCGGGTGGCGGCCCCGCAGGACAAACCTCGGGTTGCATACTGCACCTCATCGGGTTGATGTGGTCGGTGTTTGTTGTTCGGGCTGGTGGGGGTGCTTGGGTGGTCGGCCGATGGTGGGGCGTTGTGGCGGGTGGTCGGGGTCGGGTCGGTGGTAGAGGGTTTCGCCCTTGTCGTTGTATCGCACGCCACTGACAAGTCCGGCGTGGTACCAGTGCTTGACGGTTTGGGGGCTGACCGCGAGCAGCTGGGCCATCTCGGAGGGGGTGAGCATGCCGGCCTCACGGAGGCGTTGACGGCGGCTGCGTAGCCGATAGGTGTGGATGATGTGGTCCACGAGCTTGCCGTGGAACGGTTGCCCGGTGCCGGTGGTCAGGTGGCGTTGGTTGAGGATTTCGGCGACCTCGCTGCTGGTGTGTTCGTCGAGGAGTTCGTCGATCGCGGCGACGATGTCCGGGGGTGTTTTGCGTTGTTCGGCAGCAGTTTTGGGTGCGGGCATGGTCAGGGTGGTGTGCTGTCCGGCGGGGAAGCGGACGTGTGCGGTGACGGTGTGAGCGTCGCGGGCGACGGTGACGTCGGTGAGCAGCAGTCGAGTGATTCGTTTGCGTTCGCGGGCAGGGGTTTTCGGGTCGTTCCACACTGCGGGCAGGTCGGTGACGAGTTGGTCGATGCGGGCGCGTTGGGTGTCGGTGAGCTGGCCGGTGTGCTGTTCGGCGGCCTTGTCGTAGGTGTGTTGAGCGTCGGCGAGCTCGCGCAGGGCGGTGTTCCAGTCGGCTTCGAGGCTGTCGGCGACGAGCCGGTTGGTGGGGTCGACGGCGAGGTAGCGGCGTCGCGCGAGGTCGGCGCGGTAGCGGGCGCGTTCGACGTGCGCGGCGCGGATCCGGTCGGCGTCGGCGGATCGTTGTTCGAGTTCGGCGGACACGGTGAGGGCGGCCTCGACGGCCAGCGGGGAGAGGGTCTCGAGCAGCAGCTCCCCGATGCGCGCGTCGAGGTCGGTGCCGAGGATGCTGGCGCAGATCGGTCGCGCTTCGTCGATCCCGTCGCGTTGGCAGACGTAGATCGGGTCCGTCTTGTCGCGGCGTTGTTTGTAGCGCACCGTCATTCGCTTGCCGCAGCGCCCGCACACGATGATGCCTTGCAGCAGGGCGGGGCCCTCGCGGGGTGGCCCGGCGGCGCGGTCGCGTCCGTGCGCGGCGGCGTTGGCGGCGAGGCGGGCGAGGTTGGTGTCGAACTGGTCGAGGGTGATGTAGCCGGGGTGGGCGTCGGGGATGAACGCGATCCACTGCTCGCGTGGGAGCAGGGTGGACGACGATTTCCCGGTGGGCTGCTGCTGGTGGCGGTGGCGGCCGTAGGCGAAGGCGCCGGCGTAGCGGGGGTTGTGCAGAACCCGCAGCACGGTGTGGTGCTGCAAGGGTTTCCAGTCGAGTTCGCCCTTGTGGGGTCCCTTGAGGTGGCGCCAGGGGAAGCTCAGGTCGGCGGCGCGGAACGCCTTGACGCAGGCGGTGGCCGATTCGGTGGCGGTGAAGGTGTCGAACAGGTGGCGCAGCGCGTGCTGCACGGCGGTGTCCGGGTCGAGCACGACGTGGTCGGCGCCGTCGTAGACCAGCCCGACCGGCAGCGGCAGGACAAGCTCGCCGCGCCGCGCCTTGGACAGCACCCCGCCGCGCAATCGCGCTTTGATGAAATGCAGTTCGGCTTCGGACATTTGGCCTTTCATGCCGAGCAGCAGCCGGTCGTTGAACTGGCGGGGGTCATACAGGCCGTCCTCGTCGCAGATGAGGGTGCCGGTCATCGCGCACAGTTCGAGCAGTTGGTGCCAGTCCGCGGAGTTACGGGCCAGCCGCGAGCATTCCAGGCCGAGCACGATCCCGGCCCGGCCCAGCGACACCTCGGCGACCAGGTGCTGGAAGCCTTCGCGGTCGGCAGAGCTGGCGCCGGAGTGGCCCTGGTCGATGTCGATCACGGTGATCTGCTCGTCGCGCCAACCCAGCGCGATTGCACGCCCGCGTAGGTCGTACTGGCGGTGCGCGGACTCGGCGTTGTGCAGGACCTGCTTGAGGGTGGATTGGCGCACATACAAAAGCGCCGGTCTGCCGAGGTGGGCGGCGCTCACCTTGTCGGTGGCGGTGTCGGTGAACACGGGGCTGTGGTCCTTCCTCGCCCGGACGGGGCGGGGTCACGGGGCAGACGGTGTCGGATCGGACTAGACGGGACGACGGGCACGCTCAGGTGCCGGCGAGCACGACCGCGGCCAGGGCGTCGACGAGTT
>JADMIO011367229.1_pt1 | contig 17442 bp, 15 predicted proteins | sample 8958161 | NCBI WGS metagenome assembly JADMIO01 (sample SAMN16585339, study PRJNA669376) | soil metagenome | isolation source: Crop rotation soil | place: USA: Cullars Rotation, Alabama | collected 2011
ATCGGCGGTTTGCGCCTCGCCGACCCGCGACATCTGCTGCGGCGGGCCGATCTTCGGGCCGTGGTCGCAGCCGGCCTCGACGGTGGCCAGAAGTGCGATCGCGATGAACGCGCTGAGACGCAATTGGCCACTACCAGGAAAAGAAGAGGCGCGGGCCGGAATCGAACCGGCGAATAGCGGTTTTGCAGACCGCTGCCTTACCACTTGGCTACCGCGCCGACGCTCGCCCCGGTGTGCAAGGGCGACGAGGGGGATAACCTATTGGCACGTAAGCATCTTCTCAAGCTGACGCCCTCGCCGCTTCGTCTCTCGGCCCGCGTCTTGAAAACGTTGGGCCTTAATGGAAAGCTCCGAACGCCGGCAACCGGTCACATCGCCGACCCGGGGACGCTCACGCGTCCTCTGGGATCTGGTATTCACCGGCGTGCGCTGGGTCGCCGCTCACGCTCGAAACGCGTACGCCACGTTCGGCATCCTGATCCTCGGCGGACTGGCGTTCGCGATCGCGCTGACCTACGGCTTTGCGAAGATCGCCGGCAAGGTCGTCTCCGGGAGCACCACGGGCTTCGACGACTCCGCGATGAAGTTCATGGGGTCGCACCAGGTTCCGTGGATCAGCAACATGATGGTCGAGGTGACCACCCTCGGAACGGGAATCGTCGTCGCGATGATCGTCGCGGTCTCGGCGCTGTTCCTGTGGCTCTACGATTACAGGAATTCATCGACGCTCCTCCTCGTGACGACGATCGGAGGGCTGCTGCTGAACAACGTGCTCAAGCTCGGCTTCGATCGGCCTCGCCCGCAGTTTTTCGACTGGGGCACGCATGCCATGAGCTCGTCGTTCCCGTCCGGTCATGCGATGAGCGCCGCGATCGTGTATCCGACGGTCGCCTATCTCGCTGCCCGGTTGCAGAAATCCGGGTGGTGGAGACTGGTCACGATGCTCGCCGCCGCGCTGCTCGTGATCCTGATCGGCCTGAGTCGCATCTACCTCGGCGTGCACTATCCGTCCGACGTTCTCGCTGGCGTCGTGGTCGGACTGGCCTGGTCGGCGTTCTGCATGACGACGCTCGAGGTCGCGCAGCTCTACGCGAAGCGGAACGCCCCCGCGCTCGTGGAAGGCGAACATCCCCCGGAGGCGCACCCCGTCGTTTCGCCCGGTAAATAGATTCCGGCAGACCTCAGACTGGGTGTGTCAATGGCTCCCTCCCGATTCGCCCTCCTTCGTGTCGCCGGCGTCGCCCTCGCGCTCGGTCTGACCGCCTGCAAGTACCTCCGCCCACGCAATCCTTCGGGCGAAGCCACGCCTGCGCCATCGGCATCCGAGCCAGCGCCAACGCGGGCGTCTCGCTCGATGTCCCTCAACGACCGGGACGTCGCGGCGATTTTCCTCGCCGTCAACAACACCGACGTCAGTTATGCGCAGGTCGCGCTCGCCCCGGGCCGCACGTCGAACACCGAGGTGCTGGCGTTCGCGAATCGCATGCTGAGCGACCACAGTGGTCTCAACCGGTCGACGATGGATCTGCTGTCGACCACGAACATCGTGCCGCGGGACAATGCGATGAGCCTCGACTTCCGCGACGAATCGGCGGCGAAGCGTGACACCCTTCGCGAGCTGACGGGCCGGGCATTCGACAGCACCTACATGGCGAACGAGGTGCGGTACCACACGAAGCTGCTGGCGACGATCGACTCCCTGCTCATTCCCTCGACGAAGAACGCGGACTTCCGCGTGCTCCTCACGCGGACGCGGCCCGCGGTCGCGGCGCACCTCGAGCACGCCACCCGCGTTCAGGCAGGTCTCGGGAAGTAGTTGTCGTCCCACGATCCCTACGCGTCGCTGCGACTACCAGCCTTTCGCTGGTACGTCGTCTCGTTGTTCACGATGACGGTGGCCGCGCAGATTCAGGTGATCGTCGTCTCCTGGCAGATCTACGGCATCACGCACGATCCGCTCTCGCTGGGATTGATCGGCCTGTCCGAGGCCCTGCCCTTCATCGGCGCGGCGCTCTTCGCGGGCCACGTTGCCGACGTCGCCAATCGGCAAAGAATCTCGATCGTCGCGCTTTTCGTGCTCGTCTTGTGCGGGCTCGCGCTGTTGTCGTTCAGCTTCATGTCGGCCGCGAGCCTCGGTCACGCCGTCTGGCCATTCTATGTGATCATTGGCGTGAGTGGACTCGCCCGCAGTTTTCTCCAGCCGGCTCGAAACGCCCTCGGCGCCGAGATCGTCGGTCGCGATCTGTACCACAACGCCATCTCGTGGCGCAGCTCGACGTGGCAGGCAGCGGCGGTCATCGGGCCTGCCGCCGGCGGCCTGCTCTACGGTTTTGGTGGCGCTCGCATCGCGTACGTCGTGCAGGCGGTGCTGATGTCGGTGGCCTTCGCCGCGTTCGCGCGGATCGAGTACACCCACACGCCGCGCGAGTCGACGGACGCAATGCCGGTGACCGAGAGTTTGACCGTTGGACTTCGATTCGTGTTCTCGCAGTCGGTGCTGTTGAGCGCGCTCGCACTCGACCTCTTCTCGGTACTCCTCGGCGGCGCCGAGGCGCTGCTGCCGGTGTTCGCCGACGAGATCCTGCACGTGGGTCCCCAGGGCCTGGGTATCCTGCGCGCCGCGCCTGCCGTCGGCGCGGTGATCATGGCCCTCTCGCTCGCGCACAGACCTCCGTTTCGTCGTGCGGGTCCGACGCTGCTTTTTGCAGTCGCCGGGTTTGCGCTCTGCATCGTCGGCTTTGGATTCTCCCGCAATTTCGCGCTGTCGAGTTTGCTCCTGCTCCTGAGCGGGATGTTCGACAACGTCAGCGTCCTGATCCGCTCGACGCTGGTGCAGACGTTGACGCCGCCCGAAATGCTCGGGCGCGTGTCGTCCGTGAATTCGATTTTCATCGGGTCGTCGAACGAGATCGGCGCGTTCGAGTCGGGAGTGGCAGCCCGACTTCTCGGCACCGTTCGCGCAGTAGTTCTCGGCGGGGCTGCCTCGCTCGCGGTAGTTGGCGTGGTGGCCGCGGTCGTTCCGAAGCTGCGGCAGATGCGATCGATTGAGCCGGTATCGGCCAAGTAACCGTCAATACGTCAGATATTGCAGCATTTTGCGGCCATTTTGGACGTTTTTGGTCGTTTTTTTGCGAAATGTTGTCCCGTTTTTGCATTTTCTGCAGAAACTTGAGTACGTTTTGTCGTCCCAGAAGCTCCAACAACCCATCTGAGGCCTCCACCGCATGTCATCTCCGTTGTCGGCTCGAATGAGCGTGAACAGCGAGATCGCCGGGAGACCGGTTCGTCCTACCGAGGACGCGCCGGATCGCCCGGGCCGGATCTCCGAATACTTCGGCATCAACACCTTCGGCATTCGCCAGCTTCGCGACAAGCTCACGAAGTCCGACTACGATCGTCTCGTCGCTTCGGTCCGTCAGGGCAAGAAGCTCGACAGCGACGTCGCGCCGGCGGTGGCGAAGGCGATCAAGGAATGGGCGATCAGCCGGGGTGCGACGCACTTCACGCACTGGTTCCAGCCGCAGACGGGTCTGACCGCCGAGAAACACGATGCGTTCCTGACGCTCGACAGCGATGATTCGCCGATCGAGTCGTTCACGGCCGAGCAGCTGATCCAGTCGGAGCCCGACGCATCGAGCTTCCCGTCAGGCGGACTGCGCGCGACGTGGGAAGCGCGCGGCTACACGGCCTGGAATCCGGCAAGCCCGGTGTTCATCGCCGAATGGGCAGGCGTCCGCACGCTCTGCATCCCGTCCGTCTTCATCGGCTACAACGGCGAAGCGCTCGATGAGATGACGCCACTGATGCGCTCGACGGATGCGCTTTCGAGCAAGGCCATCGAGTTGCTGGAGCTCCTCGGCGACAAGGGCGTGACGCGTGTGTTCACGACGCTCGGGCCCGAGCAGGAGTACTTCCTGATCGACCGCGCGCATTTTGCGATGCGCCCCGACCTCGTCATGGGCGGACGCACCCTCGTCGGCGCGCCCCCGTCCCGGGGGCAGCAGCTCGAGGATCACTATTTCGGGGGGATCCCCGAGAGGGTGCAGGCCTGCATCGCGGAAGTCGAGCACGAGCTGTACAAGCTCGGCGTGCCGATCATCACGCGACACAACGAAGTCGCGCCCAGTCAGTTCGAGATGGCCCCGCGCTTCGAGGAGACCGACGTCGCGGTCGACCACAACATGCTGGTGATGGCGACGCTTCGTCGCGTGGCGCTGCGCCATCATCTCCAGGCCCTGCTGCACGAGAAGCCGTTCGCGGGCATCAACGGCTCCGGCAAGCACTGCAACTGGGCGATGGCCGTCGCGTCCGACGACAAGTCGCTCAACGGGACGAATCTGCTCAAGCCCGGCAAGACGCCCCACCAGAACATTCGCTTCCTGGTGTTCCTCGCCGCCGTGCTCCGGGGCGTGCACAAGCATTCCGGGTTGCTGCGCGCCGGCATCGCGACGTCGGGCAATGAGCATCGACTCGGTGCCAACGAGGCCCCGCCCGCGATCATCTCCGTCTTCATGGGCGAGTTCCTCACGGGCGTGATCGACGCCATCGCGAGTGGGAAGGTCCCGGACAGCGCGAAGGACGCCATGATCAACCTCGGCGTCGAGCGACTGCCCGAGATCGCCAAGGACGTCACCGATCGCAACCGCACGTCCCCGTTCGCGTTCACCGGTAACAAGTTCGAGTTCCGCGCGGTCGGCAGCTCGCAGTCCATCGCGTTCCCGGTCATGCTGGTCAATGCCGCCGTCGCCGGCGCGCTTGGCGAGATTATCGACATGATCAAGGCCGAGATGAAGGGCACGAAGAACGTCGAGGACGCCGCGTTGAAGGTCGTGCGCAAGATCTTCAAGGAGACGTCGCCGGTCCGCTTCGAGGGCAACAACTACTCGGACGAATGGGTGAAGGAGGCCAAGAAGCGCGGCCTGCTCAATCTCCGCCGCTCGCCCGAGGCGCTCGAGCAGATGGTCACGAAGGAGTCGAAGGCGCTGCTCACCGGCCTGAAGATCTTCACCCCCGAGGAGCTGGAATCGCGGTATCACGTGCGGCTCGAGCGTTACATCAAGGACATGCTCATCGAGCTGCACGCCTTGCGCGAAATCGTCGACACGATGGTGCTGCCGGCGGCGTTCGGGTACGCCGGGGATCTCGTCGGGACGGCGTCGCGCGCGAAGGGCACCGGGATCAGCGCCGCGCCGCAGGTCGCCCAGGCGAACAAGCTCAATCGGATGATCGCCGAGCTGCAGAAGCAGCGCGATGCGCTCGAGAAGGTGATCGACAAGGCGGAAGCCATGCACGACGACGCCGGCAAGCAGGCCAAGCTCCTGACCAGCGCTGGTGCGGACACGATGGCGGCCGTTCGCGCGGCGTGCGATGCGATCGAGCTGTCGGTGTCGGACGGCTGCTGGCCGCTGCCGAAGTACCGGGAGATGCTCTTTCCGGTCTGACAAGACCGGAACGAATAAAGGGCTCGGCGAAAGCCGGGCCCTTTTCTTGTCCTCAGCGAAGCGAAGGACCTGGTCCGATCTAGCGCTCGATGGTCGTGACGTATCCGATGGCGATCGGGCCATCGGAGACGACGCGGGTGAGGATTCGGATGTGCGCCGTGGCGCCGTTATCGAGCTTCACCCGCATTCCATTGGACGCCAGCGCGCCGACGACGTCGCGCTCGGTGACGAACGCGCCCGGCGCCATCGTGTCGACGGACGCGGTCGCCGTCTTCCCGAATACCATCGGCAGCGTCAGCCGGAGCGACTGCTCGAGCTTGGCCGAGCGGCGCGTCCGGAAGCCGAAGGCGTCGAAGTTCACGAGCACGGAGTCGCCGGTGCGAATCGCGTAGACGCTGTCCGTCAGCTGCGTGCGTCCCTCGACCAGCACGAAACCGGCGCGCGTCGGGCGCGCGGGCTCGCTGACGGGCGTCGGCGCGGGCGTCACGGGCGCGGGCGCCGTCGCGGCCTGTTGCACGATCGAATCGGCCTTCGCGGCCACCGGCTTCTGCGCGGCCTGCTTCGGAGCCGACGGCGCCCTGGCGGCCGGGCGCGGATCGGACACGACGGTGCCTTCACTCGTGCTCTCGGGCGTCGCGCGCGTCCGCAGCGTGCTCGCCGCGCTCACGCCGGCGATGGCCAGCACGCCGGCTACGGATGCTAATCCGAGAAATTGCATGAAGAATCTCTGACGCTTCTTCGCCGTCGCCTGCGCGTGCTCGTGACGGCAGCGCAGGCACACGGTGGTGCCACGCCCTCGATCGTGCGTGCAGGTTGGCGGCGTTGATGGCGACATGGACTCTGCGGCGGCTCTGGCGGGTCAGTGAAGACGCCGGTTACCCGTCCTGCGTAACCGGCATTCCCGCCGGGACTTACGATTTACCGTCTGGTCCGCCCTACCGCTAGTGGAGTGGGAGTGGGAGTGGGACTGGGAGATGGAGCGGCTCCCACTCCCACTCCCACTCCCACTAGTACTTCGCCAGGTAGGAGTCCAGCTCCCAGGCGCTCACCTGGGTGATGTAGTCCCGCCACTCCTGGCGCTTGGCCTCCACGAAATGGCGGGTGATGTGCTCGCCCAGTGCGACCTTGATCACATCGTCCTTCTCCAGCTCGTCCAGGGCCTCGTTCAGGTCGTGAGGCAGGTCGTCGATCCGCAGGCGGCGCCGCTCCCGGAAGCTCATTTCCCAGATGTTTTCATTGACCGGCTCGCGCCAGTCGGCCGACGACTCGACGCCGTCGAGCCCGGCAGCCAGCATCACGGCCAGCGCCAGGTATGGATTGGCCGCGGGATCCGGCATGCGCAGCTCGACCCGGGTCCCGACGCCCCGCCGATCGGGGACGCGGATCAATGGGGACCGGTTCCGCATGGACCAGGCGACGTTCACCGGCGCCTCATACCCCGGGACCAGGCGCTTGTAGGAATTCACGAGCGGGTTGGTGATCGCGCACATCCCGCGGGCGTGCTTGAGCAGCCCTCCGATGTAGTGAAGCGCGACTTTCGACAGCTGCCATTCGGCCTTCTCATCCCAGAAGGCGTTCTCCTTCCCGCGGAACAACGACTGGTGCGTGTGCATGCCGCTGCCGTTCTGCCCGAAGATGGGCTTGGGCATGAATGACGCGAGCAGGCCGAATTGCTGCGCGACGTGCTTCACCACGAAGCGGAACGTCGCGATGTTGTCCGCCGTCGTCAGGGCGTCCGCATAGCGGAAATCGATCTCGTGCTGGCCGTGCGCGACCTCGTGATGCGCCGCCTCGACTTCGAACCCCATCTGCTCGAGGACGGCCACCATGGCGCGACGCGCCTCTTCGCCGAGGTCCGCCGGCGCGAGGTCGAAGTAGCCGCCGACGTCATGCGTCGTCGTCGTCGCCTCGCCGCCGGCGCCAGGGCGGAACAGGAAGAACTCGGCCTCCATCCCGGCTTTCATGTCGAAGCCGTTGGCCGCGCAGCGGGCAATGGCGCGCCGGAGTACCGTGCGCGGATCGCCCTCGAATTCAGTGCCGTCCGGACGACTGACGTTGCAGATCAGCCGGCAGATGCGCTGGTCCGGGTCACCCCAAGGGAAAACGCGGAAGGTGTCGAAGTCCGGCTTGAGCAGCATGTCGGACTCTTCGATCCGCACGAACCCCTCGATCGACGATCCATCGAACATGATGTCGCCGTCGAGCGCCTTCTCGAACTGCGACGCCGGGATCTCGACGTTCTTGTTGATCCCGAGAATGTCCGTGAACTGCAACCGCATGAAGCTCACGTTCAGCTTCTCGGTGAGCTCGAGAATGTCCTTGCGACTGGCGCCGGTGGTGTCGCTGACGAGCGCTTTTGACTTTCGGGGCACGGATAAGCGGGCTGATGACTGCATAAAGGTACGGTGATTGCCGCTCTGTCGGGCGGACAATTCAACCTGGGAATCCCATGAAAGTTCAGGACATCATGACCGGCGAGCCGCGGTGCCTTTCGCCGGATTCGACGGTCCGCGAGGCCGCGCAGCTCATGAAGGAGATCAACGCCGGTGTCATTCCGGTCGTCGAGTCAGGCTCGAAGAAGCTCGTCGGCGTCGTCACCGATCGTGACATCGCCATTCGGGTCGTCGCCGAAGGCAAGGCATCCGATTGCCGCGTGTCCGACGTGATGAGCGCCGGCAACCTGGCGACGTGCACGCCGTCGGACGACGTCGATCGCGTGATGGAGACCATGAGCCGCGAGCAGGTCCGGCGCATCCCCATCGTCGACGAGCGCGGCTCACTCGTCGGAATCGTTGCTCAGGCCGACATCGTCCGGAAGGCCGACGACAAGAAGGCCGAGCGCACGGTCGAGAAGATCTCGCAGCCCGGGCGGTGATTACGTCTCGATGATCGGGGCGTTGCGATAGAGGTCGGGAAGCGCGCTGGCGACGGACGTGCAGTCGAACCGACTCACGATCCGCCCCGCGCGCTCGATCGCTCCGGGTCGCAGCTCGCTCGCCCGGACCTGCAGCACCACGGATTCCCCACGGGCGCGGCGGTCGTTCACGACCGCGGACCAGACGGGCATCGGCCACGCGCGGATGGTTCCCGACCCGCCGAGGCGAATCTGCATGGCCAGCATCCGGGTGGTGGTCACTGGAATCTCGATCAACGTGCCGCTCCACCGGCGAACCGCGTGCGCGAACCGCGGCACCGGCTCCCGGCCGGGCTCGACGTATGTCTGCGGAATCCGGCTTGAGTCGTATTCGAAGCCTCGGTCGACCAGGACGTCGTACATCCACTCGCTCTCGTAGTCGACGGCAAAGCCGGCGTTCCGGTGCCCGCGCACCCGAACGCCCGTCACCTGCTCGATGGCATCGCGCGTCGCTTCCAGCTCGTCACAGAAATCCGGACAATACGGTTTCGCCGTGGCCGGGTTCACCTTCGTCAGGCAGGCCACTTCGTGTCCGCGTTCGGCGATGCGGCGCGTGAGCGGCGCATTGCCATCGGCCACAGATCGTGACGCAAAGAACGTCGCCCGGCGTTCGCCACGATCGAGTGCATCGAGCAGCCGGCCGGTGATCGACGCGACATCCGCGCGCTCGTCCAGGTCCACGGTGACGAGGTTGGGAATCGACTCCATGCCCGTCGAAAAGGCAGCGTCCGTGCCACCCGGCTGACTAACTTTGTCGACATGACAGCGGCAGAGGAAAACGTCACGGCCAGGTGCCCGAAATGCGGAGCGACCGCATCCGGAAAGTTCTGCTCCGAATGCGGCGCGACGCTCGGCAACGCCGGGTGCGCCGGGTGCGGCGCCGAGCTGATCGAAGGCGCCCGCTTCTGCCACCGGTGCGGACTGCCCGTCGGTGCGGCCAGTCCACCGTCAGAGCGCAAGCCGGGCTCGGCCATGTCGCTTCCCTGGGTCGTGGCTGCGATCGCGCTGCTCGCTTTCATCGCGCTCGTGGCGGGACAGAAGTTCGGCGCCAACCGTCCGGTTGCCGCCGAGCCGACGGCAGCGGAGGTGCCGCAAGGCCGCGCGCCTGATATCAGCAACATGACCCCGACTGAACGGGCGAGCCGTCTCTACAACCGCGTCATGCAATGGAAGGCCGACGGAAAACAGGACAGCGTGATGGCCTTCGCTCCCATGGCGGTCGCCGCGTACGAAATGCGGGGCGATCTCGATATCGATGCCCGGTACGATCTCGGGATGATCGGGTGGGCGTCGGAGAATGCCGCGCTTGCCCGAGCCCAGGCCGACACCATACTCCGCCAGAATCCGAAGCACCTGCTGGGACTGATACTCGCCGCCCGCGCGGCTAACATGCAGAAGCGCGGGGCCGACGAGCGCACGTTCTACCAGCGCTTCGTCGCCGCGGAACCCGCCGAACGCGCCACGGCGCGCGAGGAATATCTCATTCACGAGAACGACATCACCGCCGCTCTCGAAGACGCCCGGCGCATCACGCGCCGCTGACTCACTCCATGATCATTCACGTTGCCCACAGTCCGGACTCGGACGACGCGTTCATGTTCTACGCGCTCGCCACCGGCAAGATCGATACGGAAGGACTGACCTACGTCCACGAGCTCCAGGACATCGAGACGCTCAACCAGCGCGCACTGCGCGGCGAGCTCGAGGTCACCGCGGTTTCGATTCACGCCTACGCGTATCTCGCGGACCGCTACGCGCTGTTGCCGCATGGATCATCCATGGGCGACAAGTACGGCCCGCGCCTGGTCGCCCTGCAGCCGCACACGCGCGAGACCATTCGCGGCAAGCGAATCGCGATCCCTGGCCCGCTGACCACGGCGTTTCTCGCGCTCAAGCTCTATCAGCCGGACTTCATTCCGGTGCCCACGCCCTTCGATCAGATCGAGGCGGCGGTGCTCGACCGCTCGGTGGATCTCGGTCTTCTGATTCACGAAGGCCAGCTGACCTATGCAGCGGATGGTCTCACCCTGGTGCAGGACATGGGTGAGTGGTGGTTCAAGGAGACGGGAATGCCGCTTCCGCTGGGTGGAAACGTCATTCGAAAGGACCTTGGCGAGCCATTGATCAAGAAGATTTCACGCCACCTTCGAGCCAGTATCGCGTATTCATTGCAGCACAGAGAAGCTGCGCTCGACCACGCGATGCAGTACGCCCGCGGGCTCGACCGGGCCAAGGCTGACACCTTCGTCGGCATGTACGTGAACGAGTGGACCCTGGACTACGGCGAGCGCGGCAAGGCAGCGGTCCGCGCCCTCCTCGAGCGCGGTGTCGAAGCAGGCGTAATTTCTCGCCCGGTGACGGTGGAATTCGTCTCGGATTGAAGCCAACGTAGGCAGCGGCTATCTCGTAGTTCAATCAATGCTTAGCGGTCATTTTCTACGCCGAACGGTTGCGTTCGGCTTTGTCGTCTTTTCGGGCACCCCTGTCCTCGCGCAAAAGCAGGACACGCTTCGGCTGACCATCAAGTCCGCCGTCGAGCAGGCCCTCACCACGTCCGACGAAGTTCGGATCACGCAGGCGCAGGTCGATCTCGCCGACGCGCAGGTCACCGCCGCTCGCGCCGCGGGAATTCCGCAGGCTCGCCTGACCTCGACGTACACCCACGCCTACGAGAACGCGCGCGCCAACGCCGTCGGCTCCGTCTTCAATCAGCCGAACACGTACAACACGTCGCTCAATCTCTCGCAGGCGATCTTCCAGGGCGGCCGCATCATGGCCGGCAAGCGCGTCGCCGAAAGCACTCGCGAGGCCGTGCGCTACGACCAGCGTGAAACGCGCGCTCGGGTGTCGGTCGACGCGCAGCGGGCGTATCTCCAGGCGCTCTACACGCAGCAGGTCGCCGCGCTGCAGGATACCAACCTCGCGATCGCCACGCGTCGCCTGGCGCAGGTGGAGCAGCTCGAGAAGGCCGGACGCGCCGCTCGATACGACGTGCTGCGCGCCCGCGTCGCCCGATCGGGAATCGAGCCGCTGGTGATTCAGGCGCGGAACGACCGTGAGATCGCGCTGATCGATCTCAAGCGACTGCTCAACATCCCCGTGTCCCAGCCGGTCGCGTTGGCAACCCGCCTCGACGCGACGGCGGTGCGGACGACCCTCGCGGCGCTCGTCGATTCGGCGGGTGCGCCCGATCGCGCATCGATCCACTCCGCCGAGCTGACCGTGCGGGCCCGCGAGGACGCGATTCGCATTGCGCGCGCGGACTACTTCCCGACCCTGTCCGTCTCGCTGCAGAGCGGATATCAGGCGTTCCCGCCGCTCGGCATGGGCTTTCCCGCGAAGCTCGGCCAGAGCTCGGGCGACTTCTGCAATCCAGTCAGCACCACGCAGAAGTGCCAGAACGGCGGATGGTACAGCGATCGGTCGCTCCTCGTGAACGCGAGCTGGCCGCTGTTCGACGGCTTCCGCACCCGCTCCAACATCAACGTCGCCCGGGCGCAGGCGAACATCGCCAGTCTGCAGCTCGCCCAGCAGCGCGAGCAGGTCGGCCTCGACGTGGGCCGTGCCCGCTCGGAGCTGCGCCGCGCGATCGCCGCGTACGACGCCAGACAGCAGACCGTCGCCGAGGCGACCGAGGCCTTTCAGCTCGCCGAGCTGCGTTTTTCGACGGGCCTCAGCACGCAGCTCGAAGTATCCGACGCGCAGCTCGCCATGCTGAACGCGCAGTCGGGCGCAGTGCGTTCCGTCTACGACCTCTACCTGGCCGCCGCCGATCTCGCGCGCGCACTCGGACAGCCGGTGCCGACGCCGCCGACGGTCGGCCAGTGAAATCGAAAATGATTTTCCGAACTCCGATGGTGCTCGCCGCGGCGCTCGCGCTGGCGGCGTGCAACAAGACCGATAGCCCCCCCGACGCCAACGCCGCTCCCGCCGGCGGCGCAGGGGCAGGAACGAAGTCCGCCGGCGGCAGCGCCGGACGTGCCGGTGGCCCTGGTGGCGGTGGCGGTGGTGGTCGCGGTCCCACCACGCTGACGCTCGCCGCGACCGACGTGTCCGTCGTGCAGCCCACGACGATCGAAGACGTGGCGTCGATCTCGGGAGATCTTCATCCCATCGAGACGGTCGTGATCCGCGCCCGACTCGAGGGTGACCTCGACGCCGTGAACGTTCGCGAGGGACAGGTCGTCCGGACGGGGCAGGTGCTCGCGCGCTTCGACGCCAACGAGCAGGAAAGCGCGCTCCGCAGCGCCGAAGCCGACAAGGTCGCCGCGCAGTCTGAGCTTTCCACGGCGGAATGGAATGCCGACCAGAGCGCGCAGCTGTTCAAGGCCGGCGCCATCTCCGAGCAGGCGCATCGCACTGCCCAGCAGGCGGTGACGACGGCCAAGGCGCGCCTCGCCGCCGCGGACTCACGCGTCCGCGCCACGTCGAGCGTGGTTCGCGACACCAAGGTCATCTCGCCGACGAACGGCATTGTGAGCAAGCGGCTCGTCGAGAGCGGGGAACACGTGTCGCGCGGGGCGTCGATGCTGGAAGTCGTGCGCAACGACATGCTCGAGCTCGTCGCCTCCGTTCCGGCGCGCGCCGCGGGCCTGGTGCGGGAAGGGCAGGCGGTTCGCTTCATCGCCGACGGCCGTGATTTCGGCGGCCGGGTCGCGCGCGTCAGTCCGACGATCGATCCCACGACGCGCTCGATCACGGTGTACGTCGAAGTCCCCAATCCGTCTGGCGCCATCCGTGGCGGAACGTTCGCCACGGGCCAGGTCGTGAGCCGGACCGTCGAAAACGTTCTCGCGATTCCGCGCGACGCCATCCACTACTCGGCCGATGGTGCGTCGCAGTACGCCTATCGTGTCGTGAATGACGCCATCGAGTACGCGACGCTCAAGCTCGGCGTGACCGACGAGCGACTCGGACTCGTCGAGATTCTCGACGGACTGAAGGCCGGCGATCGCATCATCACCGGCAACGTCGGCAACGTCGGGCGCGGGATGAAGGTCTCGATCGCGGGCGGCCCGGATAACGGCGGTCGTCGCGGCGTGACCGGCGCGAACGGTGGCGGTGGCAGCGGCCGCCGCGGCGGTGGTGGTCGAAAAGGCGCGCCAGGCCCGGCGCGCTAACCGCACCTCGAGCGAATCCATGTTCCTCTCCGACGTCTCGATCAAGCGACCGGTCTTCGCCACCATGCTCATGGTGCTGCTGGTCGTGCTCGGCCTGGTCAGCTACAAGCGTCTCGCCATCGACGAATACCCGGACGTCACTTACCCGGTGATTTCCGTCTCGACGAACTACGCCGGCGCCTCTCCCGAAGTCATGATGCGGCAGGTTTCCAAGCCGATGGAGGAGGCGCTCAACACCGTCCAGGGTATCAAGGAGATCAACTCGACCTCATCCGAGGGAAGCTCGAACGTCCGCGTCACGTTCAATCTCGGCGTGGACATCGGCGTGGCGCAGCAGGACGTGCAGGCGAAGGTCGCCCAGATTCGCCGGCAGCTTCCGCCGAACGTGCTCGAGCCGGTCATCCGGCATTTCGATCCGAACGACGCGCCGATCATGTCGGTCGCGCTGCAGTCGAACGAGCGGAGCATTCGCGAGCTCACGGACCTGGCGGATGAAGTCGTGGGCGTCCGCCTCGAGGCGATTCCGGGCGTCGGCGGCATCAACGTGAACGGCGGCAACGCGCGGCAGATCCAGGTGCTGCTCGATCCGGACGCGATGCGCGCCTACAACGTCAGTCCCGTCCAGGTCACGCAGGCGTTGCAGCGGGAGAACCAGGAGGTCCCGGCGGGACGCATCAGCCGCGGGGCGACCGAGCAGCTCGTCCGCATCAGCGGGCGAATCGAGGATCCGAGAGCCTTCGGGGACATCACCGTCGCCGTGCGCAACAACGTGCCGGTCCGGATCCGCGACGTCGCCTCGATCGTGGACGGCGCCGAAGAGCGCCGCAGCCAGTCCGAGATCGCGGGCAAGGGCGAGGAGCCCTCGCCCGCCGTCTCGATCGAAGTGCTCAAGATCTCCGAGTCGAACACTGTCGCCGTCGCCGACAGCGTCCGAAAAGTGCTCAAGGACCTGGAGACCGTTCTGCCCGCCGACGTGAAGACCACCGTCATTCGCGACCAGTCGCAGAAGATCCGCGAGGCGCTGACGGACGTGGAGACGACGATCGTGCTCGGCGCCGTGCTCACGATCTTCATCATCTACCTGTTCCTGAATTCCTGGCGCTCGACGGTCATCACCGGCCTCACGCTGCCGGTCTCGATCATCTCGGCCTTCTTCATCATGTGGGTGTTCGACTTCACGCTGAACACCATGACGCTGCTCGCGCTGTCACTGGCGATCGGCCTGCTGATCGACGACGCCATCGTGGTCCGCGAGAACATCGTCCGGCACCTCGAGATGGGGAAAGACCATCATCGCGCGGCGAAGGAAGGCACGGACGAAATCGGCCTCGCCGTCGCCGCAACGTCGCTCGCCGTGGTGGCCGTGTTCTTCCCGGTCGCGTTCATGGGCGGCATGATCGGCCGCATCTTCATGCAGTTCGGCGTGACGGTCGCGTTCGCGGTGCTCGTGTCGCTGTTCGTTTCGTTCACCCTCGACCCGATGCTCTCAAGCATCTGGCGCGACCCCGAGGTCGAGGGCGGGCAGTCGCACGGTCATGCCGTCGAAGGCCAGAAGCTCGGCCCGATTCGCCGGTTCGCGTTCTGGTTCAACGCGAAGTTCGAGAACCTCGCCGACCGATATCCGAAGTGGCTCGGCTGGTCGCTGAATCATCGCGGCACGGTGCTGGGCGTCGCGCTGGCTTCCGTCGTCGCCGCGTTCCTGATCATCCCGAAGCTCGGCTTCACCTGGATGCCTGACGCCGATACGGGCGAGCTGACGGTGAGCTATCGGACGCCACCGGGATCGTCGGTGCAGTACACGTTCGGAAAGGGCCGCGAGATCGCCGACTTCCTCCGCAAGCAGCCAGACGTCGAGTTCACCTACCTCTCGGTGGGTGGCGGCGGGGGCCGCGGCGTCAACAACGGCAACGTCTACGTGCGGCTTTCTCCCAAGGAAGAGCGCCGCCCTCTCGCCGACATCCAGAACGACCTGCGCGGCAAGCTCCGCACGATCCCGAACGTGCGTCCGTCGATTCAGGGGCAGCAGAGCATTTTCGGCGGCCGCGGCCAGCCGATCCGCATCAATGTCCAGGGACCCGAGATCTCGCGAGTGAAGATCGAGGCGGCCCGGGTGCTCGACGTCGTGAAGAACGTCGACGGCACAGCCGAGCCGAACTCGACGGACGAAGGCGAGATTCCACAGCTCGACGTCCAGGTCGATCGGCAGGAAGCGTGGCGCGCCGGCGTCGGCATCAACTCGATCGCCGCCACGCTGCAGCCGCTGTTCTCCGGCCAGCGCGCGACGCGCTGGGAGGATCCGCAGGGGTACGAGCATGACGTCATGGTGATGTACCCGCAGTCGATGCGGACATCGGCCGCCGACGTCGCCGGCATCGTCATTCCCAGCACCCAGATCAATCCGGCGACCGGGCAACCGGCGATGATTCCCCTCTCGCAGGTCGCGAACGTGCGCGCCGGCGTTGGCCCGCAGCAGATCGACCGGCGCAATCTCGAGCAGCAGGTCGTCGTCAACAGCGGCGTGCTCCCCGGAAAGCCCATGGGCGACGTGGCCGACGAAGCGCGCAAGGCGATCGCCGCCATGGGCCTGCCCCCGAGCTACCACACGTCCTTCGGCGGCGACGTGCAGAACATGGACGAGACCAAGGGCTACGTGCTCGAGGCCATCATCCTGGCCTGCATCTTCATCTACCTGATCCTCGCCTCGCTGTTCGGATCGTTCTTCCAGCCGCTGGCGATCATGCTCGCACTGCCACTGAGCTTCATCGGGGTGGCGCTGGCCCTGCTCATCACCGGCGGCAACATCAATGTGATGACGATGATCGGCATCATCATGCTGATGGGCCTCGTGACGAAGAACGGCATCCTGCTGGTCGATTTCACCAACCAGCAGCGTGAGCAGGGCCGGACTCGACTGGATGCAATCCTGTCGGCGGGTCGCATCCGCCTGCGCCCGATCATCATGACCACGGTTGCCATGATTTTCGGCATGATCCCCCTCGCGCTCGCCATCGGCGAGGGCGCGGAACAGCGGGCTCCCATGGCCCGCGCCGTGATCGGCGGCCTGATCACCTCGACCCTCCTGACGCTTTTCGTCGTTCCGGTGGTGTATACCCTGCTCGACGACGCCGTGAGCTGGGTCCGGAACAGGAAGCGCGCCCCGGCCGAGGAGCCCGTCCCGGCGGCGGGCGACTGAGCGAGCTCCCGCCCTCTCGCTCTCCCGCCCTCCCACTTTTTTTTCTTGCCTGACCCGGTTCTATTGACGTTCGCTCCCGCCGCTGATATTCGGTGGTGCAGCGAGCGGGCGGTTTCCCGCTCACGTCACTGATCGATCACATACCGACTGATAAAGTCCGCACCACTTGCTTAGGAGGAGCGCGAGATGACCGAAGAGCTGAAGTTCTCCGATCGCGACGACGATTCTGACGATGTCGGCTATGGCGGCGGCGGTGGTGGTGGCGCCAGCTACGATGGCGACGACGAAGAAGACGGCGGCTGGATGACCCACAAGGACGATTCGAGCGACCTGTGGGACAGCACCGACGACAGCGACGAAGACGACGAAGAGGCTGGCGCTGCTCCCGAAGTCGTCGAAGAGGAAGACGATGAGATCGGCCTGATGCCGGTGAAGAGCCGCGCACCCAGGACACCGGCGGCTCCGAAGCCGGCGGCGGCTCCGAAGCCTGCTGCCGCTCCCAAGCCCGCCGCGGCTGCGGCGCCGGCCAAGGCCGCAGCTCCTGCTGCAAAGCCAGCGGCGAAAGCTGCCCCGAAGCCGGCGGCCAAGCCGGCCAAGAAGGCGGCAAAGAAAGGCGGCGCGAAAAAGGCTGCCAAGAAGGGCGGCGCGGCGAAGAAGGGCGCCAAGAAAGCGGCCAAGAAGGGCGGCGCCAAGAAGGCAAAGGGCGGCGCGAAGAAATCCAAGAAGCGTCGGTAGTTCTTCACCGAGTCGCGTGAGCGGCGGCGGGGCGACTGG
>JADMIO010768837.1_pt1 | contig 17441 bp, 7 predicted proteins | sample 8958161 | NCBI WGS metagenome assembly JADMIO01 (sample SAMN16585339, study PRJNA669376) | soil metagenome | isolation source: Crop rotation soil | place: USA: Cullars Rotation, Alabama | collected 2011
GTTTTGAGATTGAACGCGATCCCGAGCCACAAAAGTGCGAGCAGCAAATCGACGGTCCATTGGACCTGGGCCGAGTAACCGTCGTACCAGAGCAGCAGGGCTGACAGCGCAACAGCGGGGAAACCGGCGAGGAGCGCGAGGATCGTGATGCGTCTTTCGAATTTCAGACGGCCGCGTTTGAGTTCCGGATCGAGCGGAGAAAATGGTGGCGGCTTAACGGGCGTACTCACAGCCACAATAATAGCCACAAAAAGGCACAAAAAGCACAAAAGAAAGCACAGAATGCAAGTTTTCCATTTTGTGCTTTTTGTGCCCTTTTGTGGTTATGATCCGAGGCCGTATTTCTGAAGTCGCCGGTATAACGCGCTGCGACTGAGGCCGAGAGCTTCGGCGGCGCGATTCGCGTTTCCTTCGAAGCGCGCGAGGGCCTTTTTGATCAGCAGGCGCTCGGCGTCTTCAAGGCTCATCTCTTCGAGTCGAGCTGACAGGCGGGCGTCGGGAGTGGCTTCGAGAGCGAGATCGAAGGCTGTGACAATGCTTCCGGGGCTCATCAACACTGCTCGTTCGATGACGTGGTCCAGTTCGCGCACGTTGCCGGGCCACAAATGATGGCGCAACGCGTCGAGCGCTTCCGGCGTGAAGCCCATGATGGGGCGGCGGTAACGCTCGCGATGCAGTTTCAGAAAATGCTCGGCGAGGACGGGAATGTCTTCCAGCCGATCGCGGAGTGGCGGTAAACGGATCTCGACTGTGTTGAGACGGAAAAGCAGATCCTGGCGAAACCGTCCCTGTCCTACTTCAGCATGCAGGTCGGCATTTGTCGCCGACAACAACCGCACATTCACTTTCTGCGTCTTCGAAGACCCGACGCGTTCAAATTCGCCTGTCTCCAGGACGCGCAGTAGTTTCGCCTGTAGATTCAGCGGCACGTTTCCAATTTCGTCGAGAAAGAGTGTGCCGCCGTCTGCAAGCTCGAAGCGTCCGACGCGATCGCTCTTCGCATCAGTAAATGCGCCGCGCACATGTCCAAACAACTCGCTTTCGAAAACGCCTTCGGCGAGTGCGCCTGCGTTCAACGAAATCAGAGGCTTCGCACGACGAGACGAGATTGAGTGAAGCAAACGCGTGATCACTTCTTTGCCGGTGCCGTTCTCACCGGTGATCAGCACGTTCGCATCCGCCGGTCCGATACGCTCGACGAGATTGAGCACAGACTTCATTGCCGGCGAGTCGGCAACGACCTGTGGCAAGTCGTTCGTCTCCGCCACACTGTCGCGCAGCGCCATATTCTCGGCTTCGAGACGGCGACCGCGGCGCAGCGCTTCACCGAGTTCGACCTGGGTACGCAGAACGGCGAGCAGACGCGCGTTGTCCCAGGGCTTTTGGATAAAGTCGCGCGCGCCGCGTCGCATCGCTTCGACTGCGAGGTCGACGCTGCCCCACGCCGTCATCACGACAACGGGGAGCGTAGGATCGGCGGCGCGAATACGCGAGAGCAGATCGAGGCCTTCACTGCCCGACGTCGTGTCGCGGGCATAGTTCAGGTCGATCAAAACAACGTCGAGCTCGTGCACGTCGATGGCTTTGAGCACACCTTCGGGCGACGACGCGCTTTCGATCTGAAAGCGTTCGCCCTTTAATAGCAGACTCAACGCCGCAAGGACGTCAGCCTGATCGTCAGCGATTAGAATGCGAGGCATAGATTGGAGATAATAACCGAAATGCCAATGGGTCCTGTAGGACCTATACGACCTGGTGGTGTCTTAAATTGGATTTCTCTGTGCAACCTCTGTGTTCTCTGTGTCTCTGTGGTTGTAGAAAGTCGAGATACGACAACCACAGAGACACAGAGAACACAGAGGTTGCACAGAGCAGTAGGTCAAACTAAGACATCACCTACGACCTATTCGTATCGTAGAGCAATCAATGGATCTACCTTCGTAGCTCGCCGCGCCGGCAGCGCACACGCAAGCACCGCCGCGCCGAGCGACACCAGGAGCACAATCAAATACGTCGCGGGATCAGACGCGCTCACACCAAACAACATGCTCGACATCCAACGCGTCAGCGCAAACGCTCCCGCCAACCCTATTACAGTTCCAATCAGCGTGAGCAACATTCCCTTGCGCATCACCATCAGCAGAATCCCCCGCCTGCGTGCTCCCAGGGCCATGCGAATGCCGATCTCCTGCGTCCTTAACGTAATCGAATAGGAAATCACGCTGTAAATCCCGACGGTGGCCAGCAATAACGCGATCCCCGCAAACACTCCAAGCAACAGAGCATTGAACCGGCGCGGCGCCGTTGTTGTACTGATAACCTCCTCCATCGTCTTCACGCTTGTGAGCGGCTGATGCGGATCGATACTCGCCATCTCTTTGCGAATACCTGCGATCAACACTGGCGTCGGAAGCGCGCTGCGCACAAACAGGAAACGACGTCGCTGCGTTGAGACAACGCGGGACGTGTACCAGTCGGGCTCAGCTTTCGAATCAAGCGCTCGGTGCGGAACGTTCTGCGCGATCCCGATAATTGTGATCCACGGATTACCTGGACGCGGTAGACCGAGCGTGATGCGACGCCCGATCGGATCCTCATTGGGGAAATAGCGAGACACCAGTCTTTCATTCACGACAGCGACCGGCTCAGCGCCCGGTTCCAGGTCACGAGGAGTAAAATCGCGTCCTTTGATTATTGAGATACCGAGTGTCTTGAGGTAATTAGGACCAACGACCTGCCATCCGGCTGAAGTCAGATTTGACGGATCGAGTTGTCGCCCCTCGATTGCAAACGGATCGCTGCCGGCACTTCCACTCAGAGGTTGTCGGGTACTGAAACTTGCCGACTGCACGCCCGGCAACGATTCAACCTGGGCCACCAGTTGCCGGTAAAACTCCGAGGCACGCTCCGGTTCGGAATAACTTGTCGGAGACAAATCGATCTCGACACTCGTTACCTGACTGGCAGCAATCCCAGGATTAGTCTGTTGCAGACGCAGTAAACTCTTCACCAGCAATCCGGAGCCAACCAGCAACAAAACCGCGAGTGAAACTTCAGCAACGATCAGGAGGTTGCTCCACCGTCGCGGTTGCACTCCACCGGCCTGACGCGTATTCCGCAACGCCTCCTGTAAATCGAGTTTAGAAATCGGCCAAGCCGCAACTAAACCAAACCCGACGCTGATCGCTGCCACTGCCAGCGCCATGAAACCAAACACGCGCGCATCGACGCTGACTTCCTGTGCACGCGGTACCATCGACGGTCCCAGCCCCGTGAGTAGTTCGATGCCCCAGTTTACGAAAACAAGCCCCAGAGCCGCCGCAAGCACTGAAAGCAACAGCCCTTCAACCACTAGCTGCCGTGCGATCTGCCAACGGCTGGCTCCGAGCGCCGCACGAATTGCCAGTTCGCGGTGTCGCTTCGCCGAACGCATCAATAAAAGATTCGCGACGTTCGCACACGCAATCAGCAACAGCACCCCGACTGAAAACAACAACACCAGCAACGCACGCCGGCTGCTTCCTACGATCTCCTCCTGCAATGGCGTGACAGTTATATGCCAGCCGCCGTCTTCGCCCTTCGGCCCACGATATCCGGGCTGCTCGCGCTCAAGCCGTTGCGCAAGCGCATTCATGTGCACCCGTGCCTGTTCGACGGTTACGCCAGGAGCGAGACGCGCGAGAATGTTCAGATAATAAGGACCACGCCGGCCAGCGTAGTCAATTTCTCGATCATTCAAAGGCACCCAAACATCCGCCGGCTCAGCCCAGGAAAAACTCGCATGCGGAAACTGAAAGCCGCTCGGCATCACACCGGCCACGGTGTAGCTCTCGCCATCGAGAACAATGCTTTGATTGATGATGCCGCGATCGGAACCAAAGCGTCGTTGCCAGAACGCATCGCTCAGAACAACCACACGTTCTTCGTCACCCGTAAACAGTCGGCCCGCCGACGGTGTCATCTCAAGCATCGGAAAGAGATTGGCGGAAATGATCGAACCGCGAATGCGTTCGGGCTCACCTGCAGATGAGAGGTTGAAACTGTGTTCTGCATAAGCAGCGACTGAGTCAAACACTTGTTTCTGCTCGCTATAATCGAGATACTCGGCGGCTTTGGCAGGCAGGCGTTCGATATTCAGTGCCCGGAAGTTTCCCCAGATCACCTGGAGACGATCTGAATTGCGGAGCGGGACTGGCCGGAGGAGAACAGCATTAACGACACTAAAGATGGCCGTGCTCGCGCCGATTCCGAGCGCAAGCGTGATCACAACCACGGCCGCAAAGCCGGGTTGTTTTTGAATTGTTCTCAGAGCGTAACGCAGATCACTCACTAATCTTTACTCGTATCGCAACGAGATCGTCGGTTCCACTTTCGTCGCCCTGCGTCCCGGCAGATAACACGCGAGCAGCGCGACTCCAATCAACAGAATCGAGATAGCACCATACGTCGTCGCATCAGTCGGCCTAACTCCGAAGAGCATCGTCGCCATCAGACGCGTCAATAGAAACGCAAAGACAAGTCCAACTCCCACACCGATCAGTGCGAGCTTCATTCCGTGGCTCAGGATCATCTTGAACACGTCCAGCGGTCGCGCACCGATTGCCATGCGAATGCCGATCTCGTGCGTTCGTTGCGTAACCGAGTAGGACATCACGCCGTAGATGCCGACAATCGCGAGCACTAATGCGATTCCCGCAAAGAGACTTAGCAGCGTCAGATTCAAGCGTTCGCCGGCAACCGACTCAGCCCGAATTTCGTTCATCGTGCGCGGGCTGTAGATCGGCTGGTCCGGATCGATCTCCCTCACCGCACCGCGAACCGATGAGATCAATTGATTCGGATCTGAAGCGCCTTTGATCACCACAGTCATACCACCCTGCGGAATCTGATTGAACGCAAAGTACCCCTGCACACGATCGCTGTTCTGATTGAGACTCTCCATCTTGACGCGGCCGACCACACCCAGCACTTCCGCCACCGGTGACTTTGGATCAGCGCCCATCCTGATACGCTTGCCGACAGCATCCTCGTTGGGCCAGTAACGTTTGGCAAATTCTTCGTCGATCACAATCGAGTTTATTCCTGCGCCCGATTTCTCAACCTCACTGAGTTTACTAAGGTCGCGTCCAGCAAGATGCGATCGATCGTCGCGATCGTTGAACACGCGCCCGCGCAACACGGGAATGTTCATCGCTTTGAAGTAATCCGGCGTCACCAGGCAAGCTTCCATCAGCGGGGTTTGATCGCGCGGCGGAACTGGTTGCCCGTCGATAACAAACGACGTCTGCCAGCCGTTGTTTCCAAGCGGCAGTCCTGAAGCTGCTGCAGTCGACTCAACACCCGGCAAGGCACGAATGTTCTCGATCAGACGATTGTAGAAAAGGCTGCGCTGCTCTTCGGTCGCATACTTCTTCTGTGGCAGAGAAATGCTGAAGCTGGTCAGATGCTCGTGAGAAAAACCGGGATTCACTTTCTGCAACAGATAAAAACTCCGGATCATTAATCCGGCGCCGATCAGCAGTACTAAGGTCGTGGCCACTTCAACAACTACCAGCGCACTGCGCAACCACTGCCGCCCACTCGTGCCACGCCCGCTCTCTTTCAACGTTTCATGCACGTCGACTTCCCCCGCTTGAATCGCGGGAATTAAGCCGAAGGCAATGCCTGTCAGAAAGGAAATGCCGAGCGTAAAGACAAGCACCGTCCAGTCGAGACCAATCTCGCGCGATCTCGGAATCGCATTCGGACTGATGTACAAAATGAGATTGACACCCAGGCGCGCGAGCACCAACCCAATCGAGCCGCCGATCAGCGATAGCAACACGCTTTCGGTCAGCAACTGTCGCGCGATACGCCAGCGACTCGCCCCGACAGCAGTTCGAATCGCCATCTCTTTCCGGCGCGCTGTTGCGCGTGCCAGCAAAAGGTTTGCGATATTCGCGCAGGCGATCAGGAGTACAAAACCGACTGCGCCGAAGATTACCCATAACGCACGACGTACATCGACAACGAAGATTTCGATCAGTGGCCGCAGTCTGACGCGATTTGCCGCATTGCTGTCGGGATACTGCTTCTCGAGATTCGCGGCGATGTTGTTCATGTCGGCATCCGCCTGCTCGAAAGTCGCGCCCGGCTTCAGACGCGCGACGCCGTACAAGCCCGGATGATTGCCGCGCTGCTGCCAGCTTGGCTGATCCGAAAGTTGGCCCACGGGCACCCACATCTCAACGCGGCTCGGATATGCAAACGTTTCAGGCATGATTCCGATCACGGTGTAGGGCTTGCTGTTGAGCGTGATGCTCTGGTTAAGAATGCTCGTCTGCCCGCCGAAGCGTCGTTGCCACAACGGATAACTCAGTACGACCACGGGCGTGCCGCCGGGTTTGTCTTCTTCGTTTGTGAAGACGCGGCCTTGTGCAGCATTAACACGCAACACGGAAAACAGGTCGGCTGAGACCTGACCGGTGACGATCCGTTCTGCTTCGCCGGTGCCGGTGAGGTTGTAGCTGGCGCGATTGTATACGCCCATTTTTTCAAACGTTTGATTATGCGCGCGCCAGTCAAGGAAGTTGGGATAGGAGATCGACATCTCGTCGAGCACGGGACTCTTCTCGTTGAGGAAGATGAGCCGCTCGGATTCCGGATACGGCAACGGTCGAATGAGCACTGCATTGACGACACTGAAGATCGCTGTGTTAGCGCCAATGCCGAGTGCGAGCGCAATGATCACGATGATCGTAACGCCCGGATTCTTGAGCAACATTCTCGCACCGTAACGGATGTCCTGCCAAAGTGTTGATGCCATCTTCGTGCTCCTATAAATCGTTCTTCTTTGTGCAACCTCTGTGTTCTCTGTGTCTCTGTGGTGAGTTGTTGCTGCGGATCAGTTAAACCACAGAGACACAGAGAACACAGAGATCGCACAGAGAAATCCGTGCCTTACTCCCTATTCATACCTTAATGCTTCGATCGGGTCGATCTCCGTTGCTCTGCGCGCGGGAATAAAACAAGCAATCAACGCCACAAGCGCCAGCAACATCGTCACGATTGCAAACGTCAGCGGATCGGTTGCGCTGACCGGGAACGGAAGTTCGAGCTCAAGTAACGAACTGGTCAACACACGCGTTAGCGCGATGGACAGCAACAAGCCCAACGCGAGTCCAGTAATAACCAAAACCATTCCCTGCCAAATCACCATTCGCAAAATATCTTTTCCTAACGCGCCCAGTGCCATGCGAATGCCGAGCTCGCGCGTGCGTTGCGCGACCGAGTAAGAAATGATTCCGTAGATGCCAAGCGATGCCAGCAGCAACGCCATCACACCGCACGCGCCCATCAGCACAGCGAGAATTCGAAACGGATAAAGCCCGACGGCGAAGTACTCACCCAACGTTTGCACATCTGTGAGTGGAATTCTCGGATCGAGCTCGCGAATCGCACTCCGCACTGGTGTAATCAAACTTCTCGGATCGCCGGTTGTGCTAACCAGCATCGTCGTGCGCTTTCTGTTTGTCTGTAGCAGCGCGAGCGTAAAGAAAGGACGCAATTCTTTCTGGAACGACTGCCACGAATCATCGTGAACGATGCCGACAATCTCGCAGGATTCCTTCCGCACCTGGCCCTCATCGGTGGCGCCAAACTTCGTGAGGTGTTTTCCAAGCGCGACTCTACCTTCGAAATACTTTTTGACAAAGGCTTCATTGATCATAGCGACGCACGGCGCGCCATCGCGGTCCCGCTCGTCAAACTCTCTGCCTTGCACAACGGGCACTTTCAGGTTGCTGAAATAACGTGGCCCGGCAGTGAAGACGTCGACCTGTAGATCCTCGCCGGGTCGCGCCTGGTATCCTTCGATCTCCGTAGTGGAGCGCGCGCGTCCGAGGAACCCGCCCTGTATTTCGTCCACGAGAGTCACCGCTTGCACTCCCGGCAACGCACCGACTCGCTCAGACATTTGGCGGAAAAACTCGTGAGCCTTGACGCGATCGTATTGCTCCGGATTCAGAGCTACAGGCGCGACGAGGAGGTTCTCCGAGCTGAAACCCACGCGCGTCGGCCGAATCTTCTCGAGACTTCGCAACACCAAACCCGCGCCGACCAGAAGCAGCAATGAAAACGCGACCTGGGCCACGACTAGCGACTGGCGCCCACGTGACTTGCGATAGAGTCCGCTGGCTGCGCTTGAGTCGTCCTTCAAAACAGTTGAGACATCAGCCTTGGAACTGAACAAAGCAGGCGCGAGTCCGAAAACTATTCCGGTGATCGTTGAAAACGTGATTGTGTAAAGCACAACACGCCAGTCGAGTCGAAGATCGAGTGCGACGCGAATGCCTTCCGGCAGTGTGGGCATGAAGGTAACCAGCAAATTGAGCAACCACACCGCGAGCAGTATTCCGGCCGCACCGGCGATCAACGAAAGCAGCACGCTTTCAGTCAATAACTGTCGAACAATCCGGAAGCGACTGGCTCCGATCGCAAGACGCACGGCGATCTCGCGGCGACGTGTCACGCCGCGAGCAAGCAACATGCTCGCGAGATTGATACAAGCGATCAGCAGCACGAGGTTGACGATCACAAACACGAGGCCAAACACGGCATATGCGGCCGAGTGTGCTGTCGGATGAATGCGCGTCTCACTCTCAGGCAATACCGAGATTACAGATGCGCGCACCTGCCCCGAAGAATCGTTCTTGTCCATCCATTCTTCGGGATGCGCCGCTTGCATATCGCGCGTAAGCAGATCGAAACGCGCGCGCGCGGCAGCAAGGGTTGTTTCCGGTTTTAGTCTGCCGACCAGCACGAGGCCACGATTGTCGCGCGTGAGGATTCTGTCACCAGCCGGATCCAGCGCCGGCATCATCATCATCGGAACCCAGACTTCGGCTGAGAGCCCGCGAACCATTCCGGTGTACTGCGGTGCTGCGACTCCGATTACTGTCAACGATTGATCGTTGAGCGAGATGGTCTTGCCGATGAGCTCCGAATCGGAGTTGAAGCGTCTCTGCCACAGACTGTTTGAGATCACTGCGACCGGCTTCTGACGCGGCACGAGGTCTTCATCAGCGGCAAAGGTTCTTCCCTTTTGCGCTGCAACACCTAAAACGTCGAAGTAGTTTCCCGACACCGCTTCGCCCCAGATCGGCTCGACTTCGCCGGCGTGGCCGAGTCTGAACTGCTGCATACTGTAGGCTGCGAGTCCTGACAGCACGTCGTTGCGATCGCGAAGCTCGAGATAGCTCGGATATGAAGTGCTCTGATAAGGCTGTTCACCTTCGCCTACGTAGAGCTCAACCACCTCGTCCGGACGCGATATCGCGCGCGGTCGCAGGAAAATCGAGTTGATGAGACTGAAGATCGCGGAGTTCGCGCCGATACCAACGGCAAGTGAAATCACCGCAACAAGGGTAAGCCCCTTACTCTTCCAAAGCATCTTCGCGCCATACCGCAGATCATTGAGCAACGTTTGCATGTATCTCCGAGCGCCGAAGGCGCGGACTATAATAGCCAGGGGCAAGCGCGAGCGAAGCGAGCGCGTCGCCCCTGGTTAGGGATTGCAAGATGCCGTCGAGGCCTGAAGGGCCGAAATAAAAACCGCAGTATGACGCCCTTTCAGGGCTCAACGCTTTGACTCTATTACCAGGGGCGACGCGCTTCGCTCCGCTCGCGCTTGCCCCTGGCTATCATATTGCGCGCCTTTGGCGCTGGCAGACTAAGTCCGGCGGTTGCACTTATTCGTATCTAAGCGCGATCAAAGGATCGACCTTCGTCGCGCGCCGCGCTGGGACGTAACAGGCCAATAACGCCACAACCGCCAGCACGCCTGCGACAATAACAAACGTCGTCGCATCATTGGGCGTCACACCAAACAACAGTCCGCGCATCAGACGGGTTAAGGCAAACGCGCCGATGAGGCCAATCACTTCGCCCACAATGACGAGCGTCATGCCCTGTCGCAACACGAGCTTCAGAACGTCAGTGACCTGTGCGCCCAATGCCATACGAATTCCCAGCTCCTGTGTTCGCTGCGTCACTGCGTGCGATAACAGTCCATAAATACCGACAGCCGAAAGCAGCATCGCGAGCCCACCAAACAATCCCATCAGCAACATATTCAGACGACGCTGCGCGATGCTGTCGTCAACCACTTTCTCCAACGTTTTGATATTCGAGATTGGCAGATTGGGATCGATCGACAAAACGGTCTGTCGCACCGCGCCAACGATCGAAAGCGGATCCGTTGTCGTGCGCACTAGTATGATCATGTCTTGCAACGGAGCTTGTGAAGCAGGCAGGTAGTAAGCCGGTTCGGAAGGCGCGTCGAGCCCGGCAAGTTTCACGTCGCGCGCAATGCCAATGATTTCAAACGACGTCAGCTTTTGCCCTTTCCAGATTCGTCCAGGTGGTCCAGGCTTCATCCTTTGCCCAAGAGCGTTCTCATTAGGAAAGTAATGTTTGGCGAACGATTCGTTGATAATCGCTACGCCGGGATGATCCTGGTCATCCTGTGGCGTGAATCTTCGACCCGCCACGAGATTTAAGCCGACCGTATCAAAATAGTCTGGTCCAATAGGGATGAAGTTAGCCGATTGTGATGGACCGTCAGGCGAAACAACCCTGCCTTCGATCGCGAATTCATCGAGCCAATTCGACGTGAGTGGATGATCGTAGGCGATGGTGGCGTTCCTGACCCCTGGGATTGAAGGAAGCTGCTCGAGCAACTGGTCGTAAAAATTGTTGATTTGCTTTCCGCCTGAATACTTCGGAAACGGCAAAATCACCTCGGCGGTTAATACTCCTTCGGATTGAAATCCCGGGTCAACGCGCTGCAGTATCCAAAAACTCCTGACCAGTAGCCCCGCACCGATTACTAACATCAATGCAACGCTAACCTGGAAGACAACCAAAAGCTGCCGGAACCGCAAGCGACTGGCGCCCGGTCCCGACGTCCGACCACTGTGTTCCAACGCCGTGTGCAAGTCGGGCTTTGAAGCTTGCCATGCTGGTACTAAGCCAAAGATCAGGCACGTGCCAAGTGAAATCAAGATGGTGAATCCGAGCACTCTCAAGTCGAGACTTACCTGCGCAAGCCGCGGCACTCCCGCAGGAACAAATTGCAACAACACCTTCGTTCCCAAAGTCGCAATAACAAGCCCGACTGCCGTTCCGAAAAATGAAAGCAATAGTCCTTCGATAAAGAGTTGTCGCACGAGGCGCGTGCGACCCGCTCCCAATGCCCCACGAATTGCGATTTCTTTACTCCGTCCTGCATGTTGGGCCAACAACAGGCCCGCAACATTGGCACACGCAATCAACAATACGAGGCCCACGGCGCCCAACAAGGTGAACAGTGCCGGCCTGACATTTCCGACCACCTCGTTCATAAATGGGCTGACGATGATTCCTTCGCCGCGGTTCGCCGGATATTCCTGTGCGAGCCGAGCGCCGATCATGTCCATCTCGGTCTGCGCCTGCTCGATCGTGACACCGGGTTTGAGTCGCGCGACCACGCCGAGCACGTGCGCGCTTCGAACTGAAGCCCAACCGGCTGTGAACGACATCGGTATCCAGAAGTTTTGATTCTGCTCGTCGAACGCAAGACGTCCCGCGGTTTGTGGTGAAACCGGATAGATGCCCGGAGGCATCACGCCGACGACGGTATAACTGGCGCCATCGAGTGTGATGTTTCGATTGATGATGTTTCGGTCGCCGCCGAAACGTCTCTGCCAGACCGAATACCCCAGGATAATGACCTGCCCTTTGTCAGGTTCATATTCTTCCGGCGCAAACGAACGGCCCACCATCGGCTCAACACCAACAACGCCGAAATAACCCGCACTCACGCGCCCTCCGGTGAGTTGTTCAGGTTCACCATCGCCGGTGAGTGCCGATGAACCTTGTCCAAACGCGGCGACGTCTTCAAACACTGTGTTCTGTTTCTTCCAGTCGAAGAAGTTTGCGGGTGACGCGCGCCAGCGACCGTGCTCGGGCACGTTCTCCCAGAGCGCCACGAGCCGATCGGGGTTTCTGTAAGGCAGTGGATTGAGCAACACCGCATTCACGACGCTGAAGATCGCGGTGTTTGCGCCGATGCCGAGGGCGAGGGTTAACAACGCAACGGCGGTGACGCTCTTATGCTTCGCGAGCATGCGAAGGCCGTATTGAAGATCCTGGAAGAGTGTGTTCATGGTTTTATGGTCCTATAGGTCCAATGGGACCTATTCATACCGCAGCGCCACGAGCGGATCGACCTTCGTCGCGCGGCGCGCGGGAATGTAACAGGCCAGCAAGGCTGCGATCGCCAGCAAGACCGCGTCGATCACAAAGATTACCGGATCCCTTGCGCTAACTTCGTAGAGCAACGAAGACAGCACCCGCGTGGCGGCGAACGCCACCACCAAACCAATAACGATCCCAATCAGCGCCAGCTTGAACCCATTGCTCATCACGAGCTTCAACACGTCGCTGGTGCTTGCGCCCAAAGCCATACGCACGCCTATCTCATGCGTCCGTTGGACCACTGAAAAAGCCATGATGCCGTAGATGCCAATCGCGGCAAGCAGCAACGCGAGTGCTGCAAACAAACCCAGGATGAACATGTTGAAGCGACGCGGCGCAATTGAATCGGCAATCCGCTGGTCCATCGTCATCAGACTGTAAATCGGTTGATCGCGATCGAGCATCGCTACTTCGCTGCGCATCGCCGGAGCGACCTGAAGCGGATCGCTCTTTGTGCGCACCGCGAGGTACAACGCCGGCACATTGCCATCGGCAAACAGCGGCTGGAACGCGGGAATGTAAAGCTCAGGACTATCCTGAATGTCGAGACCGCGGTGCTTCACGTTTCCGACCACGCCGACGATCTCATACCACTTCGGATTGTTGTTTTGGAAAGAGATACGCTTACCGAGCACATTACCGTTGGGCCAGAACTTGCGCGCGAAGGCGTTGTTCACAATCGCAACCTGCGGAGTGTCGGGTAAATCCCGTCGCGTAAAATCGCGACCGCTGAGCAGCGGAATCGACATCGCTCGAAAGTAACCGGGCGTTACAAACCTGACTTGTTCGTCAGGCCGAGCATGACCGGAGGGCGTAGGTTGATCTTCAATCGAGAAACTGCGGTCGCCGCCACCGCCACCAAACGGCAGTAAATTGATCGCACCCACTGATTCGATCTCCGGTCGGACTTCGAGCTGATCGAGAAGCTGTTGGAAAAACGTGTGGCTCTTTTGGAACGTCTCGTATTTAGTCGACGGCAGGGCAATGCGCATCGTCATCAGGTTTGCCGAATCGAAACCCGGTTTGACTTCCTGAAGGCGCAGAAGACTCTTCACCATCAGCCCGGCGCCGATCAGCAACACGAGCGAAAGCGCAAACTCCGAAACCACTAACAAGTTTCTGAGCTTCAAACGTCGCGAATTGTCACCACCACGTCCTGCTTCCTTCAGCACGTCGTTCAGATTCGTGCGTGCAGCCTGAAACGACGGCGCAAGTCCAAACACGATGCCGGTCAGAAGCGAAGTGCCGAGTGTGAAGAGCACCACGCGGTAATCCAGCTTGATTTCTTCCAGGCGAGGCGTGTTTTTCGGCATCAGGAAGACGAGGGCCCGCACAACCCAAAGGGCCAGCGCCAATCCGATCGCACCACCGATGAACGATAGCAAAAGGCTTTCCGTCAAAAACTGGCGGACAACGCGAGCGCGATTTGCTCCGAGCGCTGCGCGAATCGCGAACTCGCGATATCGCGACGTCGCACTCGCCAATCGCAGGTGCGCGACATTCGCACACGCAATCAACAACACGAGCCCGACGGCGCCGAGCAACACCAGCATCGCGCGTCGCATGTTGCCGACCATTTCTTCATGCAACGAACGGATACTCGCGCTGAAGCCACTGCGATACGTGGAAGCGTGCTCCTGCGAGAGCCGTGCAGTTACGGTGTCGAGATCAGCCTGTGCCTGTGCGTGAGTGACTCCGGGTTTCAAACGCGCAATCGAGTTCAAAAAATGAGAGCCACGATTGTCTTCCTGCAACAGATCCGGTGTGAACGCGAGTGGAATCCACGCTTCGGCATCTCGATCCGGGAAATGAAAACTTGCCGGCATGACGCCGACAACCGTCAGCGTACGACCATCGAGTTGAATCGTCCGGTTGATTACGTTTGGATCTCCGCCAAACCGTCGCTGCCAAAGCGAATCGCCGAGTATCACGCGCGTGTCGTTGCCTGCTTGATCCTCGTCAGGCAGGAAATTCCGACCGAGCTGAGGTTGCACGCGTAGCGTGGGAAACAGATTCGCCGAGATGGCGGCGCCACGCAGTCGCTCAGGCTGATCGACACCCGTGAGATTGAAGCCTTGAATATTGTAGGCAGCTATCTGCTCAAACGCCTGGCATTGCTGCTGAAAGTCTTTGAGCTCGAGCGCCGAAATCTCAATCTCCTCGAGACCGGTCTTGTGCAGGTTGCCCCACACCACCATCAGTCGCTCTGACTCCGGATACGGCAGCGGACGTAGCACCACCGCATTGACGACGCTGAAGATGGCGCTATTCACGCCAATACCCAACGTGAGCGTCAGCAGCGCAATCGCGCTGACGCCCTTGTGCTTCGCGAGCATGCGAAGGCCGTATTGCAGATCATTGACGAGCGTGTTCATAAGATTTAATAGGTCCAACCTTAGACACAGTCAGAACCACCTCGCGGTAGCGGGTGGGTGCATGCGCAGCTACCGTTGGAATCCAACGTGCCTACGGCGTACCCACCTGCTACCGCGAGGTGGTTCTGACCGTATCCAACAAACTATTCATAGCGCAGCGCCACGAGCGGATCGACCTTCGTCGCGCGGCGTGCGGGAATGTAGCAGGCCAGCAACGCCACGAACGCGAGCAACAGCGGCACTGCGGCGAACGTCAACGGATCGGACGCCTTAACGCCAAACAGCAACGAGCTCATCAGACGCGTAAGCGCAAACGCACTCGCCAGCCCGATCGCCACGCCGATCAGCGTCAACCCCATTCCCTTCTTCAACACCAGAAACAGAATGTCGCGCGGCGTCGCGCCAAGCGCCTGTCGCACACCGATCTCATTCGTGTGTTGCGTAACGAAATATGCCAACACACCATAAATCCCGAGCGACGCGAGCAGCAGTGCCAGCAATGCAAACCCAACGAGCATGATCATCCCCATGCGTCGCTGCGCCGCCTCAGTGCCAAGCAGTTCACCCATCGTGGCGACATTCGAAATCGGCTGGTCCGGATCGACTTCACGAATGATCTGTCGCACCGCACCGACCAGATTCGACGTATCGCCATTCGTGCGAATCGCGAGGTCACGCGGTATGAACCACGGGTTATGGTTGATCTGCTGATACGGCAAATACATCTCGGCCTTCACGGGCTCGTCGAGTCCCATCTGCCGCACGTCCGCAACGATGCCAACTATTTGTGTCCAGGGAAGAGTGGCATCTTCCGGATCGCCGACCTTGAAACGACGTCCCACCACGTTCTCACCCGGCCAGTACTGTCGCGCCATTGTTTCGTTGATGATCGCAACCGGCATCGACTGCGCATTGTCGTGGCTATCGAAATAGCGTCCCTGGCGTAGCGGGATATTCATCGTCTTCAAATAGTCGGCACTCACCTGACGATGATTCGCGTCGTAGGCCATTCCCGGAATCGGCGCTTTGATCCCCTCCGGATAAAACCCGCTGGTGCCACCCTTCCACGAAAGCGGCACGGAAGTGCTGTAACCCGCAGACACAACACCAGGCAGATGCGCGACTCGTTGCAAAACCTGCTGGTAGAAGTTGTCGCGCACTTGCGGCTCTTTGTATTTCTCGCGCGGCAGTATCGTGCGCATCGTCAAAACTTTGTCTGGCTCGAGGATTGAATATTGCCGGAAGAGTTGGAAGAGGGTTTGAATCAGCAGACCTGCGCCCACCAGCAATACGATGGAAACTGCAACTTCAAACACGATCAGAGCGCTGCGCAAACGACCACTCGCAGTCGCGCGCGTACTGCTCTGCTTCAGAGCATCGTTCAGATCAAACTTCGCCGCCTGCAGTGCAGGCACGAGACCAAAGATGATTCCGGTGACGATCGAAATCGCAAGTGTGAAGACAAGTATGCGAACGTCGAGATTCAAACTCGCCGACAACGCCATCTGCTCGGGAATCAGTCCCTGAAGAAAAGTAAAACTCGCATACGCCAAAACCGATCCGAGCACGCCCGCAACAGTCGCCAGCAACAAACTCTCAGTCAGCAGTTGTCGAATAACGCGAAAACGGTCCGCGCCCAACGCCATCCGCAAAGCGATCTCGCGACGACGACCAACCGCGCGGGCCAGCAAAAGACCGGCAACATTCGCACACGCGATGAGCAACACAAACGCGACTGCGACCAACAGCACCGTTAGCGAACTACGCGCATCGCCAACAAGCTGATCGCGCAGCGGCATCACGACCGCGCCGAGCTTGCCGTCGAAAGTCTCGCCGGGATTGTCCGTCGCAATCCGTCGCATCACTGCGTTCATGTCTGCCTGCGCCTGCGACAGCACGACGCCTGGCTTCAAGCGCGCGACAACCTGAAGATAGTGTCCGCCACGATTCGCGAGCTCTTCCTGGTCCAACGCGAGCGGTACCCACAAACGCACGTCGTTCTCGAGAAAGTGAAAGCCCGACGGCATCACACCGATTACCGTGTGCTTTTCTCCATTGAGAAGAATCTCGCGATTGATAACGCCGCGGTCGCCGCCGTAACGACTCTGCCAGAGACTGTAACTCAGCATCGCGACCTTACTTCCGCCAGGCCGATCCTCTTCGGGAAGAAAGCCGCGCCCGAGTAGCGGCTGCACGCCGAAGAGTTGGAAAAAGTTTGCATTCACTGAGTTCGCCTGAATGCGCTCGGGCTCGCCGTCGCCGGTGAGATTGAAACTGGTCTCAGCAGCGGCGGCCATGTCGGCAAACGACTGGTTCTGGTTTTTCCAATCGACGTAGTTAGCCGGAGCAGGCGTGTTTGTCGGAAAGCCGGCGAACGACGCGTCTTCCCAAACGACCACTAACTGTTCGGGATCGCGAAACTGAAGCGGTCGCAATAACACGGCATTGACGACGCTGAAGATCGCCGTGTTGGCGCCGATTCCGAGCGCGAGGGTGACGAGAGCAATAACCGTAAACCCGGGCCTCTTCAAGAGACCACGCACCCCATAGCGAATGTCTTTAAATAATGTTTCCATGATCTAGAAACACCACCACCCGTCGAAATCTGGCGTCTCCTTGGAGTGCGCCACCTTGGTGGCGCTTTGGTATTTTTACTAAAGCGCCAACAAGTTGGCGCACTCCAGGGAGGTGTTCTACCTCAACGCTTCGAGTGGGTCGATCTTCGCTGCGCGGCGCGCGGGTACGATACACGCGACCAGAACCACGAGCGCCAACACCACCGCCACCGCC
>JADMIO010960110.1_pt1 | contig 17437 bp, 17 predicted proteins | sample 8958161 | NCBI WGS metagenome assembly JADMIO01 (sample SAMN16585339, study PRJNA669376) | soil metagenome | isolation source: Crop rotation soil | place: USA: Cullars Rotation, Alabama | collected 2011
CGCGACAACTTGTCCACGTGGAATTCTAAGCTTAGGATCCCAATGTGCTGGAAAGCGACCGTCGATCAGGCGCTGGTGGGTTATGCCGAAGGCTACGACGAGTACTTCGAGAGCAACGTCGAGAAGAAGGGGAGGACCGAGCTCGCGCGGCTCGATCCGCTGCCGCGCATCGTCGCCGTGCGCGACCTCGGCGTGTTCGCGATCGGCAACTCGGTCGAGGCGGCGTCGATCGCCGGCGACCTCTATCAGCACACCGCCGAGGTGAAGGCGCTGGCGATGCGGCTCGGCCGCTACCGCACGCTCGACAACTCCGATCTCTTCGACGTCGAGTACTGGAGCCTCGAGCAGGCCAAGCTCGGCAAGTCGAAAGAGAAGCCGCTCCAGCGCAAGGTGGCGCTGGTGACCGGCGCCGGCGGCGCCATCGGCTCCGCGATCGTCGAGGCGCTGGCGCGCGACGGCGCCGCGGTGGTGGCGCTCGATCAGAACGCCGACGCACTGGCGAAGGTGGTCGATCGCACCTGCACCGCGATCGGCGTGGGCGCCTGTGTCGGCGTCGTCGCCGACGTCACCGACGAGATCTCGATGGCGAACGCGTTCGCCGAGGCCTGCGACACCTACGGCGGCATCGACATCGTGGTGCTCAACGCGGGCATCACACGATCGGCGCCGATCGATCAGGTCACGATCGACGACTGGAACCTCGTGCTCGACGTCAACCTCACCGGCTACTTCCTCACGCTGCGCGAAGCGGTGCGGTTGTTCAAGCGCCAGCGCATGGGCGGCAACGTGGTGGTGATCGCGTCGAAGAACGCGTACGCGCCGGGCCCGGAGTTCGCCGCCTACTCGGTGTCCAAGGGCGGTGGCCACCAGCTCGGCCGTCTCGCCGCGATCGAGCTTGCTCCCTTCGGCGTGCGCGTCAACATGATCAACCCCGACGCCATCTTCGGCCACGGCGACGTGACGTCGGGCCTGTGGAAGCAGATCGGCGACGAGCGTGCCCGCATGCGCGGCATGACCATGTCCGATCTCCCCGAGTACTACCGCAAGCGCAATCTGCTCAAGATTCCGCTCGACGCTTCCGACGTGGCACGCGCCGTCCTCTTCTTCGCGCGCGAGGAGACGCCCACCACCGGGGCGACGCTGCCGGTGGATGGCGGGCTGCCGGAAGCCTTCCCGCGGTAGGTCGGTAGGCCAGGCCAGCCGTCCGCACGATCCGACGCGCGATTCGCGTCTTGGCTACCGGGTCCGACTTGCCCCCGTTCAAACCCTTGTTGCGCAGGGCCGGAGTGACATGTACATTGTACGCATGAAGCGAATGACGGCCTCCGACACCCGGAAAAACTGGTTCCGCGTGCTCGACGAGGTGCTCGCCGGCGAGACGATCGTCGTCGAACGAGCGGGACGTCGGGTCCTGCTCAAGGCAGACGACACGCCCCCGAGCGGCCAGGTCGCGGCGGCGCGCGACTACTCGTCCGTGCTGCGTGGCAACGTCGACGAGGCGGACTCGTGGTCCTGGGACTGGCCTGGGCCCGAGAGTGATATCGAACCGACGCTCTGACGGCGACCGCGCTCATGAAGGTGTTGCTCGACACCCACTTCGTCCTCTGGATCCTGCTCGGATCGCGACGCCTCGACGATCACCCTTGGCTCGACCGCTACCGGCCGTGGGGCCTGTCCCCGGTCTCACTGCTCGAGATCGCGTTTCTGGCCGAGGTCGGGAGAGTCGAAGTATCCAATCCGGAGCTGACCGATCGACTCCTCGACGATCCGCGGTTCATCGTCGACGAAGTCCCTCTGCTTCCGTTGGTGCGCGCCGCCATCTCGTCGTCGTGGACGCGTGATCCCTTCGATCGACTCCTGGCGGCGCACAGCGAATCGCGCCGGGTGCCGTTGGCCACGCTCGATGTCGCGATGCACCGCCACCATGGTCTGATCGTTCGCGAGCTGCGGCAGCGCGGCTGAGGAGTGACGATCTCGAGATGGACTGGATAGAGTCGGCGGGTCAGATGCGCGCTCTCGCTCGCACCGCCGCGGCCTCGTTGCTCCTGCTGGCGGCCGCTCTTCCGGTGATGGCGGCGCCGGACAATACGTGCACCACGGGTACGCCGGCCGAGTCGATCGTGTGTCGCTTCTATGAGCGCTATCTCGACCTGCGCCCGGTCGGGCTTCCCACCAAGCGGCAGCAGGCCAAGCTGGCTCCGTTTCTGTCGCACCGTCTACTCGTTCTGCTCGAGCGCGCGCGGTTGGAGCAACAAGACTTCGTGCGTCGCTCTCCCGACGAGAAGCCGCCCTTCGCCGACGGTTGCCTGTTCACCAGTCTGTTCGAGGGCCTCGACCGCTTCGAGGTGGTGAGCACGGATCCGCAGACCGAGGGCACCATCCACGTCGTCGTCCGATTCGGATACGGGGACGCGGCCCCGTGGCAGGACGTGATCGTGGTCACGCCGGAGAGTGACCACTACGTCATCGACGACATCCTGTTCTCGGGGGCCGGTGAGTTCAACCCGTCGGGTCGGCTCACGGATCGGTTGGCGCTACCCTGACCAGCGAGGAGTGTCGTGGCGAGCAACGGGAAGAACAAGACGAAGGCAACCGCTGCGAGCGTGGACACGTTCGTCTCGGGCATCGAGGACGTCGAGCGGCGCCAGGACGCCAAGGCGGTGCTCCAGATGATGCGACGTACCACCGGCGCGAAGCCGGCGATGTGGGGCTCGAGCATCGTCGGGTTCGGCTCGTACCACTACGTCTACGAGAGCGGCCGCGAAGGCGACGCGCCGATCGTGGGCTTCGCGCCGGGCGGACGCGAGCTGACGCTCTACGTGCTCGGAGACTTCGCTCGCAAAGACGCGCTGCTGGGCAGGCTCGGCAGGCACCGCACCGGCAAGTCGTGCCTCTACATCCGGCGGCTCGCCGACGTGGACACCAAGGTGCTCGAGGATCTGGTCGAGGCGTCGGTGGCCGATTGCAGGAAGCGCTACCCGACGTCGCCGGCCTAGGGGCCCGCTCCGCCGCTAGCCCCACGCCCGCGACAGCACGCAGGCGTTGACGCCGCCCACGCCCATCGAGAGCTTGCCGACCACACCGGCCGGCGCCGGACAGGCACAGTCGAAGACGAAACGTTGGTGGACCTTCGCGATCTCGGCGTTGAGGTCGCTCTCGGGCAGCGGCGTGGGAAACAGCCTGCCGCTCACCAGGCCGAGGTACTGCGCGGTGAGCTCCCAGCCCCCGGAGGCACCCATGCCGTGGCCGAAGATCCCCTTGCGCGCGGTGACCAGCACGCTCTCGGGCAGGATCTTGCGCAGGTTGCTCACCTCCTGCCAGTCGCCGGGTGTTGCCGTGGCGTGGAGATCCCAGTTCGAGATGGTCGCCGGGTCGATGCCGGCATCGGCGATCGCGCCGCGGATCGCCTGCAACGGGCCCTCCTCCGACGGCGTGATGATGTGCTCGGCGTCGGCGCTCACGCCGACGGCGATCGGCTCGAGGCCGAGCGGACGAAAGCCGCGCGCGGTCATGTGCTCGAGGTCGCCGACGATCCAGACCGCGGCGCCACCCGACACGTGGGTGCCGCGCAGACCGGTGAGCGGGCGCGACACTTCGCCGTCCGCCGAGATCACGCGCCCGTTGTAGAACGCACCGACCAGCAACGGGTGCGGCGGCGGATCGGCGGCGCCGATCACCACCGCCTTGGCCTGACCGAGCCGGATCGCATTCATCGCCAACTTGAGCGTGACGCCGAAGGTGGCGCAGGCGCCGACCGGCGCGAAGGTGAAGCCGGTGATGCGGCCCACCATCGAGATGTTCGACGCCGGTGTGTTGTGGATGTTCCAGATGACGTTGGCGAGCAGGCGGTCGTCCCATGGTGGCGTCGGTGCGCCCCACTTCTCCTGCAGCTTGTTGTTGGCCGACCGCTTCTGCCGGATGACGCTTTTCTTGGCGGCGTCGACGTCACCCACCACGTCGGTGCCTTCGATCGCACGCAGCTCGGCGAGGTACTGGGCGAGCGCGGGCGAGCGCGCCGCCCAGTAGCTGTTCCACGCGCGCTCGCCGTCCGCGCGCTCTTCGCCGTCGAGGGTCGCGGGGTCGATCGGCGGCGCTACCGCGTCGGCGCAATCGAGCGCGACGACTCCGAGTTGCGCGGCCACGCCGCCTACGGCCATGGCGACAGCTCGTGGCGCGCTCTGGCTCGCCGTGCCGCCATCGGCGCGATAGCGGCGCAGCGGCTCGTTGCGCGCTGGATCCGCCCAGAAGCGGTCCCACCGCGCCTGCGCGCGATCGAGACGCAGGCTCGCCTCGTAGATCGTGGGCAGGTCGCCCACGCCGGTGCCGACGTAGACGTGCGCGAGGGCGCCGAGGCGTTCGAGCTCGCTCTCGATACCGGGGTTCTGCCCGAGCGCCTGGATGAAGGCGCCCATGGCGTACTGCGTCGGCATCCCCATCTTGCTCTGGATCTGCGCGAAGCGGCTGGGCGCGAAGCGCGCCTGCAGCCAGCTCCGGTAGCTCTCGAGCTCGAAGGAGGGAGCACCGACCAGGAAGTTGTCGGGGCCGAAGCCGTTGAACGGCTCGAGCCACGACTCGGCACGCTCGAGGTTCTGCTCGAACGCGCCGACGTCGGGCGAGCGCGGCGCCACGATGCCCCAGCCGAAGATGCCGACGCGCGGCTCGCGGTCGGTCAAAGCGCTGTCATCGAGGCTTCGTCATCGTCTTGAAGACGCCGCGCGCTGCATGCTGTCGTCGTTGATAGGCCCCTGCGGCGCCTACTGCGTTTTCGCTTCGCCTTCCTTCGGCGCGGCGGCATCGCCCTCGACCACGATCAGGTGGAGCTCGGCGCAGAGCCCGGGATCGGCCAGCGTGCGGTGCTCGCCGTCGCCCACCTGCGCCACCAGGTGATGCTCACCGGGAGGAAGCTGGAAGTCGATCTCGGACTTGCCGTCGCCGAAGTGCACCCACGGCGCCGCGGTCGGGATGATCTCGCCGGCGGGCAGGCACTTGGTGTCGAGGCCGATGTGGTGATGGCCGGCACCGGGGTGGACCGCTCCATCGCCGCGCGGCTCGATGGTGAAGCCCTCGGCGCCGAACACGATGTGGACCGGGCTGGTGACGGTGGCGCCGTTCTCGGGCGAGACGAAGAAGATGCGCGCACCGGCCGGCGGCGCGCCGGCATCGGCATGATCGGCATGCTCGTCCGCGGCCGGTTCGGCCGGGGCCGCCGCGGGCGCTTCAGCGGGCGCCGCGGCCTCTTCCTTGGGCGCGCAGGCGCCGAAACCGATCAGGAGCAGCACCGCTCCGAGAAGCAGCAGAGCCGATCGACGACGCTCATGGGTCATGACATCTCTCCCTGGGTAGGTACGTGAGACTGCAGTGGATTGGCGCACGATCATAGACGAGGGTGGCCCCCGGCGGCATACGGGCGTCGCCGTCACTGGCTCATGTGCCAGCCGCCGTTGGGTGACAGCACCTGGCCGGTGATGAACTTCGCTTCGTCGCTGGCGAGATAGACGGCGGCCCAGGCGATGTCGTCGGCCTCACCGAAACGGCCCATCGGCGTCTGCATCTCGATCATCGGCCGCATCAGCTGATTGAGCGGCGCGGTCATCTCGGTGGCGATCCACCCCGGCGCGATGGCGTTGACGCGGATGCCGCGCGGGACGACCTCGCGCGCCAGCGCGCGGGTGAACCCGAGGATGCCGGCCTTGGCGGCGCAGTAGTGCGGCGAGCCGCCGCCGCCCGCGGTGCCCATGATCGAGCCCATGTTGATGATGGCGCCCGCGTTCTGGCCGTTCATGATCTTGAGCGCTTCGCGCGAGCAGTAGAACGTGCCGTTCAAGTGAACGTCGAGCATGCGCTGCCAGTCCTCGTCGGAGAGGTCGACGGTGACGTCGACGAAGGTCTTGATCGGTCCGCCGGCCTGACGCTCCTCGGCCTGGCGCAGCGAGCGCTCCTGGCGCTCGAGCGAGCGATCGGGATCACCCTCCATGCCGCTGATGCCGGCGTTGTTGACCAGGATGTCGAGTGGACCGCCGATCTCGGCGAACATCGCCGCCACACTCGCGGAATCGGCGACGTCGGCCGCGACCGCCTGGGCTCCGAGCGGCTTGGCCGCGGCGCGCGCCCGCTCGAGATCGAGGTCGTTGATGACCACCTCGGCGCCTTCCTCCTTGAAGCGAGCGGCGATTGCGGCCCCGATGCCGCGTGCGGCACCGGTGATGAGCGCGCGCTTTCCGGCCAGACGATTCATGCTCGGCCCTCCCGTTTACCGCGCGCGACTGTACCGCAGCCCTGCTCTTGCTCAGGCAGGCCAGAGCCACAGCACGAGCGCGGCGCCGGCGAGGGCCAACGCGAACATCGCGGCGATCCGCGATCGCAGCCGGGCTGAGCCGAGCGCCGCGACCACGATCCCCTTGAAGACGAGGTTCGCCATGGCGCCCACCAGGATGAGCCGCCACGCGGTGTCCGCCGCCAGTCGCCCGGCGTTGGCGAGCTTCGCCGTCGAGAGTGTGATGGCGTCCATGTCGGTGAGGCCGGAGAGCCCGGCCACCAGGTAGAGCGCCCGCTCGCCGAACTTCTCCTTGGTGAGTGCCACGCCGAACAGGACCGCGGCGTAGAGGACGCCGAAGGTGATCGCGCTGTTGAGCTCGGTCGGGGCCTCCTGCTCCGGGGTCTCGGCGCTGTCGCGCGCGACGCGGCGGAAAAAGAACACGGCGAGCGCGATCATCAGCGCCATCACGGCGAGCAGAGGGGGCGCCGTGGTGCGGACCATCGCCGGCGCCACCACCAGGATCTCGACCAGCACACGCGCGAAGACGACGGTCGACGCGGCGACGATGACGAACGCCGCGGCGTCGGCGGTCTCGGGGGCACGCCGCGAGGCGCGCGCGTGGCTCACCGTGGTCGCGGTGGACGAGATGAGGCCGCCGAGCAGGCCGGTGACGAGCAGACCGCCGCGCGTGCCCAGGAGGCGCGACGCGATGTACGCGGCGAGGCTGATGCCCACGATGAGCACCACCATGAGCCAGATCTGGAACGGGTTGAGCACCTCGTAGCGATCGAAGGCGCGGTTGGGCAGGAGCGGCAGGATGACGAGCGCGAGCAGGACGAAGCGGAAGATCGCGCGCGCGTCGCCTTCGCCCATGCGACTGACGAACCCGTGGAGCGGTTGGCGGTTGTGGAGGAGGACCGCCACCACTCCGGCGACGACCAGGCTCTCGGTGACGAAGCCGGCGCCCACCGCGGCGCCGATCGCGAACATCACGATGGCGGCGATCTCGGTGGTGACCCCGATCTTGGTCGGGTCGCTGCGGCCCGCGGCGTCGATCTCGCCCCACGCGCCGATGCCGACCATGGCGGCGACGCCGATCAGCGCCGCGGCGACGATCCAGCCGCCGAACTGCGGCGCCAGCAGCGCGGCGATGGTGCCGAGCACCGTGATCAGAGGGAAGGTGCGGATGCCGGCGACCGGGCTGCCCGCCCATTCGCGCTCGAGCCCGACCAGGAGCCCCAACCCGAGCGCGATCCCGAGACTCGCGAGCGGTGGCAGGTCCACGGCCTAACGATACGGCGGGACGTTGTGATTCAGGGGTAGAGCCGGCGCGAGCGCCAACCGGTCGCGGTGCGCTCGTAGGCGAAGCGATCGTGGAGCCTCGCCTCGCCCTCGGCCCAGAACTCGAAATAGTGCGGCACCACGCGGAAGCCCGACCAGAAGGGCGGGCGCGGCACCTTACGCCCTTTGTATTCGGCTTCGATCTCGGCGACTTCCGCGACCAGGGCGGCGCGGCTCGCGAGCGGCCGGCTCTGGCGTGACGCCCAGGCCCCGATCTGGCTGCCGCGCTCGCGGCTCCCGAAGTAGGCGTTGGCCTCGGCGGCGGTGACCGGCTCGACGCGACCCTCGACGATCACCTGGCGGTCGATCTCGCGCCAGTAGAAGTTGAGGCTGACGCGTGGGTTGCCGGCGATCTGCCGGGCCTTCCGACTCTCGAGGTTGGTGTAGAAGACGAACCCCTCGCCGTCGAAGTGCTTGAGCAGCACCTGGCGCGACGAGGGGGCGCCATCGGGCCCTGCTGTCGACAGGGTCATGGCGTTGGGGTTCTTGATGCCGCTCGCGACCGCCGCCTCGTAGAGCGCGGCGAATCGCACGAACGGATCGCGCGTGCGCGCGACGGAATCACGCCGCTCCGGCATGGGCCGGGATAGTAGTGCGGTTGCGCCCTAGATCCCAACCCTGCGGCCGCGCAGCAGGCGGCCGAGGTCGGCGGCCCGATAGACCGGCCGCCGTTCGTCCGCCGCCACCTCCGCGTTGTCGCTGGCGAACAGCACCACCTCGTCGAACAACGTCGAGCGCACCTTGACGACGAGTCCGGCGTGCGCGAAGCGCTCCAGGCTCATGCCGGCCACTTCCGCGACGCTGGGCCGCTCTCGCCCCTCGGTCTCAGGCAGAAGCTCTCGTACTGCGACGCTAGCCATCTGGCACCTCCCGATCCGGGGCACCCGTTCCGCGCCCAAATCTGCGCGGCTCGTTCCCGGGTTTTGTAGAGTAGCACAACTTACGCCCTACTTACGCCTATCCGGTTCGACCCACATACCGATATCGGCCATGCCGATATGTATGCAAGCGATGGTCCAACGCGAGCGGCGGCGGGCCGGTGGCTGGGCTATGCCGGTTCGGTGACGACGCCGGCGGCGAGCAGGGCGGACGTCTCGGCGGCGAGACCGATCTCGGCCAGGATCTCGCGCGTGTGCTCACCGATGCGGGGGGCCGGTCCGCCGGCCCGGGCAGGTGTGGCGCCGAAGCGGGGGGCCGGCCGCGCCTCGCGCAGGCGCCCTGCCTGCGGGTGCTCGCTCTCGACGAAGACGCCACTCGCCGCCACCTGCGGATCGGCCGGCAGGTCGTCGACGCGGTTGACGCGGCCGAACGGCACGTGGGCCTGCTCGAAGCGCGCTTCCGCCTCGTCGAGGTCGAGCTCGAGGGCGCGGGTGGCGGCCCGCGTGTCGAGAATGGCGCGCAGCTCGTCGCGATGGCGCTGGCGCGCGGCGATGGTGGCGAAGCGTGGGTCGTGCGCCACGTCGCCCATGTCGAGCGCGTTGCACAGCCCCTCGAACTCGGCGTCCGAGAGCGCCATGGTGGTCGCCCAGCCGTCGCGGAACGCGGTGAGGTAGCCGGCGGCGCCGATCGGCGGCCGATGGTCGATGCCGTCGCCGAGCAGGATGCTGTCGGCCCCGCCGTCGGGCCACAGGAACGCGATCGCGGAATCGAGCATGGAGACGGTGACGTGTTGTCCCTTGCCGGTGCGCTCGCGCGCGAGCAGGGCGGCGGTGGTGGCCTGGCTCGCGGTGTAGCCGGTGATCTTGTCGACCAGGAGCTGGTTGATCTGCTCGGGCGCTTCGCCGCGCGCGTTGCCCTGCGCCCATACCAGGCCCGAGCGCGCCTGGATGATGGGGTCGTAGGCGCGGCGCCGCGAGTGCGGTCCCTCGGGACCGAAGCCGCTCATCGAGACGTAGACCAGCCGGGGATTGATCGCCGAGAGCGCGTCCCAGCCCAGGCCGAGCCGATCGGTGACGCCGGGCCGGAAGTTCTGGATCAGCACGTCCGCGTTCGCCGCCAGGCGTTCGACGATCTCGCGGCCGCGCGCCTGCTTGAGATCGACGGCGATCGATCGTTTGCCGCGATTGAGCACGTGGAAGTTCCCCGACATGCCGCCGCGCGTGCTACCGACGTGGCGCTGGATGTCGCCGCTCGGCTTCTCGACCTTGATCACGTCGGCGCCCTGGTCGGCGAGCAGAGCGGTGGCGATCGGTCCCGCCACCACGGCGGTGAGATCGACGATGCGGAAGCCAGTGAGCGGTCCGGGCATTCGGGAACCTCGCGAAGAGGAGCGGTATCCTACGCGAGGAAAACGAGCCGCCGTGAAGCGCCCGCCCCGTCTCACCGCATCGTCAGCCCGCGCCGCGGTGGCGCGCGGCCTGGCGTTGCTCGGCGTCGTCGTGCTCACCGGCGCCGCAAGCCTCGCCTGTTTCGCGCAGGACTCGAGTGTCAGGCCCGGGGTCAACGACCCGTACAAGAACGCCGACGTGGACGCCTGGGTGGGGCGGCTCGAGTCTCACGATCGCGCCATCTACAAACATCGCGAGGCCATCGTCGCGACGCTCGGTTTGACGCCCGGCATGGAAGTCGCCGACGTCGGCGCCGGCACCGGGTTCCTCACCCTGCTGATCGCCGCCGCGGTCGGGCCAGACGGCCGCGTCTTCGCCGAGGACATCACACCCGAGTTCCTCGCGCACATCGACGAGGTGGCGCGCCAGGAAGGCATCGCCAACGTCACCACGGTCCGCGGCGACGACAAGTCGACGCGCCTCGCGCCGGCGTCGGTCGATCTCGTTCTCATCAGCGACACCTACCATCACTTCGAGTATCCGGAGCCCATGCTCGCCTCGGTTCATCAGGCGTTGCGCGAGGGTGGACGCCTGGTGGTGATCGACTTCGAGCGCGTCGAGGGCGTGAGCCCTCAGTTCGCGCTCGAGCACGTGCGTGCCGGGAAGGGCACGGTCACCGACGAGATCAAGAACGAAGGGTTCGATCTCGTGCGTGAGGTGCCGCTGATGGAAGGTGAAGGTCAGTACTACCTGGAATTCCGCAGGCGTTGAGCCCGCGGTCACGCGCTTCGCGTTCAGACTAGCGATTCGAGGAGGTCATTACATGCGTTGTCCACGCGATCCGGATCAGGAGCTGGCGCCGATCGCCGGCGGAGCCGAGGCGTTCACCTGCGACCGCTGCGGCGGGATGTTCTTCACCCGGGGCGAGCTCGACCGTCTCGCCGAGCCGCACCAGGGGAGCCTCGAGTACTCGACGGTCGATCTCGATAGCTTCGATCACGCCGACCGTTACGGCGCCACGAGCTGCCCGGTCGACGCGACGGCGATGGTGAAGGTCAACTTCAACATCTATACCGACATCATTCTCGACTACTGCCCGACCTGCGGCGGCTTCTGGCTCGACTCCGGCGAGCTCGAGCGCGTCAACCGCGAGGTGCGCGAGCTGGTGCGCGCCGATCAGGAGGTTCCTGATCCGCCGATGATGTGGTTCGCCAAGGCGTTGTGGACGCTCGCGCGCTGAGCGCTCGGCCCACGCTGGTCAGACTGCCGCTTGTGCTGGCGGCGACTCTTCTCGCGCCGCTCGTGATGGGGTCTTGCGCGTCGCGCGAAGAGACGGCGTCGGCGGGCGCGGCGCAGCGCCACGTCGTCGTCCTTGCCATCGACGCACTGCGCTTCGACCACACCGGCCTGGGCGGGTACGCGCCGCCCACCACTCCCAACCTCGATCGCCTGGGCGCCGACTCACTGGTGTTCACCTCGGCGCGCGCGGCGTCGTCGTACACGCTGCAGTCGGTGTCGGCGCTGATGAGCGGCCGGCTGCCGACCAGCGGGGGCAGCATCGGTCTGCTCGAGGCGCAGCCGGCGGAAGCCGTGAGCACGCTGGCGACCACGTTCCGGCGCGCGGGATACCGCACCGCGCTCGCCACCAACCAGCCGCTCCTCTCGGCGCGTGGGTTCACCCGCGGGTTCGACGACGTCGCGGTGGCGCGGGCCGGGGAACCGATGCCGTGCTCCGAAGTCGCACGTCGCGGGTTGGACGGCTTCGGCGGGCCGGCCGACGCCACGGCCGCGCCGCGGTTCCTGTATCTACAGTTGGTCGAGCCCCACGAGCCGCACACGCCGCCCGATGACGTGCTGCGCCGCTTCGCCGCCGGTACGGAGGCAACGGCGCGTGACGGCGACCTGATCGCTCGCTACGACGCCGAGATCGCCACCGCTGACGCGTGTGTGGGTCAGGTCGTCGAGGCGCTGCGCGAGCACCACTCACTCGACGACACCGTCCTGGTCGTGCTCGGAACCCAGGGTGAGGAGCTCGGCGAGCATGGCGACACCGGCAGTGGCTGGACGCTCTACGACGAGGTGCTGCGGGTGCCGCTGGTGGTGCGTGCGCCCGGCCTGGTCGAGCCGGGGCGAACGGACGCGCCGGCGTCGATCGTCGATCTCCATCCGACCCTGCTCGCGCTGGCATCGATTCCGGCGGCGCCCGAGGCTGAGGCTCTCGACGGCCGCGCGCTCCTCGCCGAGCGGGGCGGGCGCTGGCGTCCCACCGACGACGCGGGGCGCGCCGTGATCGCGGAGCTGGTCATCCCCGAGCGCGCGATCGTGCGCACGGTGATCGAGAACGGCGCCAAGTACATCGCGTCAATCAAGAGTGACCCACCGGCCGAGCGCGACGCGGTGGCGGCTTCGTACTTCGACGTCGTAGCGGCGGTGGCGAAAGGCGAGTCGCCGGCGCAGCCGCTCTGGGGAGCGACGGTGCGAGAGGAGCTCTACGATCTCGCGGCCGATCCTGGCGAGCGCGACGAACTGTTGGCGGCCGAGACCGGGTCACAGAGCGCGATCGCTTCCGAAGGAGCGCAGGGCGCGGCGGCCACCGTCGATCGATTGCGCTCGATCCTCGGGCGTTACGAGCAGCGCTGCCGCGAGCACGGTCTGGCCGCACGCCAGGCCAAGCCACGCGCCGCGCTGCCCACCGAGGAGGAGATCAAGAACTTGAAATCGCTGAGCTACCTGTGACCGCGCTCGCTCGCGGATCGGCGCTCGCGCTCTCGTTCACCGCGCTGCTCGCCGTGCTCGGTTGCCGCGCGCGCGGCCCCGAGATCGGAGCGATCGAGGTCCAGGTCGCGCCCAATCCGGAAGCGCCGCTGACCGCCGTCCTGCGCTTCACCACCGATCGCCCGGCGCGCACGCGCCTCGCCATCGACGCCGGTGAGCGGCGCTCGACCGCGCTCGCGGAGAAGGAGCTCGCCACCGATCACGAGGTGATGGTGCTCGGGCTTCGCGCCGGCCGGCGCCACCAGGTGGCGGTGACGGTCGAAGACGAGCGTGGCGTGACGAGCAGCGCGCCGCCGATCGAAGTCACCACTGGACCTCTGCCGTCCGATTTTCCCGAAGTCGAGGTGATCACCCGCAACTCCGAGCGCATGGAGCCCGGAGTCACCGTGCTCTCGCTCATCCGCTGGTCCGGCATCGGGCCCGATCAGAAGTGGGGAGCCCTGGTCGCCTACGACGCCGAAGGCGACGTGGTCTGGTTCTACAAGGGTGCCGAGTTCCTCGACGAGGCACGCATGCTGCCCAACGGCCACCTGCTCACGCTCTACAGCGACGAAGGTCAGATGCTCGAGATGGACATGGTGGGCACGATCGTGCGCCGATGGCACACCACGCGCCTCCCCAAGGAGAACGTTCCGGCCACGAGCATCGCCGTCGACGCGGACACGTTTCACCACGACGTGTGCGTGCAGCCGTCGGGGAACTTCCTGGTGATCTCGAGCGAGGTGCGGCGGCTCGACGACTATCCGAGCAGCGAGACCGATGCGCGCGCACCGCGCCGGCCGGCCAACGTCGTCGGCGACGTGTTGCTCGAGATCAAGCCCACCGGCGAGGTCGTGCGTCGCATCCACTTCCTCGATCTGCTCGATCGCCGGATGTTCGGCTACGGCTCGCTCGACACCGGGTTCTGGATGGACATCTACGACCAGTACAAAGACGACCCGGCGCACGACTGGGCACACACCAACTCGCTCCACTGCGAGGGCGACGATCGCGTCCTGGTCTCGTTCAATCACCTGAGCGCGATCGCGAAGCTCGATCTCCGCGACGAGAGCATCGAGTGGCTACTCTCCGACCCCAGCGGTTGGCAGCAGCCGTGGAGCGATCGACTGCTGAGCGCGGGCGCGGCGAGTGAGCCGTTCCAGTGGCCGTGGCATCCGCATGCCGTGACGCGGACCGAGCGAGGCACGCTGCTGCTGTTCGACAACGGCATCTCGCGTGCGCGCCCCTACACGCCGGCGCTGCCGACCGCGGAGGTGTGGAGCCGTGCGGTCGAGCTCGCGGTCGACGAGAAGGCACGCACCGTCGAGCGCGTGTGGTCGTACGGCGGGCCGTCGACCGAACGTTTCCTCACGCCGTTCCTCTCCGAGGCGGACGAGATGCCCACCACCGGCAACATCCTGATCACCGACGGTGGTCACGTGCGCGGCGCCGACGGCGCCGACATCGAGGACATCGCCGGCGGTCACCACTGGGGACGGGTGCTCGAGGTCACCCACACCGATCCAGCGGAGAAGGTGTGGGAGATGCGAATCGACAACCCGGACTCGGGTTGGGCGATCTATCGCGGGGAGCGGTTGCCGAGTCTGTATCCGGCGGAGTGGTAGGGCCTACGACGCCGCGGCGCTCGCGACCCTCACCCGACCGGGCAGCTCGCGCCCGAGCACGTCGGCGGCCTTCTTCACCATGTCGTCGAGGATCGCCTTGGCGGGGCGGATCTGATGCATGAGGCCGGCGGTCTGTCCGGCGGCATTCATCAACAGGTCCTCGCGCCCAGCCTGGCGCACCGAATAGAGCAGGTCGCGCACGAGCAGGCCCTGGAGCCCCATCGGCAGGGCCTGGATGCCGCTCTTCTCCCACTCCTCGATCAACGGGTTGGTGATGTTGCGCATGGTCTTGCCGCTGTAGAGGCGGGTCACCACGGTGTCCTCGGCCGCGGCGTCGAGGATGCGCTGCTTCTGGAGCGTGGGCTGGTTCGCTTCTTCGGCGACCAGGAACGCGGTGCCGCACCAGGCGCCGATCGCGCCCAGGGTGAGCACTGCCGCGAGCGCGCGGCCGTCGCCGATGCCTCCAGCCGCGACCACCGGGGTCGGCGCCACGGCGTCGGCCACCTGCGGCACCAGCGCCAGGGTCGCGATGCGACCGGTGTGGCCGCCGGCTTCGGTGCCCTGCGCCACCACCACGTCGACGCCGTCGCGGGCGACGCGGCGCGCGCCGCGCACGTTGCCGACCAGCGCCACCACCTTGGCGCCGTTGTCGTGCAGATCGTTCACCCACGGCCCCGGGCTGCCGAGACCGGACGCCAGCACCGGCACTTTCTCCTCGAGCACCACTTCCATCTGCGAGCCGACGTAGCTCTTGCCGGGCGGAACCTCGAGGCGGCGGGGATCGCGTGGATCCTCCTTCCACTCGATGCCGAGGCTCCCGGCGATGCGCTGCAGCGCATCGCGCGTCGCCGGCGGCACCAGCTCGCGGCCGGGCATGCGCTCGTTGCCGCGCACCGGCTGCATGAAGTTCTCGGAGAAGAGGAGATCGACGCCGAACGGCTTGTCGGTCAGCGCGCGCACGGCGCGGATCTCGGCGCGCAGCTCGTCGGCGGAGTAGGCGACGCCGCCGATCACGCCGAGGCCACCCGCATTCGACACCGCGGCGGCGAGCGCGCTGGTGGCCACCGGTCCCATGATGCCGCCGGCGACGGGTCCCATGCCGGCGAGGAGGATCGGGTACTCGATACCCAGCATGTCGCAGAGCGGCGTGTGCAGCATGGTGTTGCCCATCTCGAGACTCCTCCGAGCGAAGGTGACGGTCAAGGAGAACAGCGAAGCGCCGGACGCCGGAGCATAACGCTCAGCGCGGCCGGATGGGCGCCGGCGGGCTGTTGGCGCCGGTCGGGGTCGAGGCGCGCTGCGGCTGCGCAGGCCGCTCGCGCGTGATCCACCTGGGGTCGTGTGTCGGGCCCCGGCCAGGATCGTCGCCATCGTCGCCGCCACGGCCGCCGCGGTGGCGACCGCCGCCGCTGAACGGCCCCGGTGAGCGCGGCGCCGCGCCCGAGCGACGCGCACCGAGCGCGCGGCCGGCGACGATCGCGAGCGCGAGCAGGCCGACGGCGACGTTGATCGCGGTGCTCACCATCGGCACCACCAGCGGCCAGGTCTCGACACCGACCGACTGCGCCCACGCGCTCCATCGCACAGCGAGCGCATCGACCTGATCGGGATGCGCCGCCGCGAGGTCGTCGGTCTCGAACGGATCCACGGCGAGATCGTAGAGCTCCCAACCGTGGAGCCACCGCGCGACCAGTTTGGTGCTGCCGTCGAGGATCGCGCGGTTGCCCTCGTGCTCCCAGTAGAAGGTGCGGGGTTTGGTCTCTTCGCCGCGAAGCAGCGGCAGCAGACTCTCGCCGCGCAGCGGCGGCGCGCCGCGCGCGATCGCGTCGGCCTGCGCCGCTGCGGCCGCATCCGCGCTTCCGCGTGCAACCTCGAGCAACGTCGGCACCACGTCGACCACGTTGGCGGGCGTGTGGATGATGGCGCCGGCGCGCGCCGCCAGCCGCGCCGGCCAGTGCACGAAGAAGGGGACGTGGATGCCGCCTTCGTGCGTCCAGTGCTTGTAGCGGCGCAGCGGCGTGTTCGAGAGGTGGGCCCACGCGCGCCCGTAGGTGGTGTAGGTGTCGGCGGGCCCGGGCTCGATCTCGGGGCGGTCGCCGAAGCGCATGGCACGACCGTCTCCGGTCTGCTCCGGGACCGGCGCGACCAACGGTGCGAGCGCATAGAGCCCATTGAACTCTTCGCCGCACGCACCGTTGTCCGAGAGGAAGAGGATCACGGTGTCGTCGATCGCGCCGGCACGCTCGATCGCTTCGATCACGCTCGCGGTGGCGTGATCCATCGCCGTGACCATCGCGGCATAGACCTCCATGCGGCGCGCCTGCCAGTCGCGATCGGGTGTTTCGTCCCAGGCTGGAACGCGCGGATCGCGCGGCGGGAGCACGGAGTCACGCGGCACGATCTCGAGCTCGCGCTGGCGCTCGAAGCGCGCGGCGCGCAGCGCGTCCCAACCCGCGTCGAATCGTCCGCGGTAGTGCTCGATCGAGGCGGCGGGCGCATGGAGCGGCCAGTGCGGGGCGGTCCAGGGCAGGTAGAGGAAGAACGGTTGGTCGGGCGACGTCGCCAGATGATCCGTGATCATCGCCGCCGCGCGGTCGCCGAGGACGTCGGTGAGATAAGGCGTCTCGCCGGCCGCGCTGCGCGACGGCGGCCACGGCGCGCGCTGGTTGCCGTCGTAGATCTCGGGGTCGAAGTAACTACCCGACCCGCCGATGAGGCCGTAGAAGGAGTCGAAGCCGCGCTGGAGCGGCCACGACGCGGGGGCCGCCTCGTCGCCGGCCACCCTCAACCCCGAGCTCGAAGCTTCGAGGCGTTCGGGCGAAAGATGCCACTTGCCCGCCATGTAGGTCGCGTAGCCGAGTCCGCGCAACCTCTCGGCCAGGGTGGGCACGGTGTCGTGAATGGAGCCCCGATAGGCCGCACGCTCGAAGTCGCGATCGAGATGCGCGACGCCTGCTTCGTGCGGCCACACCCCGGTGAGGAGCGCCGCGCGCGTCGGGCTGCAGCGCGGTGTGGCGTAGAACTGCGTGAAGCGGACGCCTTCGAGCGCGAGTCGATCGAGCGCCGGGGTCTCGATCTCGCCGCCGTAGCTGCCGAGATCGGAGAACCCGAGATCGTCCGCCACGATCACGACGATGTTCGGAGGCCGCGCCGTCGAGACGTCGGCGGCCGGCGCCGCGATCGCGGCGGGAGTG
>JADMIO011298098.1_pt1 | contig 17436 bp, 19 predicted proteins | sample 8958161 | NCBI WGS metagenome assembly JADMIO01 (sample SAMN16585339, study PRJNA669376) | soil metagenome | isolation source: Crop rotation soil | place: USA: Cullars Rotation, Alabama | collected 2011
CAGGTTGAAGGGCGCTCGCTTCGCCTCAGTGGAAGTATGGCTTTATTGCATTCTCATTCTCACCGGAGCAGCCTGCAGTTTTGCTGCGGACGCACGTCGGCCAGCTCCTCCGGCCATCGGCAAAACGTTTCCATCTCCGGACAGCGCCGCAGAAGCGCTTGCAGATGCGGCGAAGACAAAGGATCGCGCCGCACTCAAAACCGTGCTTGACCCGGAAAGCGACGAGTTGCAAATGTCCGATCAGATCCAGGCGGAGGGGGAGCTGGCTGATTTTGCCGCGGCGTTCGACGCCAGTCACCGGGTCGTTCGCAATTCAGATGCGCGCGCCACCATCGTGGTCGGAACGAACAGCTGGCCTTTTCCCATTCCGTTAGTACAAAAAGGCGGACAATGGTTTTTTGACACTCACGCCGGCAAGGAGGAGATCATCAATCGACGCATCGGCCGCAACGAGCTCTCCGCCATTGAGTCCGTTCGTGCTTATGTCGATGCACAACGCGAGTACGCCCGTCTCGATCGCGACGGGGACGATGTCCTCGAATACGCCCAGGATTTCCTGAGCACGCCGGGAAAAAAAGACGGGCTCTATTGGTCTCCCGAGCTCGACGGTGAAATCAGTCCCCTCGGGCCGCTCGTCGCAGCCGCGCAGCAGCAGGGCTATATGAAGAGTAACGGCGAAAAATCGGGGCCACGCCCGTTCCACGGCTACTACTTCAAAATTCTCACCCGTCAGGGCAAACATGCTCCGGGCGGAAAATATGACTACATCGTTAACCGCAATATGATCGGCGGGTTCGCGCTCGTGGCATGGCCCGTCGATTACGGCAACTCAGGCGTCATGACTTTCATCATCAATCAGCAGGGCCGCGCTTATCAGAAAGATCTCGGCCCGAAGACCGCCTCCATCGCAAAAAAAATGGACACCTACGATCCGGACCCCACGTGGCACACATCGCCGGATTGAACCATGTCGACGCGCTTTCGTTGCGTTTTGTCCGTCGCGCAACGAACAGCTCAGCACGGACGAAAAGAAGTAAAACTAAGGATTAGTACAAACGACGAAGGAACGTTATGAAGAAAAAACTCGGTTACATGTCATGGGCTGTTTGCGCAGCCATGCTTTCACTCTCCAGCGCCCAAGCCGCTGACGACATACAGCAGGCATCCAAAGACACCATCGCGGCCTTTAAAAAGGCAGACCCCTCGCTGCAAACGTTTTTTGACAGCTCCAGGGGCTATGCTGTTTTTCCAGACATAGGCAAGGGGGGATTCATCGTAGGCGGCGCGCACGGCAAGGGCCTCGTCTTCGAAACCAACAGGTTGATTGGCCGTGCGAGCATGACCCAGGCAAGCATCGGCGCTCAGGCGGGCGGCCAGACTTTTGCTCAAATGATTTTCTTCGAGAACCAGGAGGTGCTCAATGACTTCAAGTCGAATAAATTTGAGCTCGGCGCTGATGCCAGTGCCGTGGCGGCAAACCAGGGCGTAGCTGCCACAGCCAGGTTCAGGAAGGGTGTCGCGGTCTTTGCGCTCCCTAAGAAGGGACTGATGGCGGAGGCCGCGGTCGGCGGGCAGAGATTTAAATTTGAACCTCTCCTGGAACCCACTGGACGGACAGAGTCTGAACCTCAACCCATTCAACCGGCTAAATAGCCGGTGCTGATAATACGAAACCGGCCGGAACAAGGCGGTGCTATGAAATCGAAAGCAATCGCCCCGTTCGTCCAGCGGCGACGGGGCGATCCGCTCTATTAACAAGGAGGAGACCGTGGCCCAATCAGCAACGGCACAACTCCGCGCGCGCGCGACGGGCGCGAATGCCATTCCCGTTAACCCGGACAACTTCAATCGCGCCGAGTCCGATATGGTCTTTGCCAGCGTTGTCAAAGACGGCGGCCTGGGCAGGTTCGTCCACAACCGCGAGGTGGTGCCGGTCGACTTCCCGATCGTGCGTCCGAGTCGCGACACACTCTATTCGATGGCCGTGTTCGACCTCGATGCCGGTGCGGTGACAATCACTCTGCCCGATCCTGGCAAGCGTTTCATGTCGATGCAGGTGATCGATGAGGACCAGTATTCACCCAAAGTCATCTATGGCGGTGGAACCTTCACCTCTACTAAAGAGCAGATTCGCACGCGCTATATTTCTATAGGCGTTCGCACGTTTGTGAATCCGAATGACCCGGAAGATCTCGAGCAGGTCCATGCATTGCAGGATGCAATCGTGGTGGAGCAAAGGAGCCGGGGCCGGTTCGAAGTTCCGCAGTGGGATCCGCAAAGCCAACGCAAAGTCCGCGAGGCTCTGCTTGCCCTCGGGGAAACCGTTCCTGACACAAAGGGCATGTTTGGTCCTCGTTACCAGGTCGATCCGGTCAGGCACCTGATTGGAACAGCCATTGGCTTTGGCGGAAATCCGGACAAGGATGCCTTTTCCCTGAACCTGACTCCTCCCAGGAACGATGGCCTCACCATTCACAAGCTGACGGTCAAGGATGTCCCGGTAGACGGCTTCTGGTCGATTAGCGTTTATGACGCACGAGGCCACTTCGTCAAAAACAAGTTCGAGGCTTACACCGTTAACAGCGTCACAGCGAAGAAGGACGCCCATGGTTCGGTCACTGTCCAGTTCGGCGGCTGCGACGGCAAAACGCCGAACTGTCTCGATATCATGTCCGGCTGGAACTACACCATCCGCCTCTATCGCCCTCGACGCGAAATTTTAGATGGTCGCTGGAAGTTTCCTGAAGCCGAGCCTGTCACCAGATGAAAGCAAAGATGGACCGGCCAGCCGCAGCAATGTGCTTGCGCATCGTCGTGATAGCTATCGCCCTGCTGGCGCCAGGCTGCGCCAGCACCGATGTCAATCCGCGCGTGGCCCAACCTCGGAAGGGCTATGTCGATTTTTATGCTGACGACAACAGCGGCCTCTGCTGGCAAATCCAGCGGCTCGAACCGGATGAACTCAACGGCAAAACCATCTTTGAAGAGTTCAAACCCCGCACCAAGGACGTGTTACGGCTCGCCTTTGCTCCCGGAACATATCGCTTCGCCATCAACTTTTTGAACCGTGCAATCGTCGAGCCCGGCACCGTTATCGTTTCCGTCGAAGATGGCAAAGTGACTCCTGTCCAGGTCACCCTCGCCGAAACAGGCAAAGCGTTGATCGAGACCAGGCACGAACGCATGGGTGCCTCCTACGCGCGAACAGGAAGAACTACCAAAGTTCGTGCCAGTGAAGGAGCCACCTTTCGTGTCGCAGCCGAAGCCGAGCAGCCAATGACTTATCGTCCGAAGGAAGCTCTCAGGTAGAGACGTTCTCTGGGCTTACCGCGCACCCTCTGTTTGCCGATTCCCGCTCCTGGGCTTCGCAACTTCTGGCGAGAGCCTCTTCCACACAGCTGAGCAAGGCGCTTGTATTGACCGGTTTCGCCAAAATACCGACCGCGCCGTTGAGCATCATCGTTCTCTCTTCCTCGGGAATTTCTTCCAGGCCGGTTAAGAAAACGATCGATAGCGGAACACCTAAAGCCTGCAACGACTGCTGCAGCTCCAACCCGGTGATTTCCGGCATTGAGAAATCCACCAGCAGGCAACCGCGGCTACCCGGCTGATAGTGATTCATGAACTCCTGCGCGGAAGCGAATACCTGAGTCGTGTAGCCATGGGCTCTCAACAATCGTGAGACTGCTTTCCCGACGGAGGGATCGTCATCGACCACAAACACGGTTCGCTCGCTATTCATATCCCGTTCTCACTTTCCGAAAGCGTGAATTTAATGGTCGCTCCAATATCAATGTTGTTCGCGGCCACTACCCGTCCTCCATGGGCTATGACAATCGACCGGCAAATCGCGAGTCCCAATCCAAGCCCTTTGGCTTTGGTTGTGTGAAACGGCTCAAAGGCATTCCGCAAGACGTGCTTGGGAAATCCAGGTCCACTATCCTCCACGGAGATTTCGACTTCCGTGGCCTTTCCACGCCTTGTTTCAATCGTCAACTTTCGTTCGCCTTCCGGTCGATCAGACATCGCCTCGCAGGCATTCGTGACGAGGTTCAGAACCAGCTGCCGCAACTGGACCCGGTCGCCCTTCACGCGCGGCAGTGTCGGATCCAACCGCAACAGCGGCACCACATGGCTGGTTACAAGATCATTGCGCATCATTTCAAGGACCTCTGTTACTACAAGGTTCACGTCCTGCGCCCTCATCTGCATCGGATCCTTTTTGAACATCGCGCGCACCGCGGTGATGATCTCGCCGGCTCGTTGCCCTTGCTCCGCAATCTCTTTGAGGGCGTCGCGCACTTCCTCAGGGTTCATCCGGTCGGCTTCCATGAAACGCCGGGCTCCTTCCGCGCTGCAAACTATCGCTGTCAGGGGCTGTTTCAATTCATGTGCGAGCGAACCTGCAATGACTCCGAGTGTGGCCACGCGGCTCACGTGGGCCAGTTCCTGCTGCAAATGTTGCGTCCGCGCCTCGAGCTCCTTTTGCTCACTTATATCCACACACGAACCGATATAGCCCAGGAAAGTTTGATTGTCATAACGGGGAACTCCATGATCGACGACCCATCGATATTGCCCATCGTGCCGCTGCAACCGATACTCCATCGTAAACGGTTCGCGGGCCTCAAACGATTCGTTGTAGGTTTTCAGGCAGTAGCCCACATCATGTGGATGGACACCTTCGACCCAACTATCTCCCAGCTCCTGTTCCATCGTTCGCCCTCTGAACTCCAGCCATGGCTCATTGAAGAACGTGCACTTTTTGTCGGGGCCCGATACCCAGATGAGCACCGGCGCCGAATTGGCTATAAGCGAAAATTGCCTCTCGCTTTCTCGCGCCTGGTTCTCGGCCGCTTTGCGCACCGTAACATCCATGGCAACGCCACGCATTCGCTGCAGTTTGTGCTCCGGGTCGAACTCCACTCGGCCGCGCGTCGCGATCCACCTGACCTGCCCATCGGGCAGCAGCTGCCGATGGAGATGTTCGTAATTTCCGTCACCGTGCTGTGCTTTTTCCACTGCGAGTATGACGCCTTCCCGATCGTCGGCGTGGACCGAACGTAGAAAGCGGTCGTAGTCTGAATCTTTGCCGTTGCCATTACCATTACCGTTACCGTTGCCCGTGACTCTCGGGCCAGTATGTGAATCGGCCTGGTTTTTGTTCACGAACTTCCATTCCCAGATCTGCAGTGCTGCGGCGCTCGCTGCCAGTTTCAGGCGCTCTTCACTTTCGCGCAACGCGCGTTCAGCCTTCCGCCGCTGGGCGAGGGTGACGAACAGGGCCCCAATTAGCAGCGATTGCACGAGCAGGATGGATACTCCCGTAATAATTAAAGACTGATGCTGTTTCCAAAGAGTGGGCTGTCGAAATTTCACGACGCTTCCTGGTGGAAGCCGATTCTCGCTGATGCCCCATCTCTGCAGTTCCCGCCAGTCGTACTGCGGTCCATTCGGCGCGACGATAATCGGTGCCAGGCCCGATGCTGCTTCGCCATCCAAAATCCGGATCGCCATTCGCGCTGATGCCACACCTTCCGCTTCAGCCCGGTAAAGGCGCCCACCCATAATTCCCAGGCCCAGTTGGTGTTCGAAAATGCTGTTTATCGGCGCGTTTGCCACCTCACTGATTCGTTTCAGCGCCTCGTCAGCGTTGTGCGTCACTCCCGCGGCGTCTCGCATCAGCAGGATGAGAAAAATGTAGGAGCGTGGCGGGAGGTTCTGCACCCGCTCAAGCATTTGATCGAAGGGCAGGTGGTTGAGCCACGTGAAGCTCACTCTGTTCGTGAATTGCTCAAAATCGTCTCGAAACGCCGCCGCCCAGTATTGTTCCAGCGCCGAGGCCCCAATCACGCAGACGATATTGGTCGTATCAGGCGCCAGTTGCAGGATATCTTCTATGAAGCCCGGTCCGTCAAAACGCTCCCCCACGAAGGCAGCGTTGTTCTGCAATGCGGCGCTCGACAGGCGACGCCGGTCCATGCCTGTATAGAGGATCGGGGTTCGGGGAAAAAGTTGGTTCCGGTACTTCTCTACAAAAATGCCGGCGGGAGATCCAATCGGCACCACAAGATCCGCTTGCCACCTGGCCTGACGCTTTCGGACAAACTGAACCAGGGCCTCCTCCATTTCGGAGTCTGCATAACGCGAATAGTCCAGAGAGACTTCGTCCAGATCGACCTTCCCCTCGAAACACTTCGTCAACTCGGTCTCGAACGCAATGGAGTGTGTGGTGAAGGGAGGCGCGGCGTTCCCGAACGAATGAACGACCAGAACGCGCTTCGGGACGGCTTCTCCTGCGGTACCCGTACCGGACCAGGCTAGAAAGACGCACAAGCACCAGACTACCCTCGAACGTTTGCCACGCGGCAAAAGTCCGGAACCCTGTTCACACGAACCACCTTGAGTAGATTCTGCCATTCAATGAGCTGCCTCAGCGAGTTACTCGCTCCTTCGAACACTCGGGAGCCGGCCATCGGTGCCGCCTCCACAAAACTCTTATTGCCGTTCTCTTCGGATAAGTTGCCCTCGGTCTTCTTATGATGCAGGCCCCCCCTGCGCAGTGGCTTCCCGGGTTTGGGAGCCGGTTCGCCACTCATCACGGGAGTACACGGCGAGGTCGGCCTTGCCAAGCAAAAATTCCCGTGGCCCGCCCTGCGGGACGTTGTCAGGCGTTTTGCTACTTGTCCACGATCCGGCTCGCACTATCCTTTCTGCTCAAGCATGGGTGCTCGTATCCTCGTTGTTGACGATTCGAAATTGTCGCGAAGAACGCTCCGCAAAACGCTGGAGGCCAATGGGCATACTGTCATTGAAGCGCAGGATGGCTTGCAGGCTCTCGAGATCTATTCTCTCCAGTCCCCCGATCTCGTTTTCCTTGATCAGGTGATGGAAGGGATGCACGGCATCGAGCTCTTGCAAAAGCTCAAGGAACTCGATCCCCAGGCTCGGGTGGTTTTGGCCACGGCAGATGTCCAGCTTCAAACGGCCTCTGCCGCAAAAGAGGCCGGCGCGCTTGGTGTTATAAGAAAACCATTTCAGGAGAATGTTGTCCTTTCCGCAGTTCAAAACGCACTTTCTGGAGGCACCCTTTGGAATTAACAGATCGACAGCGCGATAGCCTTTCCGAATTGATCAATATTGGTTACTGCCGCGCTGCCGCGTCGCTTTCCGATCTCCTCAACCAGCGCATCAATCTCAGCAGTCCGAGCGTCGACGTCTTTTCTATCGAGCGGGTCAGCGGAGCCCTGCGAACCGTCCTCGGTCCGGAAGCCGCCAGCGTGCACCAGGTCTTCTCCGGGCAGGTTTCGGGACATGCCTTGCTGCTGCTCGATGCCGCGGCCTTCGAACAGCTCACTTCTTTCCTGATCGAAGACGATGTCACTGGCGAAGAACGCCGCGCCGCTGCTCGGGACGCGCTTTGCGAAGTCGGCAATATCGTCCTCCAGGCTTCGCTCGGCGTCTGCGGCAGTCTCCTGCAGGTTCATATTTCCTTTTCCGTGCCGCGGCTCCACCTCGAGTCGGTGGACGACATTCTTAACTCGCTCACCATCCAAAATCAGGAACTCCAGTTCGCGCTCTTCGTTCGCACCCGGTTCGAACTCTCCCAAAGCCGAATCACCGGTTACCTCGTGGTCGTTCTTGGAGTCACTTCCTTTTCCCGCCTTCTCACAGAATTGGAAGCGTGGGAGAAACGCGCCACCAAGCAGAGTTGAATCCCGGCTCTGCAATTCTGCCGCTTGGGAGACACACGTTCACCCAGCTACGGCAGTGGAACTACGCGTAAGTCATCGCCACGCTCCTTCCGCACTGGTGTTCGTGGCTGAGAGTGGACGGAAGGTTGTAGTTGGTTGTAGTAGCTTGGAATTGTTTGGAATTCGAAAGCGTGCGTCCCCCGGGTTATTGAAGGCTTTCAAGGGCTTTCGAGGGCTTTCGGTCCAAGGGGGAAAGGAAGCGGCGGTCGACGGAGCAACACGCCCTACCTGCCGCTGCACGGAAGCTTAAAGCTTCAGGTTTCATGTTTAAAGTTTTCTGACATTTCTCGACCGTGCATTCGGGTGCATTCGGCGACAGGAGCAGGAGTCAGAACTTTTTACAGGAGGCCGCTGAGGGAACAGAGGTGAGCCCAATGTCGAGTGCGGAGTGCGGAGTGCGGAGTGTCCAAGCCGGAGAGCAAGAACGGGGAGAGGGAATGCGGCGCCCGAGGGACCGGCCGCCCTACCTGCCGCTGCGCGGACGTTTAAAGCTTCGTGTCTCGAGTTTAAAGTTGCCGGGCTGGAACCTTGCAGAAGCTTGCGAAACCTTAAGCTGGATAAGTGAGCTTCGCTGATGAAGTCCGCCCTCACCCTAGCCCTCGTCCCCCAGGAGAGGGAGTAGCACAGCGGCCATCGGATCGAATCGGCGCCTGGAACCTTGCGGAGCCTTGCAGAAGCTTGCAGAGCCACAAGGCAGAGATCAGAGGTCAGCTCCGGACGCGGCGAGGCCGCGCCCGGGTCTTACCCGTGAAGATAAAGAAGGGGCGCGGCCGCGTGCCCGTTCCGCTTCGAGTTGCGACCTGTGTCCGTTGTTCAATTGTCAAAGAGCTGCGGAGCCGACCCGCAAATGACATTTGTGGGACGAACCTCGCGCACAGGAACATAAAGTTCCTAAAACTGATAAAGAATACAGTATTACAAGAATGCTGCAATAAAAAGCTGTATACACGGCCAGAGCTTTTTAGACGGTGGCCGCAGAGAGAGCGGAGATAAAGGAGCGCCGACACGATTGGAAAGGTGGATTGGCATCATTGGATGAGTGGTTGACGCGTCACATCACGCCACTTTTTTTTGGGGAAAAACGTTGACGGAGTTTAACAGGAGGGGGCTTAACACCGGAATTTTTACACCGAGGCCACAGAGGAAGCGGAGGGAACGGAGGCGGCGGATGATGGATGAATGGATTTCTGGACGAGTGGATTGATGGACGCGACGGAGCAGGAGGAAAGGCTGAATGGTAAATGCTGAAGGAACTTTTAACAGGGGCTAAACGGAGGAAGCGGAGTCTGGAGTAATGGAGACAATCACGGATCGGGTGGATTAAGAGGAGCAGGGGATCAGGGCAGGGGGACTAGCGGTGCTCCTCTTGTGTCTGTGGTGTATCTGGTAATTCCAATTGCGGCAGCAGTCTGCGGATCAATCTCCTTCAAAGCCCTGGCCACCCGTATCAATTCCGGGTCCCCGTCCTGAAGCATGCTGGTGCTTTTTAGCTCGCCATAGAGCGAAACCAAAGCCCTCGTGGCTCTGCGAGCTGTTTCACCCGATAGGTCTTCCGCTGGTCCGCGCATGCGTTTTTTCAGCACCTGTAGCGCGGTCGTCGACGCAGCTGGAGCAGGGTCGCGAACTTGCTGGACCAAGGCTGCGATAAGCTCCGGATGGTTCGGGAGAAAGTCCGACAGTTCTGAGATCGCCTCGGAGCGCACGGCTGGATCTGGATCGCGCAGGAAGATGGTTAGATGGGGCAAAGCCGCTTCGAGTTCGATAGGTTTCAAATGTTGCACGAGCGATTGACGCGCCGCGGGGCTGATGTTGGTTAGCGACATCATCGCAGGAACTGCCGGCCGTGCCCTGGGCCCAAGCGAGCACAGGCCAATCACCGCCGCATCTCGCACCGCTTGTGATTCATCGAACAGGCTTGTCTGCAGAATGCCGACAGTACTCGGCAGATAGCGGCCGACTTTTGCAAGCGCGTTCAAGCAGGTGGCTCTGTCGCTGTCCAGGCGCGCTCTTCCAATTTGTCTTATTAGTACCTCAGCTGCCTCCTCGTCCGGCTGTCCGAGTCTTTCCAGAGTTCGTGCTATGTAAGGCCAGCGATCATCGGGCGATTCCTCCAGTGCTTTGATTAGAGCGCGATTTCCGGCCGGCCCCATTGCTCCGAGCGCGGTCATGGCGGAATCCCGAACCCAATAGGCGGGTGACGTGAGGAGTTTTGCGACATCCGACGCCACCGGCGCACCGTTCGTCCCCAGAGCTGAAAGCGCCCTGAAAGCCAATTGCTGCCTGTCGAGCGGCTCAAGGAAATCCCACGACCATTTGGTGTTCCGCCGCAGAAAGGCTCGCGTCGTTTCACGCCAGTGTGGCTTCGGATTGGTCTGCATCAGCCACCGTGTAATCGATGGCAGCGCATTCGTGCCGAAGGAATCCAGCGCTTCACCACGAGCGACTGATTGCGGCGCCTTTAGCCAATCGCTGAGGCACGTTCCTTCATAGCGCGGTTCGCGGTTGCACAAGAAAATCCCAAGCAAAAACGCGGCAGACGCCCCCACGAGACAAAGACACACAATCCGCGCTTTTACGGGGCCGCGCTTACCATCCATATGCTTCTTTCTACTTCAGGTCCCTAAAGGTTACGAGGGCAGAGTTGGCCAAGGGGGAGTTCCGAAATTGGAAGGCAAGATCAAGCAGGAGGCAGACCGATAGGGACGCGGCGAGGATTTTTACACGGAAGCAACGGTGAGCCGGATTTCTTACACTGATCCCGCGGATCAGAGAACTGAGGGGAAGAGGGACGGATTAATGCGTGGACCGATTCCGATCGGCAGAAGCGCGGTTGCTGTTGAATTCTTGATTCCTGAAGTGAGTGGCGTATAGCTCAGCCAATACTGCTAACAGTAGTCGCTATTGCTCCTTCTCCTGCATGCTGAGGGCGCGAAAGAAAGCGCAGTGAATGATTGTGCATTCCATCCATAGGATCCTGGCGCTTGGGGCGCTGCTGACTTGCGCTGATTCGCTCCGCGCGGCGATCCTTGTCTCGGACGATTTTGCTTACGACAACGCCGCATTAATCGACGGACTCCATGGCGGTACGGGCTGGGCGGGCCCGTGGAGCGGGATCGGATTTATCACTCCAGGATCGCTGCGCTTTCCACAACTTGCCTTCACCGGCAATAAGGCAACTTCACAGGGTTCGAAGTGTGCATTCCGGAAATTTTCGGCGACCGGCAATGAATCGCTGACTGAGAATGGAAAATTCGGCAAAGATAATACGACCCTCTGGATTTCTTTTCTCATCAACGCGCCTGCCGGAACGACTATCCCGGGTTACGGGGGCATCTCGCTGTTCGAAGAAGCGCGCGAACGGATGTTCATCGGCGATACGGGCAATTCGAATGTCTGGGCAATCGAACGGCAAGGCCAGACCCAAAGCTTTAGTTCGCGGGTGGCTGATTCGAATACTTGTTTCGTGGTCTGCCGCATCCAGTTTTTGCCCGGTCCCGACCGAATCGATTTATGGATTGATCCTCCGAGCGGTGTGACTGAGCCACTTCGAAAGGAGGCGTCTGCTTCCATTGATAACGCGAATGATTTTCGCTTCGATGGAATCCGTTTCTGCTCCGCGCCGCTGTCGATGAATATTGACGCGTTTCGGATGGGGACGGCTTATGGCGACGTTGCACCCAGAACTCGCTGGAATCGGGAGCAATGGCTGCACTGGATCCCGTGGATTACCTCCTACGTGCTGTTCTTTCTTTTGATCTGCGCGCTGATTGTCGTGGCCGTGATGTCGAGCCGTCGTCGCAAGGGCGCAATCCCGGCAACTCGAACAAGCGTTCCTTGACCCGAATCGCAATCCAGCAGTTGAGACAAGTTACAAATGGAACCTACTAAGCCATTCAAGTTGACCATCAAGCAATACTCTGCGACACGAGAGGTCGTTCTCCATATGGAGCTTACCAATCAAAATCCTGAGCCCGTGCGCGCTCCGTTTTCCAATCATACAAAACGCTTGGAGCGCGTTGGGCTTCGAATTGTTGCCCAAGACGGTGCACTGGTTAAACCGAGCGCAGTGGTCGTAGTCAGACCGCGAAATTTAGCTGAACCCGGGGAAATCCCTTGCGGCGGCACCTGGAACTATGAGCTTAAGGGGAAGTTGTTCGATGGTAGCCTCGAATTTCCAGGGGCTACTTATTTACTAGCGACTGGCATGAATTACGAACTGACCGTTGTCTGGCAAGACTGGATTTCGAATTCCGTTGCTTGGCAGGTACCCTCTTGGAAAGCGTAACGAAAGGGAGCGAATGAGTTGTGCTGATTCGCTCTGTGTCGCCATCCTTGTCTCGGACGATTTTGCCTGCGACAACGCAGCATTAGTCGACGGGCTCCAGGGCGGTGCGGGCTGGGCTGGCGCGTGGAGCGGGATCGGATTTATTACCCCGGGATCGCTGCGCTTTCCACAACTTGCCTTTTGCAGTGCGAGACGCTGGCAGAGGTGCGCCAAGCGGAGAGTATCATTTTTAAAAATGCACCACTCTGGGACGTGGTTCAGTATTTTGCGCTGAATCAAAGCGGGCCATCTGGTCGAGTTTTTTCGTCAATTCCAGGATAGACTCACTTTGAGCAGTTTCCCCAACGGGATCGAGGAACTTTACAAAGGTTAATTCAGGGGAGCCATCCCCCTCAATTCCAATGATTATTCTGGCATGAATCCACAATCGGCCAGTTCGAGATTCACACGATGTAACCCACAGTGGGCCGTGGCTGCGGAGAAGGTCCAACCATCCTTCAGCCGTAAACGACTCGGATGTCTCAGATTTCAAGTTCAAAGCTTTAAGAATGCCAATGTTTCTTCGCCCAATAGTGGATCATCAGAAAGGAATTTAAATTCAAAGCGTGGACCGGCGCGCTTCACCGTTTCCGCTATACTCAAGCTTTTTCGCTCTTTCCAACCGACCATCATCGCGGCCGCCGCTGCCCAACAGGTGTTCGCGGTAGGTTGCCGCCTGGGCGAAACTCCCGTGACGGAATAGTCGATTGTCGCCGTTCGTCCGGTCAGGCATGCAAAACCATAGCCAAGAAGAATCACGGTTTTTCTTATTGCGATCATCTAAATTTGACTTCGAGCCATGTCCCGGATGAGTAGTGGTTACAACTAATCACGAGAACAGCATGCCATTTCGTCCCTGAACGAGATTAGCTCGCTGGTTTCTTGAGTGCAACTCGCTTTCCATTGCGAAGAATTTGCGGATGCTCTTTATTCTGTGTGACCGTCCCGCGCACTCCAGTCCAAGTCGAAATCGATAGCCATCGTGAAATCTAAGCCCAGCCGGGCTGGTTGTGGGGCTGCCTATTGTTTAGACGGTAAGGAGTTTAAGACAGACCCGAAGCGTGGACGGTCTCAATATTTCTGCTGGCGTTTCAGCCCAAAAGCGGATGGCGAACCCTATTTCCTTTTCGAAGTTTCCACCAGCGGTCCTAACTCCGGGGCCGCATAGGATCGCGTTGAGGGATATCACAGAACACTCTGCCAAAATCGTCTGCTGATGACCTCCCATCCGGCGGGTCCTTTTTTGAGCATGTAAGTCGTGCCTCCCTTAACGCCGCCTGCGCGAACCTCTACAGTCCCGTCGCCTGCGACGTCCATACTGAGAATGCGATCCGACCATCTCATGCGCACCCCATGTGGGAGCTTTTGGATGCTAGCCCAGGAAAGATCCGGCAAAATCTTTGGTTGCTGACCCATCTCGCGGTGAACTCTATCTGTAATCTCCGCAGTGTCTTGAGCCGGCAAGTTGCCGGTCGGTCTGGGTCGCGAGGGGGACAACAGCCACAGCGCGCCGCCGAACAATAGGAGGATAGTCAATCCTATGAGCATTCGCTTGCGCATGACGTATTCCGGCGGAGTGGCTGCTTAAGCCGTGCACAATGGCCATAGGGGGCGGTCATTGCAATCCCGATACACTCGAATAAACGACATCTGCGCGGAGCCGAAGAAAGAAGAAATAGGGCTCACGAGATACTTCCTGATAGATATGGGATGCAGGCTAAAGAATTGGATCCTGGACTGGCGGCGCGAAAATATTTGAGCTTCGCTGATGAAGTCCGCCCTCACCCTTTGTCCCTCTCCCCGAGGAGAGGGAATACACCTAGGACCCAGGTACCCAGGGTAGGCACGCGATCGGGGAGACAAGGACGCGTGCCAACCGCTGGGCTGAGTGCCGTTACACCGTTGGTGTATGTCGAGGCGCGAAGGAGCAGAGGTTCAGCAACCAGAGCGGATTGGGTTGCGTCAATCTGACATCCTTACCGTGGGATTTGCGCCATCCTTGTCAAAAAACACAAATCCCTGCGGGCCCGAGATGCCTTCGGCATCTTTGCGTTTGAATTCGAAGGCAAGATACTTCGGGGTCGACATCGTCATACCGGTCAAGCGCCAGTCCTGGTTGAATCGACTCTTTCGCAAGGCAATAGCTGCGCGCCGTTGCAGGTTCGTACGCAGTGGAGGGTCATGGATTGTGGCCAGTGCGTAAGACGAGGCAGAGCTGAGCCATGGATCCGGCGAGTTGGTCATTCTGCTTAGTTCCGGGATGAAGCATGGGTGGCTGAGGTAAACAATTGCAGTCAGCGCCTGCGTGCGTTGTTGCTGGCTTCTTAGGACGGGAATTGGGGATCTGAGTTTATCTTTGGGGCGCAGTTTGAACTTTAACTGGAGGTGGGCCCATTCGGCTTCAAGTTTTGAGGGCCTGGTCTGCAGCCGGGCAAGCAGTCCCGGCGCACTGTTAGTGCCCAAGGCGTCGATCGCTTCGAAAGCGAAGTCTTCGAGATTAGCAATTTTAGCTGATTCTGCCGGTGTTGTGGCGCGTTTAGAGAAGGAGGGCCAGCCCCAGACAGGAATCCCAGGAATGCGGGCCACGTAAAAAAGGCCGTCTGTCAAGGGAAGTTGGTCGCACCAGTAGCTGAGGGATTTCCCGGAGTAACGGGGCTCTCGCCGATACAAAGAGAACAGCGCGGCAATAGCCATGGCAACGAACGCGCATGCGGCGAGGACGTTCGCGCGTCTGATTGTGGCCATGCGTGAAGCGTAGGTGACCGGGGACAGACCGCAAGCAGGGATGGATGAGCGGAAGGACGGACCGGAAGCTTGTTGTAGTGAAGGGGCGCGGTTTGTTAGTTTGGAAGCGGTGATGAACGCAAGCGAAGTTACAGGCAATAAACCGTGGGAGCGCTTTGCCGTGAAGTGGATTATCGTGCTGACCGGCGCGGTCGTTGTCATTGCTGTTGGTCAGCCGCTTTTAATGGGGGTGGCGGCGTTGGCGTTGAGGGGTATTCCTAAAGTTCGGCCTGAGTCAAATTCGCATGAGAGTCCCGGCGGAAAAATCCGGCGCTTCGTGTTTCTTTGTCTGATTTTACTGCTTGTGATTTTAGGCATGGTCTCGTCGGCAACCGGGATTGATTATCTAAAATGGCTCAGACCCGTTTACGTGTACGCCCTAGTCGGGCTAGCGCTGATGGTGGATTTGGTTGGTGACATCCGATTCTTGTGCAAGGGATGAGTAGAGGGGTCTTGTACAGTACCATTTGCATCGTAACTGCGATTCTCTTCGTGGTTGTCGCCAAGTTCTGGGTTTTTGAGAGGCCGCCGGTCCGAATGAAGAAACTCGAAGCCATCAAAAGGGGGGCAACTCGCGAAGAGGTACAAAGTGCGATTGGCAAGCCAACCAATGTGTATGAAGAAAATCGGAAATGGGCTTACTCAAAGCCGACGGGCTGGTCGATTGTTTACGTTTATTTCGACGAGCAGGGACGTTTTGAGAAATACGATTACGATTATTGACGACAGATTTCGTCGATCTTTCGCGAGCGGACCTAAGGCATTGTTAGAAATTTATCATCTCGGGTAGGACCCGCGAGCTCTGTTCTCATTTCTCGATGATCTGATCTCCGAGGACTTTTACCAACTCTGCAATGCGCTCGTCGGCCAGCAAGTTGGCATCACGCAGCCGATTAAAGAAGCGACCTGCCGATTCATCCAAGCGACGGCGCATCTCCCGAATCTCTGAATCTTTCGTGCTGCGCGTCGTGCGTGTATCGGCATCAATCCGTTGCGGCGAATCAGGATGCTCGCGCAAATAGTCTTCCGTGCCCCGCTTCATGCTCTGGTATCGCTCGGAGTAACCGTCGAGTAATTCTCGGCAGTGTCGAACTTGTGCTGCCCAAAACTCTGCATTTGCCGCGTAGCCGGCAAGCCGATGCGCCGCAAATGGCATTGCACGATCGAGCACTCGCAGGAGTGACTCGGTTTGTTCGATGACGTACGACATGGTTTGTGGCCACTTAGAGCAAGCGAATAACGCCATGCTTACGAGGAACTCGTCGAAAAGCAACCGGATTGGAAACCGTCGAGACATTTGAGCTTCGCTGATGAGATCCGCCCTCGCCCTTTCTCCCAATGGTTTCCCAAGCCCGCCACAATATAGGTGCCCCCAACGAAACGATCTCTTCGCGATTCGTGTTCCCGCCAGGGGAGGGAATAAAACCTAACGGACCCAGGCACCCAAAGTAGGCACGCAGTTAGAGAGGAAAAGGAGGCCGTCAACCCAGGGCTGAGTGCCGTTACACCGTTGGTGTATTTGGAATGCGGAAGGGATGAGGGGACAGTCAGAGAGGCGGGGATCTCAAATCGAAATTTGATATTTGAGAGGGGATCAAAGCGGCATTTGCTTTTTTTGGGCGTTTTAGGGTAATCTTTTCTTTTCCGTGAAGCACTTCGCCCATTGGTGGGTCGGCATCTGGCTGGGAGTTTTGGCCTGTCCTTTCGCATATGGGGCTTTCATCAATTTCGAGACGGCCCCGGTTCATCCTGTGGCTCTCAGCCCCGATGGGAGAATGCTGGCAGTGTGCAACCTGCCCGATAACCGAGTGGAGTTTTTCGATCTGGACTCGGGACCAGCGAGAGCCGCCGGGAGCGTGTTTGTGGGAATGGATCCGGTGTCGGTCCGCTTTCGAACCACGAATCAGCTTTGGGTGGTGAATCATCTCTCGCGATCAATCAGCATTGTGGATGTGGGGAGACGCCGGGTGACTGCAACTCTCGAAACGCTTTCGGGCCCGGCAGATGTCGCCTTTGCGGGTGTGCCGATGCGCGCGTATGTGACGTGCGCGAATGAGCGGACGGTGCAGGTCTTCGACCCTGTGACGCTCACAGTGGTGACGAACCTGGTGATTGACGGTGAGCGGCCGAAGGCAATGGCCGTGAGCCCGTCTGGCACAAAGGTGTATGTGGCTATCTTCGAATCGGGGAACGGTTCGACTATTCTTGCGCCGCAGATGGGACTGATATTGGATTTTCCGAAACATGGAGCAGTAGAGAGTGCGATGGGTCCTTACCAGGGCCAGAATCCGCCACCGAATCACGATTCCACTTTTGAGCCCCCGATAAATCCGGACCTGCCGCCGGAAATCCTGGCGCCGAAGGTCGGTCAGATCGTGAAGAAGAACCTGCTTGGGCGCTGGATGGACGACAACAGCGGTGACTGGACCGAATTTGTTTCGGGCACGAACGCGAGTCTTTCGGGCCGGGTGGCGGGATGGGATTTGCCGGACCGTGACCTGGCAATCATCGACACAGCTACTTTCGGAGTCACCTATGCCACGCGGTTGATGAATCTTTGCATGGATGTGGCGG
>JADMIO010647553.1_pt1 | contig 17434 bp, 15 predicted proteins | sample 8958161 | NCBI WGS metagenome assembly JADMIO01 (sample SAMN16585339, study PRJNA669376) | soil metagenome | isolation source: Crop rotation soil | place: USA: Cullars Rotation, Alabama | collected 2011
GCGCCTCGTCACCAAGAGCGGCAGCCAGCAGTTCCGCGGCAACGCGTTCTGGACCGTCCAGGACGACTCGCTCAACGCCAACACCTGGACGAACAACCGGGCCGGGATCGTGAAGTCGCCGTCCAACTTCAATCAGTACGGCTTCACGCTCGGCGGCCCCATCTACATCCCCGGCGGGTTCAACTCCGACAAGTCCAAGCTGTTCTTCTTCTGGGGCGAGGAATGGGATCGCATCCGATCGGTGGAGAACCAGCTGGCGGTCGTGCCGTCGGCCGCCATGCGCAACGGTGACTTCAGCGAGCTGCTGAACCCGGCGAACCCGTACTACCGGGCCGTACGGCTGATTCGCGACCCGGCCACCGGGCTGCCGTGCACTGCCGCCGATCAGCGCGGCTGTTTCGCGGGCAACGTCATCCCGCGGGATCGCATCAGCCCCAACGGCCTGGCGCTGCTGAACTCGTATCCGCTGCCGATCCCGGGCTTCCAGGAGGGCACCAACAACTGGATCGGTACGCCGGCCACGTTCGACGACACGCGTAAGGACAGCATCAAGATCGACTTCGTGCCGGTCAGCAACCATCGCATCGCCATCCGGCAAACGTGGGCGCCGCACGTGTGGAACGATCCCGAGTCGGCCACCGCGTTCTCGTCCATCTGGGACTATCCGGGCCAGACCGGAGCCGCCACTTACACGGGGACCCTGTCGTCCTCGCTCATCAACGAGGCGTCGTTCTCATGGGGCTCGACGAAGCCGTCGCGGTTCTTCGGCCAGCGGAATTGCGACTACTGTCCCGGCGGCACCGGTCTGGTGCCGTATCCGACGCGCTCGTCGATCGGCTTGAACTATCCGTTCCTGTTCCCCGACACGAAGCTCGATCCGGACAAGCTCTCGAACCTGGCGATTCAGAGCTTCAGCACGCTGACCCTCAACCAGTATCCCGGCTACTGGTACGACTTCGTGTTCCTGTGGTCCGACAGCGTGACGAAGATCAAGGGCAACCACACCTTCAAGGGGGGCGTGTCGGTGGAACGCTCCGGCATGAAGGACCAGATCCAGCTCAGCGCCGCCTCGGCGCCGGCGACCACCAATCAGAACGGCTCGTTCCGCTTCACCGACGCGACGCGCGCGGACGGCAGCGGGCTGGCCGTTTCCAACGCGCTGCTCGGGCTGTTCGACGACTACACCGAGTTCGGGGAAAAGCCGCTGACCAATTTCATCGGCATGGGCTACGACTTCTACGGGCAGGACAGCTGGAGGCCGACGCGCAAGCTGACGCTGGAGCTCGGCCTGCGCTACTCGCTGTGGCAGCAGTGGCGCGACGAGAACAATGCCATCGCGTCGTTCCAGTCGCAGTTCTACGATCCCGCGCGTGCCGTGACGATCGACCGTGCCAACGGGTCCGTGGTCCCCGGTACCGGCGATCCGTTCAACGGCATCGTCCTGCCAGGGGACAGCGCCAGCCAGGAGGCGCTGCAGCTCTTCCCGCAGCTGGCCGGCCTTGGGCGGCTGTATCACGACCTGCCGCCGGGTTTTGCGCCGGATCCGAAGGACGGCCTGCAGCCGCGGCTCGGGATGGCCTACGGCTTGAGCGACACGTGGACGATCCGCAGCGGCATCGGCCGCTTCCTGAACCGGCCGCAGATCAACACCAGCGCCGCCTACGGGTTCAACCCGCCGCTGTCGGAGATGGCGACGGTGATCAACGGCAACGTGGACACGCCGGCTGGCGCCGCGCGGCGGACCTTTCCGCTCGTGATGGCGATGTTCTCGCCCGACTACGCCAACGCGAGCTCGTGGGCGTGGAACGTCACGACGGATCGGCAGATGCCGTTGCAGCACACGGTGCAGCTCTCCTATGTTGGCCGGTCCGCGACCAATCTCGAGCGGGCGCGCAACGTCAACCAGCTGCAGCCGGGGACGATCCAGGCGAACCCGGGCGTGAACGCCAACGCGCTGCGGCCGTACAAGGGCTTCGGCAACATCACGCTGTATGAGACCTCCGGCAAGTCGACCTACAACGCGATGCAGCTGCAGGTGCAGCGCCGCGCCACCCGCGGCCTGGGCTACTCGGTCGCCTACACGCTGTCACGAACGAAGGACGACGGCAGCACCCGGCTCGAGATCCTGCCGAACGCCTATGACGACAGCGGCTACTACGGCATCTCCGCCCTCGACCGGCCGCACGTGCTGATCACCCAGGCCTCGTACCGGACTCCGGCGCTGATGTCGGCCCCGGGAGTTCTCAGGGGGGTGCTTGGAGACTGGAACATCGGTGGCGTGTTCCAGGCGCAGTCGGGCGCGCCGTTCGAGGTGACCACGACCGTGGACGTCGCCGGTGTCGGTCCGGGCAGCGGCCCGCAGTACTACAACATCGTGGGCGATCCGAACACGGGGCGCACGGAATTCGACGGCACGCGCGCGGTGTGGTTCAACAAAGACGCATTCCGGATTCCGACGGCCGGCACCTACGCGACCAACTGGGAGCGCAACAACCTGCGGCAGCCCGGCTTCTGGGATCTGCACATGTCGCTGCGCAAGAGCGTGGCGGTGGGCACGCATCGGGTGGAGCTGCGCTGGGATGTGTTCAACGTGCTGAATCACCAGACGCTGCAATTCGCCGCGGCATCCACGGCGAATCCGACGAGCGCGGATTTCGGGACGATCACGTCGAAGATGGGCAACCGTACGATGCAGATCGGCCTGCAGTACGTGTTCTGAGAGGTGAGCGGGCCGCCGGCTGAGCGCCCTGGCGCGGCCACAATCGTCAACCGGATCCGACGCGCCTCGGCGTAGTCGTCCGGCGCCATGTGGTCGCGGGCGCGCGCCGGCGAACCGATCTTCAGACGGATTGCCGCCGCGGCGCCGGCAAGCTCCACCGCTTCCGCGACGCGCCCCGAGGGCCAGAAGGATGTGCAGCACCGCCGGAGTCAGCGGGGCCGGAACGTTCTTGACCACCACGCAACACCATGTCCGCTACGGATATAGTGTCAACCACAAAAGCTTGGACAGGTCCGATGCCGTTCGTCACAACTTACGTGAAGGTGGCCCTCAGCACGCTCGAGCCAGGACCCCATCCGGCACGGGGCAAGCCTGCGCGGTTCCGCACGGCATCGTAGGTGCTACGCTCTGGGCCCTTCACGGACCGATACTCTGCACATGAAGGCTGCAACCATGACGATTGCCTGGCTCTCTCGGCAGCGGTGCATCCGCGCGGCGTTGCTTCTGGGCGGCGTCCTCGCTGCCGCCAGCAACGTCAGCGCGCAACAAACGCCTCCGCCAACGGCCGAGCGCGCCAACTCCTACGACGACGGCTGGGAAAATCTGTGGATCGCACACGCGCGCCAGATCCTGAGCGGCGCAGCCAAGACCAACGGCTTCGTGATGCAGGTCGGCGATTCGATCACTCATTCGCGGGCCTATGGGACATGGCCGGCGTTTCCGACCGGCGCCACAGCCTCAGATTCGGCGACCCTGCAGTGGGCGGGCGCACACGTATTGGGTTCCGGCGAGCGCGATGTCGCGAACAGGAACGGCTGGTACCTTGCGGGCTCGGACACGACGGCGTGGCGGGGCATGACGGCGCTTTCGGGTGTCAGCCTCCGCGAACTGCTCATCGGGTGCTGCAACGGTGATGGTCCGGCGATGCCTGTCAGCAGCACACCCGCCGAAGCTCGCGCGATCGTTGCCGACCCCGCCTACACCAGCAATCTTCAGATAGATACGCTGATCACGGCATTCAGCGACGCACAGTTTGCGGTCGTCATGCTCGGGACCAACGACCCGGGGCATCCCGATAACCTCGTGGACCTGACGACCATCATTGACAAGCTCGAAGCTCAGAGGATCGTGCCGATCCTGAGTACCATTCCTCCGCGCAGCGGTGTCGAGTCCGAAATCGCCCAGTTCAATGCAGCCGTCGTGCAGTTGGCGCAACAGCGCGCGCTGCCCTTGATCGACTTCTACCAGGAGGTGCTGCTGCGCCGACCGGGGACGACGTGGTTCGGAACGCTGATCTCCACGGACGGCGTGCATCCGACCGGCGACAATGGCGGTTACACCGTCAACAGTGATCCGTATCTTCCGGGCGGCGATCCTGCCACGCAGACCACGGGCAGTGCGCTCCTCAACGTCGGATATCTGCTGCGCAGCTGGCTGACGGTCCAGAAACTGACCGAGGTCAAGCGAGCGGTCGTCGACACCAACGCGGCGCCCGCCGCCACGATTACGTCGCCGTCAGCCGGGCAGACCTTCAGTGCGCCGGCCTCGGTCACTCTCGCCGCGGCCGCCGGCGATCCGGACGGATCAATCACACGCGTCGACTTTTACGGCAACGGTGTCCTGGTCGGCAGCGACACGACCAGCCCGTTTGAAATCGTGTGGGGCGGCGTCGCCGCCGGCAACTACTCGATTACGGCTCGCGCGGTCGATGATCTGGGCGCAACCGGCGACTCGAGTACGGTGTCGATCAGCGTCGTTGGGCCGGCACTGCATGTGGGCGACCTCGATGGCTCCGGCGCACGGGTGGCAAAACAAACCTGGCGCGCCACCGTGAGCATCACCGTCCACTCGGCAAGCGAAGTCCCGGTGCCGGGCGCCGTCGTCACCGGCACCTGGAGCCAGGCGGCCAGCGGCAGCAGCACCTGCACGACCAATGCGGCCGGGTCCTGCACCGTTTCGACCGGCACCATCAACGCCAAGAAAGGTGCGACGACGTTCTCAATCGGGTCAGTCAGTCGTTCCGGTTACGACTATCGGCCTTCGGCCAACCACGATGTGGATGGCGGCACCAGCGGCAGCTCCATGATGGTATCGCCGCCCTAAAAGCACGTCCGCGTTATCGCTGCTTCGGGACAAGCCGGAGGATCTTCCTCACCCGCCCCGCGCATTCCTTCGGGCGTCTCCGTCGGAGGGGAGGGCCGGCGCAGGGGGGAGGCCCACGTCGCGTAACGGGGTCTTGCGTCGACCGGACCCCTAATGCTTCCTATCCGCTGCCGCCGAGTCGAATGCTAGTGGCAGTCTCTGCGTGTGCGCCGGGCGGTGGCGCGCGATCACGGGAGGTCGTTGGACCGCTCCCAACGCCGTCGATCTTCTGACCTATCTGGCGACACTGCGTGCGGTGTCCGTTCCCTTTTGGCAGCCGTATTTCCTCTTCTTCTCGCCGCGACGCCCGTTTGGCCGAGGCACCAAGTCAGAAATATACTGGGGAGAAACCTACCAACACCGCCGCCACTTCGATTGCATCGGCTTTGTGAATTGGTGTGTATGGAAAGCCACCGGCATCCCGTACACGTTCGACATTGCTCAATGGAGCGCCGGAACTGCGGGTGGCCAGGTATTCAGGTTGGCGACAAGCGGGCCTTCAAGCCTTCTCGACGGCGACGTCATCGTCAAGGCCAACCACCATATCGCTCTGGTGTCACAGCCGCCGCGCAGCTCGTCGCACGAGGCCCAGATCTAGGAGAAGTTGCATTTCTCGAGCGCCATGAGTTCCGATGGTTCTCGGGCATTCGCCACACTCCGCTACGTGCCGTGGATGGGAGTGCCTTGCGCCCGCAAGTATATTCAGCGCCCACGTCAGTAAAGCCGGCCCTGGATGGAGGACGGGGGCGTCACCGGGATCGACAGGCCCTCAGCCAGGCCGCCTCCATCAATTCCGGAAAGCGAGCGGAGCCGACGAAGCCCGCCTCGCTCCCAGCATGACCTCATGCCCTACGAAGTGGCTCGGACGTTTCTCGCCGTGATGGATGTCGTTTCGAGTCAGCTCGTAGGCGGGTGAGGAGCGCAGCGAGCTTTCGCGGCCGCAGCTGCGGGACTGGCGAGCCGGGTGACGGCCCCGGCCCCCTCAGTTCCGTACCCGAGAAGCGGTCAGCGGATCGTGCCGGCGGCGACGGTGCGGTTCGTCCGCTGGTCGATGAGGACGGGCATCCGCGTGGCGCGCTGCACCGTCGGACGGCTGATGCGGGCGATGGGCGCCTACTTGGCAATCCGGCGCATGTAGGCTTCCAGCTTGTCGTTCTCGTACTTCACCGTATTCAGGAACAGGCTTTCGAGCAGGTAGGCGCGCCGCTCGTCGCCGTCCATCTGGTCGATGAGGTGCGTGATCTCACGGGACATGTCCTCGAACGACCGCTCGAGTCCGCGTCGTACTGTCACCTCGCGGTAGAGCGTTTCCATGATCGCCAGCAGATCGCCGTCGAGTACGATCTCGGCGCCGGTGGTCGTCGTGATGGTCTTCATGGCGGTCCCCCTGGCCCTCTAGCCGCCGAAGCTGCGGAGCGCGGCGGCTTCGTCCGCGTGCATCTCGAGGAAGTTGTGGGCGCCGGTCATCGACAGCATCGTCTCGACCCGCTTCTGCACGCCGGCCAGTTTCAGGACCCCGCCGCCGGCCGTGACCTGCCGGTAGAGATCCATCAAGCAGCCGATCGTGGCGCTGTCGACGTAGGTGACATTCGACAGGTCCACCACCAGCTTGCTGCGCGGGCCGATGAACGGCGTGATGGCGTTGGTGAATTCGGGCAGCAGGGGATACATCAGACGGGTTTCGTTGACGCGCACGATGGCGACGTCCGCTTGGCGATCGGTGGTCAGATTCATGACGGAGCTCCACTCTTTCGCGCGGCGTCCTGTTCCTCGCGCAGCCGGCGAATCTGTCGGGCCAGTTCCGCGCGGCCGCGGTTGATCCGCGACTTCACGGTGCCTTCGGGCAGCCGCAACTCCGCGGCAATGTCCTGGTAGGTCTTTTCCTGAATGTCTCGCAGCATCACCGCCGTGCGCAGCGTCGGCGGCAGTGCCTCGAGCGCGGTCCGCAGCATCGAGACGCGATCGCGCTGCTCCAGTTGCGAGTAGGCGCTCGGGCCGTGCGCCGCCGGCGTCAATTCGTTCGGGTCGACGTCACGGTTGATGGCCTCGCGTTCCTTGCGCGAGCTGCGATAGTGGTCGATGCACAGGTTCCGGCTGACGCTGATCAGCCAGGTCTGGAAGTTGGCGCGCCGATCGAAGGTGTGGAGCGAGCGATACAGCTTCAGAAAGACGTCCTGGGTCAGATCCTCGGCCTGGTCGTGACGGCCCACGAACTTGTAGGCGACGTTGAACACGCGGCGCCAGTTCTGCCGGACGATGGTGTCCCAGGCCGCCTGATCGCCGTCGAGACAGCGGGCGATGACATCGTCCATCGCGTCCGCGTGTGTTCGATCAGCGGTCATTGGGCCTCTCGCTGGACCGCGTGCGATGTGTCTGTGGCCGGAATGCGCGCATGATACCATGCACGATTCGCGTGCATCCACCTTTTGCCCTTCAGGACCAGCATCTCGTCTGCGACGGCGTGAGCCTTGCGTCGATCGCCGAACACGCCGGCACGCCGGTCTACGTCTACAGCGCGCGCGCCATCCGCGACGCGTACACGGCCATCGACGAGGCGTTCGCCGCCTACCCGCACGCGATCCACTACGCGCTCAAGGCCAATTCCACGCTCGCCATCCTGCGCCTGCTGCGCGGGCTGGGGAGCAAGGCCGACGCAAACTCGGTGGGCGAGCTGCAGGTGGCGATGCGGGCCGGTTTCGAGCCGGGAGATACCGTGTTCACCGGCGTCGGCAAGACCCGCGCCGAACTCGAGGCCGCGGTCACCTCCGGTGTCGGCGCGATCAACGTCGAGTCGCCGGGCGAGCTCGATCGCATCGCGGCGATTGCGGCGGCACACGGCACGGTGGCTCGGGTGGCGGTGCGCGTCAACCCCGACATCGACGCCAGGAGCCATCCGAACATTTCCACCGGCCTCAAGACCGACAAGTTCGGCGTGGCGCTCGACGACGCTGGCGAGATCTACCGGAGCCGCCGCGCGGTGGCATCGCTGCGGCTGGTCGGCGTGCACATCCACATCGGGTCGCAGATCACCACCCCCGAGCCGCTGGCGCGCGCCGCGACGGTACTGGTCGATCTGGCGGGTGCCCTGATCGCCGACGGAATTCCGCTCGAGCACGTTGATCTGGGTGGCGGCCTCGGCGTCGCCTACGACGGCGGGGCCAGCCTGTCCGCGGCCGACTACGCGTCCGCGGTCCTGCCGGCGTTGCGGCAGTGCGGCCTGCCGGTGGTGCTCGAACCGGGACGGGCCCTGGTGGCGCAAGCCGGTGCGCTGGTCGCCCGGATTGTCGACACCAAGCAGTATCCCGACGGCCGGCGCTTCGCGGTGCTCGACGCCGGGATGACCGAGCTGATGCGCCCGGCGCTCTACGGCGCCTTTCACCGCATCGTGCCGGTCGCGCCGCGGCGGACGGCCGCGTCGGCGTGGGACGTCGTCGGACCGATCTGCGAGAGCAGCGACGTGTTCGGCCGCGATCGCCAGTTGCCCGATCTGCAGGTGGACGATCTGGTGGCCCTTCTCGATACCGGGGCGTACGGCGCCGTGATGGCGTCCAACTACAACCGCCGCCTGCTGGCGCCCGAAGTGCTGGTGGACGCCGGCCGTTTCACCGTGGTCCGTCGCCGCCAGACCATCGACGACATCCTGGCGCTGGAATCCTGATGGCCGATCGCGGCGTGCTGGTCGTCTTCGAGGGTCTCGATCAGAGCGGCAAACAGACGCAGGCCGAGTTGCTGCGCGACTGGCTCACCCCGCGCGGCCGGTCGGTGCGGCTGCTGTCGTTTCCCACCTACGAGACGCCGCTTGGCGCTGAAATCGGTCGCGCGCTGCATGGCGAGCGCGACTACGGCGCCGACGTCATGCAACTGCTGTATGTGGCGAACCGTTTCGAGTGGAAAGCCGACATCGCCCGAGAGCTGGCCAGCGGCACCGTGGTGGTGTGCGATCGCTACCGCGCGTCGAGCGTGGCCTACGGAGAGGCGCAGGGGCTGGATGGCCGGTGGCTGGAAGCCATGCAGATGCCGCTGCCCGCGCCCGATCTGACGATCCTCCTCGACATGACGCCCGACGTATCGCTGGCGCGCAAACAGGCGGGACGCGACAGGTACGAACGCGATCTCGACCTGCTGGGCCGGGTGCGCCACAGTTATTTGCGGCAGGCGCAAGAAGGGCAGTGGGCGGTGCTCGACGCCGGCCGCGATCGCGCGGCGGTGGCCGACGACGTGCGCGCGGCACTGGCGCCCTTTTTCGCCGGCGCCAGCTAAGCCTGCCGCGCCTGAGCCGGCTGTTCCTTCACGGGCGCCTGGGCCAGGGCGGCGCTGCGCACTTCCGCGGCTCCCATCGCCTTCAGCACCAGCGCGCACTCGTGCAGCGTCGCGCCGGTCGTGCGCACATCGTCGACCAACACGACGACGCGTCCCTCCAGCGCATGCCGCGACCCGCGCGCGCGCCAGGCCGGCGCAAACGCCCCACGCACGTTCCGCCGGCGTCCAGCCGCGGTCAGGCCTACCTGTGCGGGTGTCGCGCGCACGCGCCGCAGCGCCTGGCACACCGGCAGGCCGACGCCGGCGGCCAGCGCGGCGGCCTGATTGAATCCCCGTTGCAGCCGGCGCCAGCGGTGCAGCGGCACCGGCACGACCAGGTGGGCGTCGGCGAGCAGTCCGGCCGATCGGTCGCGAAGCAGATCGGCGAGCGGACGTGCCAGGGACGGCCGAGGGTCGTACTTGAACGCGTGGACGACGCGGCGCAGCGTGCCCGAGTAGTCGGCCGCCACCACACCGCGGTCCACGGCACTCGGCCGGCGCACGCAGACGGCGCATCGCGCTTGGCTCGGCACGAGCCGGCGCCACGACGCCAACGGCAGACCGCATGTGTCGCATCGCGGCGCAACCAGCGGCGGGATCGATGCCCAGCACGCCGCGCAACACGCGCCCGACAGGGGCTGGTCGAGCACCTCGCCGCAGGCGACACACGCCGGTGCCACGACCGCGGCGACCAGCGCGTCGAGCGTCGCGACGCAGCCTCGCGACAGTAACGAGAGACTAGGAAGTAGTAACCGGGGCGGCGTCGGGCGGGTAGACTTCGTGCCGCGTGGCGTTGCCCCACAGCCGCTCGAGGTCATAGAACGCCCGGCATTCGCGGCTGAAGACGTGGACGACGAAGTTGAAGTAATCCAGCAGCACCCATGCCGACGAGTCCGCCCCTTCGGTGACCGCGGGCCGTTCTCCGGCCTGCCTGAGCGCGTCACGCACGCCGTCGGCGATCGCCGCAATCTGCCGCGGATTGGCGCCCGTGCAGATCACGAAGAAGTCGGTGAACCCATCGGCCTTCCGCAGATCCAGTACTACGAGATTGAGCGCCTTCTTCTCGAACGCGGCGTTGATCGCCGTGGTGATCACCTTGGGAAACCGCGACCGCGGGGCTTTCGGCGCCGCGGCTGCCTTCGAGCGCGCCGGCGCGGCCGACGGCCGGGCGGCGGATGACTTACTGTTCTGCATGCAAGGGGCCCACCGATCCGTAGAGTCTGTTGGCCATGATATGTCGTTCGACGGCGGCCGGCACCAGATCGTCGATGTGCCGGCCCTGCCGCAGCCGCTCGCGGATGAGCGACGACGAGACGTCGCGCGTGCGTCCGGCGACGGCAAAGACCTTCGTATCGCCCTCATGTTGCGGCTGATAGCCCGGAGACGCCGCGCGCGCCGCGACGGCCGGCAAGCGCGGAATGATGTCCTCCGGCGCGGTGCCGGCGCGGCCGACGACGGCAAAGTTCGCGGCCTCGAGCACGCCGGGAAAGGCGTGCCACGCCGCGATGTCGGCAAAGGCGTCGGCGCCGATGATGAAGAAAATTTGCGACGGCTGCCAACCCATCCGGCGCACTTCCTGCAGCGTAGCCACGGTGTAGGACGGACCCTGACGCCGCAGTTCCAGATCGCACGCGGTCAGACCGGCATGATCGCAGGCCGCCAACGCCACCAGCGCGAAGCGGTGGAACGGAGATGCCTGCGGGTCGCCCGGCCGGTGCGGCGGGTCGTGCGACGGCAGCAGCCATGTCTCGTCCAGTGACAGGCTGGTGCGCGCCGCCTCGGCCGCGTCGAGGTGGCCGTAGTGGATGGGATCGAACGTCCCTCCCATCATGCCCAGCCGTGTCGAGCCTGTCACGCGCGTCCGCGCATGGCCGGCGCCAACAGGTTCGGGGTGCCGCCGTCCTCGGGTGGGGTGTCCTCGGGTGGGGTGGCGTCCGGCGTCGCCGCGCCAACCGTGGCCGGCGGGCGTCCGGCCTCGATAGCCTGCCACATCGCCTCGAGCAGGGCCGGCAGGCCGTCGCCGGTGACGGCGGAGACACGGTAGAAAGGCAGGTCCAAGGCGCGCACGTGGGCCTCGAGCCGCTCGAGCCGCTCGGGCTCGTCGAGCGCGTCGATCTTGGTCGCGACCGTCAGTTGCGGCTTGGCGAACACCTGCTCGTCGAAGAGGCGCAGTTCCTCGCGGATGGTGTCGAAGTCCTCGACGGGATCGCGGCCCGAGGCGCCGGACACGTCCACCAGATGCACCAGGACCTTGGTGCGTTCGATGTGGCGCAGGAACTGGTGGCCGAGGCCGTGGCCGGTGCTGGCGCCCTTGATCAGGCCCGGCACGTCGGCGACGACGAAGCTGCGGCTGTCGCTCAATCGCACCACGCCCAGATTCGGGATGAGCGTCGTGAACGGGTAGTCGGCGATCTTGGGCCGCGCCGCCGAGATCCGCGAGATCAGGGTGGACTTGCCGGCGTTCGGGAAGCCGATGAGTCCGGCGTCGGCAACGAGCTTCAGCTCGAGATGGAGCGACTTCTGTTCTCCGGGCAAGCCGGGTTCGACGCGGCGCGGCGCGCGGTTGGTGGAGGAGACGAACTGCGCGTTGCCGCGTCCGCCGCGGCCGCCCTGCGCCACCAGCACGCGGTCGCCCTCGGCGGCCAGGTCCGCCACCAGCGCCTTGGATCCATCGGGCATCCGCTCGAAGACCAGCGTCCCGATCGGAACCTCGATGTTGAGATCGTGCCCCGACGAGCCGGTGCGATTGGAGCCCTGGCCGTGCTGGCCGCGCCGGGCTTCGAATTCGGGATGGAAGCGGAAGTCGACGAGCGTGTTCTTGGTCGGGGCGGCAACTACGTAGACCGACCCGCCGTGGCCGCCGTCGCCCCCGTCGGGACCGCCGCGCGGCACGAACTTCTCGCGTCTGAAGCTGAGGCAGCCTCGGCCACCGTCTCCGGCCGCGACGCGAATGTCTACGTCATCGACGAACATGAGATGGCCTGCTGCGCGAGGGCGGTGGCACCGCCAGCGCCAGCCGGCGGAACCCTGCTACTCGACGGGAACGATGGAGATGCGGCGGCCGTGCTGGCCGTGATCCTCGAACCGCACTTTGCCCGGAACCTTCGCGAAGAGCGTGTCGTCCTTGCCGAGGCCGACGTTCAGGCCGGGCTCGAAGCGCCGGCCGCGCTGCCGGACCAGGATCGAACCGCCCGTCACGACGTTGCCGTCGTGGCTCTTGACGCCGAGCCGCTGCGAATTGCTGTCGCGGCCGTTACGCGAACTGCCTTGGCCCTTTTTGTGTGCCATGACTACACCTGGATGTCGGTGACGCGCACGCGCGTGAATGTGCTGCGGTGCCCGCGGGTCTTGCGGAAGCCCTTGCGGCGCTTCTTCTTGAACACCCGCAGCTTCGGTCCGCGCGCCTCACCGTCGACCACGCCGACGACCTTGGCGTTGGCGACGAAGGGAGCACCGGCCACGATGTCGCCGGCCGCGCGTTCCACCAGCAACACCTGGTCGAACGTGAAGGCCGAGCCCTGTTCACCAGGAATTCCGTCGACTTCGACCACGGCGCCTGGCGTGACCTTCAACTGCCGGCCACGAGCCTGAACAATCGCGTACACGTGCGTTACCTCGAAAAAATGGGGCAGCGGATGACGCGCTGCATGCACAGGCCAGCCCACCAGCCGGCCGCACAAAGAACCAAGCTTAGCAGACGATCGACGTTTCCTGCAAAGGACCTATTGGAGAAGAACCCTAGTGCCCTTCACTTTTTGGCTGCTCAGCGCGCTCAGGAAGCTCGGCAGGATCCGGTCCATCAGCTCGAAATACGACGACAGCGCCGGGGTGGCCTGGTTGGCGTTGTAGAGGATTTCCTCGCTGGCCGTCTGGGAGTGCATGACGGTGCCAGTGCGGCCGTCGATGAAGATGAACTTCGGTTTCAGGGCGAAGCCCTTTCGTTCGACGTAGCCCCGAACCGGGACCACACGGCGCCGCCCGAAGGAATCGTAGACCTCTTCTTCGCGCTGCACGATGCTGTTCCGCTGATGCGGGGTGAAGAGCACCGTCCCGGTGACGATCAGCGGCTGCTGGTATTCCTCGCCGATCTTCTTCCAGTACTCGACGTTCGCGAACACGTTCGAGTACAGCTCCATCTCCTTCTCGTCCTTCGGCGCCGCGGCCGGCGGCAAGCCGCCGCCACCGCTGGCGTTGCGGCCCTCGTTGGCCACTTCGATCAGGTTCAGCGAGTCGGTGTCGATGACGCGCAAGCCCGACTTGTTGCGCAGCTGGCTGCGCAGCAGACGGGTGGTTTCAAGGTTGCCGTCGACGTCGTCGCTGCCGCCGGAGATGAACCCGGCAACGAGCACGCGCTGAAACGCCGACACGTCCATCGTCGGACGGATCGGTGTCTCGATGGGGATCTCGGAGTACGAAGCGCAAGCGGCCGTCAGGGCAGCTGCGGCAACGCTACTGAACGTCCTTGCGAGTCGCCCTGTCATTGATTTCCTTGAACAGTTCGTAGTTCTGTTTGATGAGCGCGTTGCCCGGTTCCAGCTCCATGGCCTTTTCATAGGCGCCACGGGCCTTGTCGAGATCGCCCTCGTGCTCGTAGCCGATGCCCAGATTGTTGTGCGCTGCCGCGTAGGTGGGATCGAGCTGCGTCGCACGCTGCCAGCGGTAGATGGCCTCACGCCACAACCCGCGCTGTGCCACGGCGATGCCGAACTTGACCTGTTCCCTGGCATCCCCTCGCGCGTCGGCCAGAGCGGGCCACGACAGCCCGCCCAACACCAGCGCCAGCAGCAGGATTTTCATCCGCATAGGGGACTTGCGCCTCACTATACCACTCCGAACCACGGACCCCCGCCGGCGCCATACCCGTTTGCAGGACGCACACGGCACCCTTCCTGCACTACCGAGCAAGGCACGTACCACGAAGAATCTCGTGCAAATCACGCCGTTTGTCCGATGCGGAACAGCGCCGCCACGAAACTGTTTTCAAAAGGTGTCAGTCCAATCCCAGTACAATCACGGACGGGTCTGGTGCACGCGAGGCACGCGGGTGCCTCGTCTCCCGGAGGGAGTGACCATGACCCACGATCACGCCGTCGCCCTGACTCTGCTGCCCACACTGCCCCGGGTCGGGCTCACCGACCGGCTGGTGCAGCACGACCCCGCTCTGATCGAGCTGGCAGAACCCCTGTTGGAACGGGCTCGCGCCCTGCAATCCGCTGTCGAGCGTCAGGGCATCCGTACGGTCAGCTGGAACCAGCCCGGCTATCCGCGGCACCTCCTCACGATTGCCGATGCGCCGCCGGCACTCTGGTATCGGGGGGACCTGGCCTGCGTGTCGCGGCCCGGGGTGGCGCTGGTCGGTGCGCGCGCGGCCTCGACCGCGGGACTCGAGGCGGCCCGGCGCCTGGCCGCGGGCGTGGCGGCACGAGGCCTCACCGTCATCAGCGGCCTCGCCCGGGGAGTGGACTCCGAGGCCCACGCCGGCGCGCTCTCCACCGGCCGCACGGCTGCGGTGCTCGGAGGCGGCGTCGACAACATCTATCCACCCGAACACGCCGACCTCGCCGCGCTCATCGCCCGCGAGGGCGCGGTGGTCAGCGAGTTTCCCCCCGGCATGCCGGCTTTCCCCTTTCATTTCCCCCTGCGGAACCGCATCATCAGCGGCCTTGCGCGGATCGTGGTCGTCGTCGAGGCCGCGGAGAAGTCCGGGTCGCTCATCACGGCCGCCTGCGCGCTCGACCAGGGCCGGGAGGTCATGGCCGTGCCGGGCAACGTCCTCCATGGCCGGAACCGCGGCGGCCACGCTTTGATCCGCGACGGGGCAAAGATCGTGGAGACTGCGGACGATATCGTCGGGGAACTGATGGGAAGCCCGATGCTGGCCCCGGCTGGCCTGGTAGACGCAACCCCTGCAGCCGCTGGCACTTCCGAGCACAACGTGCTGTCCGCGATGGAACCGGGCGAGCCCTGCGAGGTGGATGCGCTGGCGGCGCGATCGGGCCTGGACGGTCCCGGCCTGCTGCGCGCCCTGACCGACCTCGAGCTGGCTGGTCTGGTCCGGCGCGTCGGGGCGGGGTGCTACAGTCGGGTGTCGCGAACGTGCTAGTGTCCCCGGAAGAACGTCGGTTGGGAGAGGTCCACCTCAGAGCAAATGGCTAAACCGCTGGTAATTGTCGAATCGCCGGCAAAGGCGAAGACACTCGGCCGATTCCTCGGGTCGAAGTATAGAGTCGAGGCCAGCTTTGGCCATATCAGGGATCTGCCCGAATCGGCCGCGTCCGTCCCCAAGGAGATCAAGGAGAAAGATTGGGGCCGGATGGGCGTGGACGTGGACAGCGACTTCACTCCCTACTATGTGGTCCCGGCCGAGAAGAAAAAGCAGGTGGCGCACCTGAAGACGGCCGTCAAGGACGCTTCCGAGCTGCTGCTGGCCACCGACCCCGACCGCGAAGGGGAATCGATCAGCTGGCACCTCAAGGAGGTGCTGAAGCCGCGGATCCCCGTGCATCGCATCGTCTTCCACGAAATCACCGAGGACGCCGTCCGCGAGGCGCTCGATCACCCGTCGGCCGTCAACGAGAACCTCGTCCGCGCCCAGGAAAGCCGCCGCATCCTCGATCGGCTGTATGGCTACACCCTGTCGCCGGTCCTGTGGAAGAAGGTGCAGACCGGACTCTCCGCCGGCCGGGTTCAAAGCGTGGCCGTCCGCCTGATCGTCGAGCGCGAAGAGGAACGCCGCGCCTTCCGCACCGCGGTGTACTGGGACCTCGAGGCCACCCTGGCGGGCGAGGGTCGCCAGTTCGTCGCCACCCTGGCGCGCGTCAACGACAAGCGCGTCGCCACCGGCAAGGACTTCGACGCCCTGACCGGCGCCCTGAAGAACACGAGCGCGCTGCTCTTCGACGAGGCCGGCGCGACGCGGCTTCTCGACGCCGTGCAGGCCAACGTGCCGTGGACCGTCACCTCCGTCGAGCAGAAACCCGGCAACGAGCGGCCCGCGCCGCCATTCACCACCTCGACGCTCACGCAGGAAGCCAGCCGCAAGCTCGGTTTCTCCACCGAACGCACGATGCAGGTGGCCCAGCGGCTGTTCCAGGGCGTCGACACCGGCCACGGGCAGGAAGGCCTCATCACCTACCACCGCACCGACTCGACCACGCTGTCCGAGAAGGCGCTGCACGAGTCGGCCAACGCCATCCGCGAGATGTTCGGTGGTGAGTACTACGACGGTCCACGCCGCTATCAGACCCGGGTGAAGAACGCCCAGGAAGCCCACGAGGCCATCCGTCCCACCGACTTCCGGCTCACGCCGAGCCAGCTCGAACGGGTGCTCGACGCGGACGATGTGAAGGTCTACGACTTGATCTGGAAGCGCGCCACCGCGTCGCAGATGGTTGATGCCCGGGTGCTGCGGACGACGATCGAGTTGTCGGCGCAGGGCGCCGGCACCGACCTGGCCGTGTTCACGGCCAGTGGCAAGGCCATCGAGTTCGCGGGCTTCCGGCGCGCCTACGTCGAAGGCAGCGACGATCCGGCCGCGGAACTGGAAGAGCAGGAAACCATCCTGCCGCAGTGCAAGGTGGGCGACCGCGTCGACCGGCAGGGAACGGCGATGACGCTCGTGAAGACCGACTCCAAGCGCCACGAAACCACGCCGCCGGCGCGCTTCACCGAAGCGTCGCTGATCAAGGAGCTCGAGCGGTTGGGCATCGGGCGGCCGTCCACCTACGCGCCGACCATTGCCACCATCGTCCGCCGCGGCTACGTGTTCCGGCAGGCGAAGGCGCTCGTGCCCAGCTTCACCGCCTTCGCGGTGACCAAGCTGTTGCGCGACCACTTCGGCGACTTCATCGAGACCGACTTCACCGCCGAGATGGAGGACGACCTCGACGAGATCTCGCGCGGCGAGCGCGAATCGCAGGCGTTCCTGAAGGAGTTCTATTTCGGCGACAACAAGCACCGCGGGTTGTTGAAGGCCGCCGAACACGGCGCCGAGAAGGCCGACTACCCGGTGCTCGACCTCGGGGTCGATCCCGAGGGCGGCGAGCCGGTGCGGGTGCGCGTCGGCCGCTTCGGTCCGTTCGTGCAGCTCGGTGACGGCGGACCCGGCAAGACCGCGTCGTTGCCCGAGGACGTGGCGCCGGCGGATCTCTCGGTCGAGCGCGCCCTCGAGCTGGTTCGTGCCAAGGCTGAAGGCCCCCGCGCGCTCGGTGTCGACGCCGCCACCGGCATGCCCGTGTTCGTGATGAACGGCCGCTATGGCGCCTACGTGCAGCT
>JADMIO010957503.1_pt1 | contig 17434 bp, 15 predicted proteins | sample 8958161 | NCBI WGS metagenome assembly JADMIO01 (sample SAMN16585339, study PRJNA669376) | soil metagenome | isolation source: Crop rotation soil | place: USA: Cullars Rotation, Alabama | collected 2011
TTTGTTGGAGAAGTATATGGGGGCTGCTCAGCGCATTTTGGATATGGCCATCATGACCGATTTTTCGCCTCGCTCCCCAACCAATCGCTTCGACGCGATGAAACTGGATGGCTCTGCCCCGAGCGGCGATAACGGCGAGGGTATGCGCGTCTTGCAACGTGAAGGTGATGTCCATGTCGTTTTTAATTTCCCTAGAGACGGGGAATATCGTCTGCGCGTGCGCGCCTATGGCGAGCAGGCCGGTCCTGATGTCACCCGCATGGCGTTCCTCCTCGATAAGAAGGAACTTAAGCAGGTTAAGGTTCCAGAGGTGAAAGATAATCCGAAAGTCTACGAAATCGTCCTTCAATCCACGGCGGGCAAGCATGAGTTTGGCGCGTCCTACTTGAATAATTATGTAAACAAGGACAACCCCGATAAAAAGCTTCGCGGGGACAGAAATTTGGTGATCGACTACCTCGAAATTGTGGCCCCTCCCGATGAGCGTCCGCCAGAGCCGCCGGACACCCATAAAAAAATCTTTTTCGTGAAACCGAAACCGAGCAAAGAGTCCGAAACTGCACGACAAATCCTTGCCCGCTTCACAAGAAAAGCATGGCGGCGTCCGGTTACTTCCCAGGAAATCGATCGGCTCTTGCGTTTCGTTGAACTGGCCCGCAAAAACGGCGAGAATTTCGAATCAGGCATTAAGTTGGCGTTGCAGGCAGTCCTGGTTTCGCCTCATTTCCTATTCCGTGGAGAACTCCAGCCCGATCCCAATAACCCTAAATCGATTCATTTTGTTAATGATTTCGCTTTGGCCTCCCGACTTTCCTACTTCCTTTGGAGTACCATGCCGGATGATGAGTTGTTTGCGCTCGCCGAAAAGGGGCAGCTGCACAAGAACCTGGACAAGCAAGTGCAGCGCATGCTCAAGGATCCGCGTTCATACGCGCTGGTTGAGAACTTTGCCGGTCAGTGGCTCCAGATCCGCAGCCTTGCTTCCCTGACTCCGGACAAAAAGACCTTCCCGGGTTTCGACGAAGACCTGCGATCTGCGATGGAGAAGGAGACGCTGATGTTTTTTGAAAACGTCATGCGGGAGGATCGGAGCGTCATGGATTTTTTGAATGCGGATTACACCTTTGTCAATGAACGTCTGGCCAAGCATTACGGCCTGGAAGGCGTAAAAGGCAAAGAATTTCAAAAAGTCTCCCTCAAGGGCACGCAACGCGGAGGAGTGCTGACACATGCCAGCGTTCTCACCCTTACTTCAAATCCCACGCGCACCTCGCCGGTGAAACGCGGTCGATGGATTCTCGAAAACATTCTAGGTACACCACCACCGCCGCCGCCCCCAGACGTTCCCGAGTTGAAGGAAGATAAAAAAGCAAAACTTACGGGCAGCCTTCGCCAGCGCATGGAACAGCACCGCGCCAATCCCAGTTGTGCCAATTGCCACGCGCGAATGGACCCGATTGGCTTTGGCATGGAGAACTTCAACGGCATTGGCGCCTGGCGCGAGAAAGATGAAAGCTTCCCGATTGATCCCTCTGGCGAACTCGTTAGCGGGGAAGAATTCAAAGGTCCGCTTGATTTGGAAGGCATTCTGGTCAACAAAAAGAAAAGCGATTTTCTTCGCTGCATCTCCGAGAAAATGCTGACTTACGCCCTGGGGCGAGGCCTTGAGTTTTATGATCAATGCGCCACCGAGCAAATCTCGAAGGGCCTGGCCCGTAACAAATATAAGTTCAGTGCTTTAGTGACGGAAGTGGTGAAGAGCGTTCCCTTTCAGAAGGGCAGGGGTGAAGAAGCTCCAGCCGACCTGACAGAAGCTCGAAATTGATTGGGCTCGCTTACTTCCTCAGCTTGAGGAAATTCTTCACTATGGTTCTGCCTTCCTCGGTCAAAATGCTTTCGGGATGGAACTGCACCCCCCAGATGGGAAATTCTCTGTGCCGCACCCCCATGATTTCCCCTTCTTCGGTCTCCGCCGTGATTTCGAGGTTTTTTGGAATAGTATCTCGCTGAATGACCAGTGAATGGTAGCGGGTGGCGGCGAAAGGGTTCGGCATGCCTTCAAAGAGGTCTTTGCCATTATGCTTAATGAGAGAGGTCTTGCCGTGCATCATGCGATAATTCACCACCACATCGGCACCAAAGGTGTGTCCGATGCATTGATGTCCCAGGCACACTCCAAAAAGTGGAATTTCAGGACCGAAGGTGCGGATGATTTCGTTCGAAAGGCCAGACTCTTTGGGCGAGCACGGCCCTGGAGAAACAAGTATCCGCTCAGGCTTTAGCGCACGAATCTGTTCGATAGTAATCTGGTCATTCCTATGCACCTGAAGGTCCACTTTTAGTTCGCCCAGGTATTGCACCAGGTTATAGGTGAACGAGTCGTAGTTATCGATGACCAGAACCATATTCCAGGGGCCAAGACTAGCCTGCAACCCGCCATATCGCCATAAAAAAGCAGGCCCAGTGAGGCATTGGCCGGGTGTTATAAAATCGCGCCCGAATTACAATTGCAAAACAGGCCGGACGGGCGCAGAGTGTTCCTTGCCAGCATAGATCCATGCGAGGCGCGATTATGGAAGTCTTTCTCTGCATTTGTCTCGGCATTGGCCTCTCGGCCGCGTGTGGATTCCGTGTTTTTGTGCCGTTCCTCATCCTCAGCATTGCAGCTCTAACCGGCCATGTACAATTGGCCAAAGGATTCGCCTGGATAGGGACCTACCCGGCCCTCATCACCTTCGGTGTTGCCACCCTCGTCGAAGTCCTCGGTTTTTACATTCCGTGGGTCGATCATTTGCTTGATACCATGGCCACTCCTGCCGCGGTAGTGGCCGGAATTATTCTCACCGCCGCTGTGCTCAAGAATGTGGATCCTTTTTTCCAATGGACCATGGCCGCTATCGCTGGCGGCGGTCTGGCCGGGCTCGTGCAAACCGGCACCGTCGTGACACGGGCTGCTTCCACCACCACTACCGGTGGGATCGGCAATCCGATCGTTTCCACGTTCGAACTGATTCTATCTACGGTCACGAGTCTGCTGGCCGTCATTCTGCCCTTCGTGGCTTTTCTTTTGATTGCTTTCATTTCTGTTTTTCTTGGACGCAAGCTTTGGAAGCGCTTTCGTCCTGCGCCCGTCGCAGCTTAGAAGCTGAAGTTCTGTGAACTGGTTCCGGATGTGGAAGTGGTCGAACAGAACACTCCCGATGCGTGCTTTACCACATGCGAAAAGGGCAGGGGAGCACGGTGGGGCTGGCTTTGGATGGCATCGCCTCCCGTACGGTTTCGAAAACCCCGGCACTGCTCCTATGCCACCTATGGGCGACATCTTCGACGCGCAGGAATTGGCTGGTACCAGGCTTACCTGCAGACACTGAAGTAAGCCCGCGCTTTGTCTTGCCCTCCTCGCAAGCCGCGTAAGCAATTTCGGTGTAAAAAAAGGCAATCGCTGAGGAGCGCCCTTGTCCTTCCCTTTCTAAGCTCACGACGGCTTGGCACCTGACTTCTCCCGAAAAGGGAAAATGAAGGTGCCGCGTCACAACCAAAGGATATTATGCTTAGATACATTTGCCTGCTTCGTTTTACAGACAAGGGAGCCAGAGAAATTAAGCACTCGACCCGCCGGGCGCGATCCTTCAATAAGCTTGCGGCGAAATCGGGCGTAAAGGTGGAGGCTCAGTATTGGATGATGGGAAAGTACGATGGATTGCTCATCCTAAGCGCTGCACGGCGTGAGCAAGTGCTTCACGTCCTGGCAGCTCTCACGTCCCTCGGTAAAGTGAGGAGTTCCACCACTCAGGCTCTTTCCGATAAACAATTTGAAGCGCTGCTTCATGACTAAAGCCGGTCTGTCGGTGGGGTTTTAATCCATTGCCATGGAATCGGGGAAGCCTAAGCTCGATTCCACAGAAAGGGCCAGGCGCACCCCGCCGGCTTGAACCAGAATGCAGTTATGAGTGAAGAATCACTTCCGCGAGAAGCCGAAACGGCGAGTTGGACCAAGTTAGTGGATGATTTGCGAGTCCTGATAAGCGATGGCGAAAGCCTGCTGAGATCACTCGCTGGCGACATGAGTGAACAGGCCGGCGTGGCTCGAGCCGCCTTGAACCGGCAGCTTGAATCCGCTCGCCTGACCGCCCAGCAACTGCAGGATCGGACCGTTCAGAAAGCGCGCGAAGCGGACAAAGTAATTCGCGCTCATCCTTATCATTCCGTGGGCGTCGCATTTGGACTCGGAATTGCCGTGGGCGTGATCGCCACCTTAAAACGAAGTGATTAGTGATCGGCTGGCGCGTTGCAGTCGTTCATGCTTGTGAGCACCGCTTTGCTCCTTTAATTCGTGGAGGTTTCACGGCTTGTGACTTGACGTGGCTTCCGGGAATTCTGACTCTCCCCCCACATTTCATGGCGCAAATAAAATTTGGCACAGACGGCTGGCGCGCGGTTATCGCGGAGGATTACACCTTTAGAAATCTTGAGCGAGTTGCCCAGGCGACGGCGGATTATTGGCTTGCTAACCCTATACCCGGCACGGAAAAGCGGGTTGTTGTTGGTTACGACCGCCGATTTTTATCTGACCAATTCGCAGCTCGCACAGCCGAGGTGATGGTCGGGAATGGCTTTGAGGTTGTCCTCACCTCAGAGCCCACTCCAACGCCCGCTGTTTCCTTTGCGGTCAAGGAGCGGAAGGCCCTCGGGGGTGTCATGATCACCGCCAGCCACAATCCCCCGGCCTTTAATGGTTTTAAATTGAAAGCGTGGTTCGGGGGTTCCGCTGAGCCGGCCATGTGCCAGGCCGTGGAGTCGATGCTGGACAAAAACTCTGTCCAGGCCCAAACGCTTAAGGAAAAGGCCGTGGATGTTCGGCCAGCTCACTACAAGGCGGTGAAGCAATTAGTAGATTTCAAGCTCATTGCGAAATCAAAACTCCGGTTTGCTCACGATCCTTTATTTGGCGTGGGAGCGGGTTGCTTTACAGAATTGCTGAAAGGAACCACCTGCAAGGTCACCACGCTGAACGCGGAGCATGACCCTTGCTTCGGCGGCATTAATCCCGAACCCGTGATCCAAAATTATGGCCGCACCGCGGCTTTTCTCAGGAAGCATCCGCATGATATTTGCCTCGTCACCGACGGTGATGCGGATCGCGTTGGCGCCATGGACGGCCGGGGAAATTACCTCTCCACCCACAATATTATTTGCCTTCTGCTGCAACATTATCACAAGAACCGCAGGCAGAAGGGACGCATGATTAAGGCCCTGACAACAACTTCGATGTTGGACAAAATGTGCCAGGCTTACGGATTGGAACTGGTCGAGACCGGAGTGGGCTTCAAATATATCTGCGCCGAGATGATGAAGGGCAATGTAATACTCGGGGCTGAAGAGAGTGGAGGAATTGGTTTCCCGGGCCATATCCCGGAGCGAGATGGGATCCTTGCTGGAATGATGTTGCTGGAACTCCTCGCCACCGAGCGCGTCTCAGTGAATAAACTACTAGCCAGGCTGGAAAAGGATTTTGGCCCGCATCGCTACGCGCGCATCGATACTCATTTCCCCCTCGAGAAGCGCCCGGCGCTGATGGAATACTGCAAAAACAATCCACCCCTCAAATTGCTCAAATCGCCCGTCGCTGAAGTCAAATCCTACGACGGTGTAAAGTTCCTGGCCCAGGATGGCTCGTGGTTGATGTTGCGCGGGTCGGGCACAGAACCGATTCTTCGCATTTACGCGGAAGCGAAATCCGATGAAGATGCCCGCAAGTTATTGAAGATGGGCGTCGCACTGACAAGCAAAGTCTAACTCTTCGTGCCTTCCGATTGCTCAAGGAGGCTTGTGCCCAAAGCCCGATCGACATGGAGCGCACGAATGGCGGCATGGTGTTCCTCCGCGACCATGTAGCCTACGCACCGTGGTGAACCGCATTTGCATGGGTGCTCGCGATAATTCTCCAGATCGTAGCCGTAATTAAAGGTAATCTCCTCGCCTGGCGCAATGTCCCTGAGCGCGACGATCCAGATGCTGTTGTCCTCCTCCGCCAAAGCCTCGCAGTTTGGTGAACAGCTGTGATTCAACCACCGCGCTGGATTCCACTCCACTGCTCCGTCCAGGTCAAATTCCTCGTCCAGATAAAAGATAAAAGGGTTGTTGGCCATGCACCGGCGAAGCGACTCCACCTTTTCGATCTTTTCGCCAACATACTGAATAATATTCATTCCGGCAGCAATTTGAACGAGGGCAAATCCCCCGGAGCCATGAATTGTGGATGAACGGAACTCTATCACGCCCTGCATCCTACTTCGTTTTTTTCAACGCCGCATCCGCCAGTTCCCTGGCTTTGCTCCTCTGATCGGGCGTGAGCTTTTGCTCCAGCGTCGCTCTGTACGGCGCGGCGTTCGTATGTCCGTGCGCCGCCGCGATTGAAATCCATTTGTATGCTTCCACCAAATCCTTCGGCACACCTTCTCCGTCCGCATAGCAGGCGCCCAATGCGTATTCCGCCTGGGGAATCTTTTGCTCGGCGGCCTTGCGATACCACTGGGCTGCAGCTCCGTAGTCCTTTGTCAGGCCTTGCCCGGAGTCGTATAAATTACCCAGGTTTAATTGCGCTTCGGGATGGCCTTTTTCCGCCGCTCGCCGATACCATTTGGCCGCTTCGGCGTAATCTTTCTTCACGCCCCGTCCTACATCATAACAAATCCCCAGGCTGAATTCGGCAATCATGTCCCCCTGCTCGGCTGCTTTGCGGATCCATCGAATGGCCTCGCCCGCATTGGGGCTGATGCCGCGCCCTTCCAAATAAGAATAACCCAGCAAGTATTGCGCGCGCGCATGCCCTTGCTCCGCCGCCTTCGTATACCACTTCAGGGCTTCGCTCGCGTTTTTCTCCACGCCATTGCCTTGCTCGTACAAAACGCCCAGGTTGAACTGGGCGGTCCGATCCCCGGACTCTGCCGCCTGCCTAAACCAATTGGCCGCTGCTGCCGGGTTGGGCGCGGTTCCGCGACCTTGTGCGTACATCGTTCCCAGTTTGGTTTGAACCTCGCGGAAGCCATGCTCCGCGGCTTTGCGGTACCATTCCAGCGCTTGCGATGCATCCCGTGGCACACCCTGGCCATTCTCGTAGACCAGCCCAAGGTTATATTGAGCCCGAGGATTGCCAGCCTCGGCGGCCGTCTTAAACCACTTCAATGCTTCCGCCGGATTTTTGCTTACCCCTTGTCCTTCGCTGTAAGCCGCCCCTAAATTCACCTGCGCCCTCGCATCGCCCGCTTCCGCTGCCTTTTGAAACCATTTTACCGCCTCCGCGGCATCTTTTTGAGTGCCGACACCAGCCGCGTAACAGCTGCCCGCCCGATCCATCGCTTCGGTGTTTCCTTTTTCAGCAGCGGCCTTGTACAGGCTCAAAGCCTTGCTCGGATCCTTCTTCACGCCCTGGCCATTCTCGAACAAAACGCCGAGGTGCAGTTGCGCAGCTGCATCATCCTGGTCTGCCGCTTTCTGAAACCATTGCGCGGCTTCTGCGAAATTTTGGGATACACCCTGGCCGCGGGCCAGCATCAGCCCCAGTTTTTGTTCGGCCTCCACCATCCCCTGGTTGGCGGCTTTTCGGTACCACTTCAACGCGTCCGCAAAACTTCTTGGGACGCCTTCGCCCTCGGAGAAAGCGTTTGCCAGGAGCACCTGTGCCTTGATATGCCCCTGCTCGGCAGCTTGCTGGAATAATTTTGCCGCTTGTGCCTGGTCCTTGGGAATTCCTTCTCCATTTCGGGCCGCAAGCCCGAGCTTGAGTTGCGCCTCCGGATGCCCTTTTCCGGCAGCCTCACGATACCACTTGGCCGCTTGGCCGGGGTCTTTAGGAACACCATCCCCTTTTGCATAGGCTTCGCCAATATTGTATTGGTCTTCTTTGTCACCACGCCGAGCGTTGCGGAGCCGTCCTTCCGCCAGTTGGACAGGCTTCATTTGTCCTGCCAAATCGTCACGCATCGTTTCGGCTTCGTGATTTCCCTGCGCCGCCGCGGCACTCAACCACAAATAAGCTTCCGGCAAATCGAGCGGCACGCCCTGGTTGCCGAGATACATTTGGGCCAGGCTGAATTGCGCGTTTGCCTCCCCTTGCTCCGCCGCTTGTCGAAACCATTTCGCGGCTTCCGCGAAATCGTGCGGGACCCCCGAACCATTCGCGTAGAGCACACCCAGATTGTATTGAGCGGACTTGTCTTTGGCTTCGGCGGCTTGCCTGAAATATTTCGCCGCTTCGGTGGGATCCGCAGTCACGCCAGTCCCCTGGCTGTAAAAAACTGCGAGGTTATAAGCCGCCGCTACACTTCCGCTTGCCGCCGCTTTCTTCCACCATTCGACTGCTTTTCGTAAATCCTGAGGTGCCTCTTTACCGGCCACATAGATCAGGCCGAGTTTAAACTGAGCAATCGCATCTCCCTTTTCCGCCGACTCTCGAGTCAACTCGAATGGAGTTTTTGGTGGTGGTGCCGGCGCCACGGCAACTGGAGGAGGGGTTGATTTAGGCGTCTCGGCGGCCGGTGGAGTTTTATTAATTGCTGCGGGCGCTGAAGGTTGCTGTGCAACAACAGGGGGTTTTTCGACTGTTGCCACCGGGGCAGTAGCAGGTGCCGGCGCGGCGGCGTTGGTCTTGCTGGTTGCATTCGGCGCAGCGACAGCCGGAGCGGCTGCCTTGTTGGTCACCGAATTGGGAGGGTTACTGGCCGCGGAATTTGTCACAGCGGGCACCTTCGGCCCAGCTGCGGGTGCAACGACCGGGGGCTGTTGACCCAACAAGGGGGTGGCCATGACCACCGCTCCCGACAACACTTGGGCGATTCGTCGGGACATTTTAAATTCGCTTCGTCTCAATTGAACAACGTTTGTTTTTCGCAGCGCTCCGGGCAAAATTGAGCATCGGAGTCACGCCTGAAGCTGGCATCTATTTCTTTCACTGACAAGGCTGGAGAGCCGTGCCACGTCTTCAGAATCTGACGATTTTGACCTCAATTTCTATGAATTTTCTTTAAATGGAATTTTCTCGCGGCAGAATGCTGTTGCGGCGTAGCAATGGTTCGATTAGATAAATCCTTGTGAAATGCCTTTGCCTGATGTTTTCCTTGGTTGCTCTCGTGCCTGGTCAGTTTTTTGCCGCTCCCAAAGTTGACGAACGCCAGCAGCAGGCCATCGAAACTTTAAGGAAGGAACTGGCCAAAACGAATCAGGTCGCGGCCGGAGCCGCCAAGACGAAAGGCACTGGGCAGATTACGAGTATCTCTTCGGTCGCACCCCAGAAGGAACCTCTGTCGCACGCCGAAATGGAGAATCTTTTTCTAACCGGAAAAATCTCGCAGAAGCAGTACCAGGCTTATTTGAAACAATACCCTGTCGATCCGCGTAAGAGTTCCGCTCCGAACACAACGGCTCAAACCCCAAAACCACCCACTGCCACAGTTCCTGCAGTTCAAACACCTGCACCTCCGGCAGCTATACCAGCTCAGGAAGTGGACGACTCGAAAAAGTTTGATACGGTCGAAGCCCAAATCGAAGCGATCATCCGTCAAAAGAAAGCTCGCGATGAGGCTTTAAAAAACGCTCCGCCCGATCCTGAGCCGAAAACCAAACGCGAGAAGCTTAATGCCGTGCTCAAGCTCTATATCAACGAGAAGATCACGGAGCAGGAGTACAACAACCGCCGCGATAAAATCATGGCTGAGCCGGGAGATTAAGCCGGCCGCATTGGGTTTTCGGCAAATTGGTATTCTTTAACGGGTCGTCCCTCCAGGAGGTGGTCTTGAATTATCTTTTCGAGCACCTCAGGCGTGCAACTGTGATACCACACCCCTTCGGGGTACACCACTGCGATGGGTCCCTGCACGCATACTCGCAAGCAATTGACCTTACTCCGATAGACCAGCGGATGCGGCCCCATCAGGTTCAAGCTCTTGAGGCGCGATTTGAGAAACTCCCAGGATTTAAGCGTGGTTTCCCTCGGCGCGCACTTCGGTTCTGATTGATCGGCGCACAGGAAAATGTGCCGCTTATAAGCATCTAATCCCAAACTTTGCGCGGCCTTCAACAGTTCCTCATTCATGAAATGAATCTAAGGATCTGCACGCTGCGCGGGAAGCAGAATGAATTCGTTGTAGTGAAGACTCTCTATTCCTGCTGGCAGGCCCGATAAAATCGGAAGCTTCCGGTTTGCGCGTTCGTGAAGGTCGTCGAACCCTGTAATCCCACCGTGTTCGTCGTCAGTGGAATCCAGCTTTGGTAATCTGTTGTCCCTTGCAGTACAATTTTTTGACTCGGCTCCGCCAGAGCCTTGACGGTGAATTTGCCGTTCGCGAATAACGAGTTTGTTAATACCGGCGATTGCACGGGTCCGAAATCGAACGCCAGTCCATAGGTCTCCAGGGCAGTAATGCCGGCTCCGTTCTTCATCACCTGCAGGTCATAATGGCCGGGGGGAAGCGAAGGAACGTAAAGGTGCTCCACGTTATTCGCCAGGCTCTGGCTGCTCGCGACGAGGACATTGTTACTGGCATCGTAAAGATACAAATCCAGGTTGTTCACGGACGAAGCACCGTCCCGTTTCGCCCAGGCCAGGGTCGCCGTGAACACATACGAAGTAAGTGTCCCGCTCGTCACATCGAAGAAATAGTGGTTAAAAGCATCCCTGGTGGAACTGGAGATAATCGTGGCGTAATCCCAGCCACGCCGGACCGGGATGTTTGTGGTTGTCACCGGTGGCAGGTGGCTGCCTCCAATCAAGGTGGTGCTCGTGCTGCTACGCGGCTGGATTCCACCTCTCAGTTCGCGATAGGAATTTAACAGGTTTAAAATTCCGGCACCATAACGTGTGTCCAACGGGAATGCGACTGAACCGCTCCAATCGGCTGGCTTTACGGCGCCGTTCAAGAGCAACGTCTTCAAAAGAACAGTGTTTGTGGCGGCCGAGTTCCCGCCCGCGCCTTCAATAGCCGCTTGCAGGAGAACCGTCGCAGCGCCAGCCACCAGGGGGGCTGAAAAACTTGTGTAGGCTTCAGGTGCGGTGATATCGGGCTTGCATCGCCCGTCGCTCGTCGGGCCAGTGCTGCTGCCAGCCCCGTACACTCCCACCGCAATGCAGTTATAGGAGGTCGCAGGCGAAAATACAGGCCCGCCATTCCCGGCTCCATTCACGAACAGAACACCGTACTTTGCCGAATAGTTGTCGAAGTAGGCATCGGTGTTAGGCAACGACGCCGAGAAGACGTAACTTTGATTTACAATGGCGGCCGGTATTTTGACCGAACCCCCTATCACGTTTGTGTAAAAATAATTAGCTTCGTAATTCAGTACTTTTGAGACCCCGGGAGCGACGCCATTTGGGATACCATAAAACCGACTGGCTACTGTGTCTGCGTGTCCGGATTCGAACCCGGCCGCGTTTGGAAACGAAGAGGCCATCCCGCCGGCAGCAGTCCAGGTAAACAGAGACCCTGGCTGCTGCACGCCAGCCGCCGCCGGGTTCACTTCCCACGAGGGATCGCCTGCTTCCACCTGGCCGACTGTCACCCCTGTTCCGAGAAGTGTGGGGGCGGCACTGCGCAGAGCTGTCACCCCAATAGTATCGAGGACTTGCGCGGACAATGCCAATTGTGCAGAAAAATAAACCAGGAGGGGGCCGAGAAGACGCAATGCTTGCGCGTGTTGGATATAAGGGGGCCTTAACTTCACTCTTTCAACAGAGCAGAAGAGATTAAATTGGAAAGTCTTAAACATAGACTTTCCTCAAAAATCGGCAGGAATTCGCAGTTCCTAAAGGAATTCCCGGATGGGAAATCGGTTTGGTTAACGGACGAGGGGTCCTACAATCTGCGCTCTGGTTATTGGCCCGTAATACCGGCTGTCTTCACTGCCAGCCCGGTTATCACCCAGCATGAAATATTGATCCTTGCCCAGATGGACTTCCTTGTGATTGGCATCTGGCAGAATCGTCTGAGTTCCCGGCGCGAGATAGGTTTCGTTGAGCTGCTTCCCGTTCACCAGCACCTTTCCCGCTGTGAACGAAATCGTATCAGATGGGCCCGCCACAATCCTTTTTACCGCCATGTCCGAGTGGCCCGGGTCGCGAATGACAACAACTTCTCCGGGGAGAGGATCTCTATAAAGAAAGCTCAAACGATTCAGCAAATAGCGCTCCCCGTCCTGCAAAGTCGGGACCATGCTCCGACCAGAAACCTGGACGGTGCTCACGCAGAATCGGCTGATCATGCAGTAGCTGGCGACCGAAAGGAAGGCAATCAGGAGCCAGATGGAAAACTGTTTCTCCCAGGAGATAGCATTGGAGGGCAGTGGCTTTTTGCCTGTCAGAACCGGCTCCTGCGGCATCGGCTCAGGCGCAGCCGGTTCCATCCGCATTTTGGCTGTTTCACACGGTTCTGCTGGTTCAATCAGTTTCATGTGTTAATTAGCAACTGCTTAATGGGCACAGATTAGGAGCTTTCGGCTTTGCCTGCTATCGGTGGGGCTACCCAGCAGGCGGGTGAGCTTTTACACAATGCTCTCTAGGGGATGTTCGGACCCCCTTCCCGAAAAAACTGAAGGTAATCCGAATCCTACCGATAACCCTTCTGAAGGCGGTTGGCGGCCTTAAACGGCCAACGGGGAAATAGTTGAATGCCCTCTGTCAAAGATTCACACCGCGTAATGGATGGCGCATATGTGTAGCCCTTAACATTTTACTTTGGGCTGCCTCACGGAAAGAGCCTTATGGTTATCAATACAAACGTTTCGGCGCAGAGCAGCGCACGCTTGCTCGCGGAATCCTCCTCAATGCTGGCTAAGTCCCTGGCCCGCCTCTCCTCCGGTTCCAAAATCACCTCCCCGGAAGATGATGCAGCTGGTTTGGCTGTCTCCCTGCGTTTTGATGCTCAAATCAATCGCACACGCGCGGCCAACAACAATGTTGGCAATGCCATCTCCTTCAGCCAAACTCAGGACGGCTTCCTCTCGAAGATTGGCAAAGCCCTGGACCGCATGAGCGAACTCGCCATTCTCTCCCAGGACGTCACCAAGACCGATACAGACCGCGCGCTATACAACTCGGAATTCACCACTCTCGGCGCTTACATTAACACTGTCGCTGGCAAGGATTTCAACGGCGTCAGCCTCTTCAGCGCTACGGCATTGAACGTTGTCACTGACAGCGATGGCGGCACGTTCTCCATGGCCGGCATCAACCTCTCTGGCACCGCATACAGCAACGCCACAGGTGCTGGTGTTGATACCGTCGCCAATGCGTCCGGCGCGTTGACTAAGGTCAAAGCAGCCATCACCCAGCTCGCAACCGACCGCGCGACAATCGGCGCCAACGTATCGCGCCTCAACTATACCAGCGAACAGCTCGGTGTTTTGAAGGATAACCTCACGGCCGCTAACAGCCGTCTCAAAGACGTCGATGTGGCTGAAGAGAGCACGCAGTACGCTCGCTACAACATCCTCGTTCAGTCCGGCACTGCTATGTTGGCCCAGGCCAATTCTCTGCCCGGCTCCGCGTTGCGCCTCCTGCAATAACGCCGAACGGCACGGAAAATGTTCAATGGCCGGACGGGGCCTAAGCCTCGTCCGGCTTTTTGCTGCTCGGACAAGTGGCTTGAGTCTCGAAATTTAGGCGTTTATGGCAGATTTGAGCTTATCTGGTCTCGCTTCGGGCTTCGATTGGAAGTCTGTCGTAGACCAATTGGCTGACTTGGAGCGCGCCCCGGAAACCCGGATGCGCACGGAACAAACTACCCTGGGTCAGCGCAATTCTGCCTATGGCAGCATCCTTTCCCAAATTCAGGCTTTAAAAACAAAGGTGGATGCTCTCAAGGATCCAAACCTGTTCCTCAGCCATACTATTTCCATGGGGGATGCCTCGGTGCTATCAGGCAGTGCCGACAGTACCGCCGCCGCGGGTTCCTATCTTTTCAACATCATTCAACTTGCGACCGCCACCCAACATCAGGGTTCGGGTGATATTGGAAAGCAGTTGAGTGCTGGCAATGACGTATCGGGATTGGTTCTGAGCAATGCGGGTTTGGCTAACCCAATTACCGCCGGGACTCTCACGGTCAACGGACAGCAATTGACGATCGCGGTCACGGATTCGCTGCAGCAGGTTTTCGATAAAATCAGCACCGCAACGGGCGGCGCTGTGACGGGAGCATACGACCCGGTCTCAGACAAAATCACCTTGAGCGGAACGGGAGAGATCGTGCTGGGCAGCGCCACCGACACGAGTAATTTTTTTCAGTCCACCAAGCTTTACAACAACGGCACTGGGTCCATTTCCAGCTCGAGTTCCCTGGGTACCGTCAGCCTGACGTCGAAACTCGGAGTTGCTAACTTTGGCACTGCCATCTCCGACGGAGGAAGTGGAAATGGCGAGTTCAAAATCAATGGTGTCTCCATCGCCTACCATGTGGCCAACGATACTGTGGCTGGCCTTCTCTCCCGAATCAATCTTTCGAACGCGGGTGTCACGGCCAGCTATGATGCCAGCTCAGATCGCTTCGTATTCATAAATAAGTCCACTGGGGACGTTGGAATCGCGCTGCAGGATGTCACTGGCAATTTTCTCGCCGCGGCCGGACTCACAGGCGGCAATTTGGTTCGGGGTAAAAACGCCCTCTTTACTGTGAACGGCGGGCCGGATCAGGTTAGCCGCTCGAATACGATCACCGCCACCGATTCCGGGGTGCCGGGTGTAAGCCTGACCGCCCTCAAGGTGGGAGCATCCACCGTCGGGGTTGGCACTGACAGCGCAAAAATCAAAACTGCGATCAACGATTTTCTAGCTGCTTATAACAAAACCCAATCCTTCATCGACACAACCACCGCCAGTTCAACTGACGCCAAAGGAGTAGTCACCGCCGGAATCCTTGCGTCTGATTCCCAGGCGGCGGAAATCGCTTCCAAAATGCGTGCCCTCGCCAACCAGGTCGTTGGAAGCCTTTCCGGCACCGTGCGGCAGTTGGCCAGCATTGGAATCAACTCCAATGGGACGAATAACAATCTTGCCCTTACCGACGTTTCTAAATTGGATGCCGTTCTCTCGACTAACCTCGTGGAGGTTCAGAGTCTTTTTAGTTCCGACACCGGCATCGCCACCACCCTAAGCACCTATTTGGACAAACTCTCTGGCGACGGAGGAACGCTTGAAACAAAACAGACGAACTTAACCAAACAAATTGCGGATCTGGATACCCAAATTGCGGACACCGAGAAACTTGTCCTTCTGCACAAAGATCAAATGACCCAGAGCTTTGTCCAAATGGAAGCCGCCCAGGGCCGAATCAATCAGCAATTGCAATATCTCCAAAAGAATTTCGGATCCTAGCTTATGAACAGGCTTTTAGAAAATGCAGGCAGGAACGCCGTCTGTCTCCTGGCCGCCACCGTAGGTATGACGCTGGTTTCTGGTTGCGCCATGTATCGGAGCAAACCAACTGCCGCAATTTCGACCTACAAACCAAGCAATGTCTTCGTCGCTTCGGCATCTATTCCTTCCCACATTCGGCGAGTCGCCGTGCTTCCTATCAGCGCAGCACCAAACGACTGGCAATCGACGGAAGGCCGCGTTCACTTGGAACCAATTCTTAGTTCAGAAGTTGGCAAGATTAAGCTCTTCGAACAAGTGGCTGTGACTCGGGAACAACTCAAGGTTTGGACGGGCCAGGAATCCTGGCTGCCAGAGGAATCTCTTCCCCCAAATTTCTTTGCCAGGCTGGCTGAGGGAACGGGCTGCGATGCCGTCCTTTTTACGCGCCTTTATCCGTTTCACGCTTACCGCCCTGTCGTTGTAGGGTGGGAGATGAAACTCGTGGATGTTCGCCAGGCGAATATCGTCTGGGCGGCTGACGAGGTTTTTGATGGCGGCGAACCCTCCGTCGCGGCTGCTGCCGTAGCCTATTTCCATGATCATGGAGATACCGGCCTGGACCGCGCTTCTGAGTCCTCGGCTGTTTTGAGTTCTCCGCGACGTTTCAGCGCTTACACGCTGGCGGCTCTTCTGGCGACCCTGCCACGAAGTGAACATTAATACGGGCTTTTGGCCCGATATTAGCTCTTCTTTGCTTCGGCAGGTGAACTGTGTGCCCGCCATGCCGATTAAAGATTAAGAACTATGCCGCAACCTAATCCCTGGCAGTCTTATCGTCAGGTCGCTGCCCAGACGGCCTCTCCCGGCCAGCTCGTGCTGATGCTGTTCGATGGAGCAATCCGCTATCTCGAACTCGCGAGACAAGGTTTCGCTTTGGACGATCCCCTGGAATTGAACCAGACGGTCCACAATAACATCCAGAAAACCATCAACATCATCAATGAGCTGAATTACAGCCTGAACATGGGGGAAGGTGGGGAGTTCGCGGCGAACATGCGCAGGCTCTATGTCTACATGGAGCATACTTTATATGAATCCAATCGTTCTAAAAAACAGCCGGGTGTCGATGACGTCCTGAAGCGGCTCGGCGTTTTGCGCGATGCATGGGATGAAATGCTTCGCTCCCGCGGCTCCGAAAATTCTGCGCTGACCAGCATTGCCGCTTTGGGATAGGAAGTTCACCAAGCTATTAATTTATGAATTCAGAAACTGAGATTTTCAATCTGTTCGAAAGCTGGCGCAGGTTGACTGCCCATGAAGGAAAGGCCATTGCCGAGGGCGATTGGGTCATGGTCGCTCAGTTTCAAAACGATAAACGCTTGCTCCAGGATCGGCTTGCGCAGGCTGAAAGCCGTCTGCGAGAAGAGGAAGGTGAGGAAAAGTCCAGCGTGCTTGCCGAACGTTTCCGCGAAGTCGCGCAGGAATTGATGGTCGCTGAGAAACAAAATCTCGCTACCGTGCACGCTCGTCGTCGTGAGGCGGAGGTGGAGCACGGCGCACTAAACCGCTGTTCACAGGTCCTACGGCAAATCCAGCGGGCTTACGCTTCAGCCGATGCGCCCGCATGGCACTCCTACTCATGAGCTCTCCACTAAACCAATTCGAAGCCGAGCAATTTCTACCCCCGGAGCCGGGCAAAATAACTGCCTTTATCATTCCTGAGGCCCCGCCGCGCATTCTGCTCGTGGATGACGATGATTCAATGCTGTTCATCCTCCAACAAACCATCGCAAAGGAAGGTTATGAGGTGGAGACGGCTCTCTCCGCACAGGAGGCTTTGCAGCGTGTGCAACAAAAGTCTTATGCGCTAGTCATGACTGATCAGCGCATGCCCGGCATGACTGGCGTGGATTTGCTCAGTCGCATCCAGGAAATCCAGCCGGACACCACCCGCATTCTTATCACGGGCGTCGTGGAACTAAACACGGTCATCGACTCGATCAACAAGGGGGAGATTTATCGCTTTCTCATGAAGCCCTGGCTGAATGAGGAGTTGTTGTTGACTGTTCGCAATGGTGTGCAGCGTTACGA
>JADMIO011456566.1_pt1 | contig 17432 bp, 12 predicted proteins | sample 8958161 | NCBI WGS metagenome assembly JADMIO01 (sample SAMN16585339, study PRJNA669376) | soil metagenome | isolation source: Crop rotation soil | place: USA: Cullars Rotation, Alabama | collected 2011
GGGCCGCCGGCCTTGCTCCGGCGGCGGGCCGCGGGCTGGCCGCCGTCAGCCTGGCCGGCCGTACCGGCCTTGCCCGGCCGGCTCTGGCGGGACGGTGCGGCGCCGGCCGATGGACCGTCCGCTACCGCGGCCTCACCAGCCGGGTCCCAGACGCTGCCTGCCGACGGGCCGGCATCACGCGGGCCAGCCCCAGTGGGAATCCCGGCCTGGCCACGACCGCGTGGCGAATCACTCTTCGGCTGGCCGCCGCGCTGACCGGCCTCGTCAGTGCCCGCCTGAGCATCAATCGCCTCGGCCGAACTGCTCCCAGCCGTTGCCGGCCAGTCGCTCGCCGGCGGGGAATCGCCGGGCCGACCGGCACCGGTGCCGGTACCGGTGTCGCGCGGCTCGGCGACCGGAGCGGCCGGCGCGGAAGCCCGGGAGACCGGGTCCAGGGAGCCGGTATCCGGCCGCACGGCACCCAGCTCGCTGACACCAGGGTCCGCCAAGCCGGGCTGGGCTCCATCGGCGGAGGCGGGCGCGGGTGCGGGGGCGGCTGTGCTGGATTCGGCCAGCAGGGAGTCGATCCAGGCGCCGGTGGACTCGCCGCCCGGTTCGCCCGGGCCGGGCTCAGCCGCAGCGGCGTTCTCGTTGGGCCAGCCGCGCGGGCTGTCAGCGGGCCACACATCCTCGCCGCCGGGCCAGGACTGGCCGTTGCTGTCCGGCCAGACCTCATCGCTTTCCAGCCAGGACTGCTCGCCGGTATCGGGCCAGGCGTTGGTCTGGTCGTCCAGCCAGGCCCGGTGCTCCGCGCTCAGCTGGCCCGGCTCCCCGTCGCTAGGCCCGCCGGCGGCGTCCGGGTCCCGCTCAGCCATGCCCGGCTGCAACGCCGCGTCGGCGGCGTCCGCGCTTGATGGCCTTGCTCGATCGGGCACCGGAGCCGATGATCCTTTCGCCGTAAGCAGGCAACGTCGGGCGCGCAAGCTCACCCGCTGGGTCCCACCCTGAGCCCCCTGGCCGGGCGCGGCGGGAGGGCCGCAGGCCCGCCGCCGGAGCGCGGCACGTCGTTCAAAAGTATCTCAGCCCCCCACTGCCACGTGACCGCCTCTTCGGGACTGACGTCCCGCTCTGGCCCGATCCGGGCCCCTGCGGCGGGTGAGCACCAGGTGCCTGCCGGGGCCACCGGAACTGCTGCGCGGCAGGCCCTCCAGTGCGCGCCATGTGCCGCAGCAACAGCGCTGCGGCAATTTTCTACTTGCCGTTCTTAAGTATCCAGATGTTATTGATGATGCGCAGCAGAATTACGATGAACCGGCAGAAATTGACTATTGCCAGACGGCTCCCTTTGATATTGATTCGTAGCAGTGGCGACAGATTTCCTTGTTGTGGGCGGCGGGATCGCCGGTGCCAGTGCTGGCTACTTTCTTGCCGATCACGGCCGGGTGACGCTCGTCGAGGCGGAGGAGATGCTGGGCTTTCACTCGACCGGTCGGTCGGCCGCGCTGTTCTCCGAGTATTACGGGATCACTGCGGTCCGGGCGTTAACCGCCGCGAGCCGGTCCTTCCTGGCCCAGCCGCCGCCCGGATTCGCCGATCACCCGCTGCTCAACCCGCGTGGCACGGTGGTGCTGGCCACCCCGGGCAGCGAGCACCAATTCGGGACCGAACTCGCCGCCGGGCAGTGGGCCCCCGAGCCGGCCAGGGAGATCACCCCGGCCCAGGCCGCGGCCCTCTGCTCCGTCCTGCGCCCGGCCGCCTTCACCCGGGTCATGCTCAAGCCCGCCACGATGGACATCGACGTGGCCGCCCTCCACCAGGGCTTCCTGCGCGGCCTGCGGGCCCGCGGCGGGCGCATCCTGACCCGGGCCCGGGTCCTCCGGCTCGACCGCCGCCGCGGCTGCTGGCACGCCCGGATCGGGGCCGCCGACATCGCCGCGCCGGTCCTGGTCAACGCGGCAGGCGCGTGGGCCGACCAGCTCGCCGCGCTGGCCGGCCTCACGCCGGCCGGCCTCGTCCCGCGGCGCCGGACCGCGTTCCTGACCGGCGCGGACGCGGGCTTACCGGCCCCGGGCTGGCCGATGGTCGCCGACGTGGCCGAGACGTTCTACTTCAAGCCCGAGTCCGGCGCCCTGCTGGTTTCCCCGGCCGACACCGAGGTGACCGCCCCGGGGCACGCCCGCCCCGACGACCTGGAAATCGCCCGCGCGGCCGACCGGGTCCAGCACGTCACTACCCTCCGCCTGCGCCGGATCCGGCGGGCCTGGGCGGGGCTGCGGTCCGCCCCGGCGGACGGTCTGCCGGTCGCCGGGGCCGACCCCGCCGCGGACGGCTTCGTCTGGTCCGCGGGCCTGGGCGGCACCGGCATCCAGACCGCCCCGGCGATCGGCCTGCTCACCGCCCAGGCCGCCGCGGCCGCGCTCGGCACAAAGGGCCCGGACCTCGCTCACCTCGGCCCGTCGGCCACAGAACTCGACCGCCTCGCGCTCAGCTCCGCGCCCGGGGAACCGCGGCCGGCCGCACACGCGCCGGCTACGACGCCGGCCGGCCAACCCCGCCCCGGCCGCGACATCACGGCCCTGATCTCCCCGGCGCGGTTCCGGTGACCGGCGTCAGCTACCAGCGGCCACTCGGCCCGGGTGCCCCTGGCCTGGCACTGCCGCCGGCCGAGCAGGCCGCCGCGGCCGCGCTGGCCGCCATCGAGACCTCGGCCCGCCTCGGCCGTAGGCCCGTCCTCCAGGTCCACGCCCACGGCATCACCGCCAGCCTGGCCGAGTGGCCGGGCAGCGTCCGGCGGCAGAACGGCCCCCGCGCCCGGCAGGCGATCAGCGGCCTGCTCGGCCAGCGGCACCGGGCCAGCGAGCACCGCGGCGCCGAATGGCTGACTGTCAGCCTGGAGACCGCCCCCGGTGCCGCCCTTGGCCCAGACCCGCGCGGCCCCCGCCTGGCCGCCGTTGCCCGCGACGGGCTGCTGACCGTCACCGTCATCTGCCCGCCCGGCGACCCCTGGTGGCGCGCCCGGGCCGCGGTCGCCGAGACGTTCGCCGAGATCCTGGCGGCCACGCTGGAGCACCCGCAGCAGCCCATCGCCCAAGCCCACGGCCTCAGCCTCGCCTCCGAGCAGCGGGTCATCCGCCTGGCCGGGCACGCGGCCAGCTACGGCCCGTTCGTCCCCGTGCCCGCGCTGGTCGAGTGGCAGGCCGACCGGCACCCCAACCGGCCCGCGATCATTTTCCGTGACACCGCCCTCAGCTACGCCCGCCTCGACCAGCTGGCCAACGGCCTGGCCCGCACCCTGGCCGGCCGCGGCGTCAGAAAAGGCCAGCTCGTCCCCGTCCTCATCGGCAACAGCCCGGAGCTGCCCATCGCCTGGCTGGCGCTGATGAAGCTGGGCGCCCCGTTCGTCCCGCTGGACCCGGCCTGGCCCCAGGAAAGGCTCGGCACAGTCCTCGACCTCCTCGCCCCCTGCGTGGTCCTGCACCGCGCCGCCACGCCGCCGCCCCCGGCGGCACGGCCGCTCGCCCTCCCTGTCGACGCGGCCAGTATCAGGCCCTCGATCGGCCGCCAGGGCACCGCCCTTGACCCGGCAGACCTGATCTACGGCATCTTCACCTCGGGCAGCACCGGCACCCCGAAGTGCGCCCTGAACACGCACGCGGGTCTGGCCAACCGCCTCGCGTTCATGACCCGCTACTTCGCCGCCACCGGTGACGAGGTCGTCCTGCAGAACAGCAGGCACACGTTCGACTCCGCGTTCTGGCAGCTGTTCTGGCCGCTGACCACCGGCGCCCGCTGCGTCATCCCGGCCCAGGGCGACTTCCTCAACCTCGAGCACACGATCGACACCGTCGGCGCGTACTCCATAACGATCACCGATTTCGTGCCGAGCATCTTCAACGTGCTGGTGGCGCTCGCCGACGGCGACGCCAGCGCACGCGCCAAGCTCTCCAGCCTCCGCCACCTGGTCGTGGGCGGCGAGGAAATCAACCCGCCGATGGCGCACCGGCTGATGACCATGCTGCCCGGCGTGACGATCACCAACGGATACGGGCCGACCGAGACCTCGATCGGCGTGGTGTTCCACCGGGTGACCGCCGGCGACGGCGACACGATCCCGGTCGGCCGCCCCATCAGCAACGCGTACGCGCTGATCGTCGACTCCAGCCTTAACCTGCTGCCCCCCGGTGCCACCGGCGAGATCGCCATCGGCGGCGTCTGTGTCGGCGCCGGCTACCACCGCGACCCCGACGGCACCGCCCGCGCCTTCCCGGCCAATCCCGTCCCGGCGATCCCCGGCGACCGCCTCTACCTCACCGGCGACCTGGGATACTTCGACGAGCACGGCCGGCTGTGCCTGACCGGCCGCAAGGACTCCCAGGTCAAGATCGGCGGGGTCCGGATCGAGCTGGGCGAGATCGAGGTGGCGGCGCAGAACTGCCCGGGGGTCAGGCACGCCACCGTGCTGTCCGGGCGGCTGGCCAGCCGGAAGGTGCTCGCCCTGTTCGCGGCCGGCCAGGACGGCCTGACCGAGGCCGCGCTGCGCCGCCGGCTGCTGCGGGCCCTGCCGCGCACCAGCGTCCCGCGCTACATCCTGGTGCTGCGCGAGATGCCGCTGACCGACAACGGCAAGGTGGACCGGCGGGCGCTGCGCGGGCTCCTCGACCGCAAGCTGGCCAGCGACGCGGCCCGGCTCGGCCCGGCCCAGCCCGGCGGCCTGGCCGGCCAGGTGCTCAGCGCGCTGCGCACCGTGCTCGGCCACCCGGACCTGACCCCGGCCACGCCGTTCCCCGAGGCCGGCGGGGACTCGATCCACGCCGTGCATGCGGCCGCCGTGCTGACCTCCGTGTGCGGCGTGCCTGTCGGGGTCGCCGACGTGCTCGACTGCCCGACCGCGGCGGCGCTGACCAGCCGGATCGAGCAGCGCCGGGCCGCGGGCGGCCAGCTGGAGCCGGCCGCCGCCCTGATGGAGCGCGACGCCGTGCCGCCGGCCAGCGCCGCAGCGGTGCCCGGGCCGTCGCGGCCCGGCCTGGTCCCGGCCACCGTCCTGGTCACCGGCGGGACCGGCTTCGTGGGCAGCCGCCTCGTGCACGAGCTGCTGAGCACCACAGGACTGCGGGTGGTCGCCCTGGTCCAGGCCGCGGACGACACCCGCGCACGCGCGCGGCTGAGTGGCGGGCTGGCGTGGCGGGGTTTGTGGCGCCCCGAATTCAGCCGCCGTCTTGTCGTCTACGGAGCGGACCTCAGCAAGCCGGGACTGGGCCTGCCGGAGTCCCGCTGGCAGGACCTGGCGGTCCGCTGTGACCTGGTGCTGCACTGCGGCGCGCTGGTCAACTTCCTCTACGACTACCGGGCCCACCGTGCGGTCAATGTGGCGGGCACCGCGGAGCTGCTGCGGCTGGCGGCCGACGGCCAGGCCAAGCCGTTCCTGCAGGTGTCCACGCTCGGCGCGCTGAGCGGGGCCATCGCGGGCGGTGCCGGGCGGCGCGGGCCCGGCCTGCTGCCCGAGGACACCGGCGCGGGCGCCCTGCCCGCCCCGGACGGCGGATACAGCCAGTCCAAGTGGGTGGCCGAGCGCTACCTGCAGGCCGCCCGCGAGCGCGGCGCGGTGATCACGATCGTGCGGCCAGGCGAGGTGATGCCCGCCGCGGACAACGGCTGGCCCAACCCGCGGGCGCTGACCCACCTGCTGCTGGCCGCGTTCGCCCGGCTCGGCTGCGTGCCGGACGTGCCGATCCGCTCGGACTACACCCCGGTGGACTACCTCGCGCGGCGGGTCGTGGCCGCGCTTCTGGACCCGGCGGCCCAGGGCGCGGACCTGAACGTGTTCCGGCCCGGCAGCGTGGACTTCACCGCCCTGCTTCCCCAGGCGGGCCGCCCGGTGCAGGCGGTGCCTGCCGCCGAGTTCGTCCTCCGGATCAACGACGCGGCCCGGCGCAGTGGCGATCCCGGCCTGGCCACGCTCCAGGCGCTGCTGCCCCCGGCCGCCGGGGCCGGCGGCGGGGCCGGCCGCCTGCTGCGGGACCAGCTGGCCGGGCTGCTCACCGACAACCCCCGGTGGTACGGCCGGAGCCGCTGCCGGGCGCTGGAGCAGCGGCACGGCCTGGACGACGGCGGCGCCGGTCCCGCGCCGCTGGGCGCCTACCTGGCCTGGCTCCCGGCCGGGGACGGAGACGCGGATGCGGCCGCCGGGCCGCAGGCGAGGAACCGCTGAGCAACGGCAGAAAGGAAGGACGATGCGCTACCGCCCGATGGGGAAGCTCGGCTGGCAGGTCAGCGAGGTCGGCTACGGCATGTGGGGGATCGGCGGCGGCCCGGGCGGGTTCACCGGCTGGGATTACGACGTCGCGCCCCGCTGCCTGGACGAGGCCGTGGAGCTGGGCTGCAACTTCTTCGACACCGCGTGGGCCTACGGCCGGGGCGTCAGCGAGCAGATGCTCGGCGAGCTGATCCGGCGGCACCCCGGGCAGCGGCTGTACACCGCGACCAAGATCCCGCCGAAGAACTGGGAGTGGCCGCCGCGGCCGGACGACACGCTCCGGGACGTGTTCCCGGCCGAGCACATCCGCGACTACACCGAGCGCAGCCTGCGCAACCTCGGCCTGGAGCAGGTCGACCTGCTCCAGTTCCACGTCTGGGAGGACCGGTGGGCCGCGGACCCGGAGTGGCAGGACACGATCGCCGCGCTGAAGGCGGACGGGCGGATCGCCGCGGCAGGCATCAGCGTGAACCGGTGGGAGCCGGTGAATTGCCTGGCCGCCCTGGACAGCGGGCTGATCGACGTCATCCAGGTGATCTACAACATCTTCGATCAGGCCCCTGAGGACGAGCTGCTGGTCCGGGCGCCGGCCAGCGGGACCGGCATCATCGCCCGGGTGCCGTTCGACGAGGGCACGCTGACCGGTCAGCTCACCGAGGACAGCCGCTGGCCGGACGGCGACTGGCGGAACACCTACTTCGGCGAGGAGAACCTCGGGCCCAGCGTGGCCAGGGCCCGCGCGCTGACCGCCGTGCTGCCCGGCGGGATGACGCTGCCCGAGCTGTCGCTCCGGTTCATCCTTGAGCACCCGGCGGTGAGCACGGTCATCCCCGGCATGCGGCGGCCCGGGCACGTGCGGGCCAACCTCGGGGTCAGCGGCGGCCAGCCTCTTGATCCGGGGATCCTGACCGAGCTCCGCCGGCACCGCTGGGACCGGGTGCCGACCTGGTGGTCCATGTGACCACCCTGGCCACCGCGTCCACCGCGGCCGCCGCGCCGGGCGCGGGCACCGGGGTGATCGCGCTGTGGGCGCACCCCCGGGCCCTGTCCACCGCGTTCGCCCGGATGATGCGCGAGCGCGGCGACCTGACCGTCGTGCACGAGCCGCTGGTCGCCCTGCACGACACCGGCGAGATGCGGGTCCCGGCGCCGGGCGGCGGCGAGGTGGCCGCCACGTCCCCGTGCGCGCTGCTCGGCGCGCTCAGCGAACTCGGCGCGGCCCGCCGGGTGTTCTTCAAGGACACCCTGGAGTACCGCTACCAGCACCCGTTCGACCATCCGGCCGACCTGGCGGGCATGACGCACACGTTCCTGATCCGCGATCCCCGGCGGGCGATCAGCTCGCACTACGCGATCAAGGCCACGGTGACCTGCGAGCAGATCGGCTACGAGCACCAGTGGGAGCTGTTCCTGCTGGCCCGGGCGGTGACCGGGCGCGAGCCCGTGGTGATCCACGCCGAGGACCTGCTCGCCGACCCGGCAGGCACGGTCGCGGCGTACTGCGCCGCGGCTGGCCTGCCGTTCCGGCCGGAGGCGCTGACCTGGGCGGCCGGGGACGCGCCGGAATGGCTGCCCAATTCGCGCTGGCACGTGGACGTGGGCCGCACCACCGGTTTCGCGGCGATCCCCAAGGACTTCGCGGTGACCGTGGACAACGACGCCCGGCTTCGCCGCTTCTACGACTACCACCTGCCGTTCTACCGGCAGCTAGCCAAGCACGCCCTGGCCCCGGGGGGCGCCACGACGACAGGAGCGCCATGACCACGGACACCATTGCCCAGGCCCAGCGCGCACCGGACGCCACGGTGGGCGAGCAGTTCGCGGACGCCTGGTTCCGGGACGGCGACGCCGCCGCGGTCACGTTCGGCTTCACGATCACCGACGCGTTCCAGCCAACCAAGGAACGCCCCCGGGTGACGGTCAGGAACCTGTTCCGCAAGCTCCCCGCGGCGGGCCAGGACGAGGCCACGTTCTGGTGCGAAAGCCGGCCGCCGGCCGGCGCCCCCGCCGTGCACGAGGCCGGCCTGCGGCGCGAGGCCACATTCCAGTCCGGGGTCGGCCGGGCGCAGGTCCACCCGATCCGGGCGTGGGTGCAGATCCCGCCCGGGCTGGCCGGCGACAGGGCCGCGCTGGCCGCGTTCATCGACTTCCGGCTGCTGGTCCGGCTGGCCACCGCGGAGAACCAGGCGCTGACCATCGGCCCGCACGGGCTGCTGCGCCACCCGGGTGTCGCCCGGCTGCCGTACCAGGGCGGATTCGTCGCCGGCCTGCTGGCCGCCTGCAACGAGATCGAGCAGACCGGCGCCACCCCGCACGCCATGATCATCAACCCGGCGGACTACTACTTCGCGCTGGCGGGCACCCCGCTGCTGGCCGACCTGGCCCGGGGCGCGGTGCAGATCTGCCGGACCCGGATGGTGCCGCCCGGCCAGGCGCTGGTCGGCGACTTCGCGATGGCGGCGAAGCTGCTGGACGGCGGCCGGTCGGTGATCCGGGTGGCGGAGCCGCCGCCCGGCACGTTTGCCGGGCCCGGCACCGCGGTGTGCGCGGAGATCTGGGAGGGCCTGGCGGTCCAGCTGCCCACGCACTTCTACCTGGCCGTGCCCGCCGGCGCGGAGCCGGAGCAGGCCCGGTGACCGCGGCCAGCCCCGGCGGCCGCAAGGAGCCGATCTACCGGCCCAACCTGCCGCTGTTCGGGGCCATCTTCCTGTGCCTGCTCGGGGTCGGCGCGTCGCTTGGCGTCCTGCCGTTCTACGTGGTCCAGCAGTTCGGCGGCAGCAAGGTCGAGGTCGGCGTGGTCGTCGCGGCGATCGCGGTGGCCGCCGTGCTCGGCCGCCCGGTGGCCGGCCGGATCGCGGACCGGCGCGGCTACCAGCCCGTGATGCTGGCCGGCGCGGTGTGCTGCGCGCTGTCCGGGCTCGGCTACCTGGCCGCGGGCAACATCGCCGAGCTGACCGCGGTCCGGATCCTGAACGGCATCGGCGAGGGCGCGGTCTACACGGCAGGCGCGGCCTGGCTGGTCATGCTGTGCCCGCCGCAGCGGCGCGGCCGGGTGGTCGGCCTGTACGGGATCCACATGTGGCTCGGCATCACGATCGGCGCAGCGCTGGGCACCATCGTCATGCGGGCCAGCGGGTTCACCGCGGTGTGGATGGTGTGCGCCGCGGCCGGCGCGCTTGGCTTCGGCTCGATCCTGCTCATGCCGCGGCCGCCGATCCCCGAGCAGCCCGGCACCCGGATCAGGCTGTCGTCGTTCTTCCCGGTCAGCACGCTGATCCCGGGCACCGCGCTGTCCCTCGCCTCGCTCGGCTACGCGGCACTGGCCGCGTTCGTCGCGCTGGACATGGCCTCCCGCGGGGTCGCCAACGGCATCATCGCGCTGAACGCCTACGGCGCGGCGTATGTCGGTGTCCGGCTGGTCATCGGCAACCTGCCGGACCGGCTCGGGCCGCACCGGATCGCGGTGTGGTCCGCGCTGGTCGAGGCGGTGGGCCTGGTCATGGTCGCGGTGGCCACGAACCTGGCCGTGGCGGTGATCGGCGGGCTGGTCATGGGCACCGGGCTGTCGCTGCTGTTCCCGTCGCTGGCGCTGCTGGTCATCAACCGGACCGAGGCGTCCCAGCAGGGCGCGGCGCTGGGCGCGTTCACGTCGTTCTGGGACATCGGGGTGGCGGTCGGCGGCCCGCTGGCCGGCCTGGTCGCCACGATCAGCTACCCGGCGATCTTCTGGGTGATGGCCGGCTGCGCGGTGCTGTCCGCCGGCCTGTCCGCGTCCGGCATGCGCCGCCCCAAGCCGGTGCCCGCGCCGTCGGGTGCCACGATGAGGACATGACCGACGCCCCCGCCGTCATCGACAACCAGGCCGCCAGACGGTTCGAGCACACCGAGAACGGCCTGCTCGCCCAGCTGACCTACCGGGTCCGGCCGGGCAAGCTTGTCCTCCTGCACACCGAGACCCCGCCGCAGTTCCAGGGCCGGGGCATCGGCGGCGCCCTGGTCCGCGCGGCCGTCGAGCGGGCCGAGCGCGAGCACCTGACCCTGGTCGTCTACTGCCCGTTCGCCCGGTCCTGGCTGGAGCGGCACCCGGACGAGGCCAGCCGGGTCACGGTCGAGCTGCCCAGGGCCAGCTGACCGGCGCCGCGGCCGGGCGGGCCCGGCTACGGGCGCTCGCCGTGCAGGCGGGCCACGTAGCGGTCCGCCGACCGGCGGATCGGCCGGGCCGTCGGCGACCACGATCCGGCCCCACCAGCCGCCGTAGATCCGGTCGAAGGCGAACCGCTCGACCCGCCGGGCGATGTCCTGCACGGTGCCCTCGTCCAGCGGGATCAGGTTCGGGTAGCTCCACATGAAGCTCACGAACCGGCGGTCAGGCACGACCGTGATCGTGTCGCCGGTCAGCAGGGCGCCGCGGCCGCCGGACCCGGCCGGCCAGTGCAGCACCGCGGCCCCGTCGAAGTGGCCGCCGATCCGGGCCACGGTCAGCCCGGGCACCGGCTCGGCCTCGTCGCCGAACAGCTCGATCCGCGGCGACGGCCGCTGGATCCACTCCTTGTCGGCGTGCGGCAGCAGGATCCGTGCCCCGAACTCATCCGCGATCTCCACGTTGGCCCCGTAGAAGTGCGGGTGCGAGATGCAGATGGCGGCGATGCCGCCCAGCTCGGCGATCCGCTCCCGGCCCGCGTCGTCCAGCACGGAGACGCAGTCCCACAGGACGTTGCCGTGCGGGGTGCGGACCAGGAGCGCCCGCTGCCCGATCGCGAAGGATGGCTCGACGCCGACCCCGATCAGGCCGGGTTCCTCCTCGCGCAGCTCGGTGCGGTGGCGGGCCGCAAGCTCGGTCATCGTGGTCCACTGCTGGCCGCCCCAGCCCACGTACTGGCGCTCGTCCAGGCAGATCGGGCAGTCCTCGCGCGGCGTAGCGTACTGCACGCCGCACGTCCGGCAGATCGGCAGCTCTGAGGTCATGCCCCCTAGCTATACCTGACGGGTGCGGGGCCCGCGGACCGGAACCGTTGCTTCTGAAGACCTGGCTCGCTTCTGGGTCAGACCGGGGCGACGAGCAGGGTCTGCAGGCCGGTGCCGCATACGCCGGTGGTGTCCGACAGGACGGTGGTGGCCAGGCCGGTGCCGTCGGAACCGGTGCGGGTCTCGGCTTCGAGGAGCAGCCAGTCGCCAACCGGGTCGCGGGTCAGGGCCACGGTGAGGTCGACGTTGATGAAGATGAAGCCGGCGCCGTCCAGGACCGCGCTGATCCCGCTGCCGGAGTCGGCCACGAGGAGGGCCCGGCACATGGGCGTGGCCTGCTGGCCGGCGATCAGCGGGACGCGCGGGCGGGCCCAGGCGCGGCCGGGTCCCCGTTCGGCGAAGCTGCCGGTGCCGAGGAACTGCCAGTCGATGTAGGACAGGTAGCCCGCGGTCCTGGCCCGGGGCAGGCGCGGGATGTTCGGGGCGGCGGCGCCGGGGGTGGGCGGGCCTGGCTGCCGCGCCGGGGCGGCCTGGTCCGGGATGACCGGCACCGGCCCGCGGGGGCGCTCGATCCGCCAGCCGCGGGCGTGCAGGACTTCCTGGCCGTCGGCCTCGAGGACCGATTCCAGGAGGGCGATGCGGCGGCCGGCGCGGACCGTACGGACGCGGGTGGTCAGCTTGCCGAGCGGGACCGGCCGCAGGATGTCGATGGCGACCCGGGCCAGGCGCTGGGCCGGGGCTGGCTCGTGCTGCTCGATGACCCAGGCGGCGAGCGCGGACGGCGGGCCGCCGTGCTGCGCGTCCGCGCTCCATGGCCCCGCGGTGGCGGGGGTGGCCACGAATGCGCCGTTGCCGGCCGGCTCGTAGAAGGCAGCCTCCACGAGGCGTGATGCTACTTGGTGCCGAAGGTCGCGATGATGACGCCTGCCTTCGTGGTTGTGGCGCTGGCGAGATCAAACGTGGCTGGAGGGAAACCGTCAGCAAAGAGCCGGCGTCCGTTGCCCAGGACAATTGGGTGTACGGACAGCAGGTACTCGTCGATGAGGCCGTGCTCGCTGAGTGAGCGGATGAGGGCGCCGCTGCCCATGATGTGGAGGTCGCGGTCCAGGGTGGCCTTGAGTCTGGTGACTGCCGCGGGGACATCGCCGGTGAGAAGCGTTGAGTTTGGCCACTTCAGGGCGGGGGTGCCGGTGCTGGCGACGTACTTGGGGGCCTGGTTGAGCGCGGCCGTGAACGGGCTGTCCTGGGTGTTCCAGTAGCCGAGCACGTCCTCGTAGGTGCGCCGGCCGAGGAGGAACCCGCTGCTGCGGGTCAGCCGTTCGCCCCAGGCTTGCTGGATGGCGTCGTCGCTGCGGGCCGCCGCCCATCCGCCGTGTGTGAAGCCGTCCCTGGTGTCCTCCTCGGGACGGCCCGGGCCCTGCATGACGCCGTCCAGGGTGATGTGGCTGAGGACCACGATGCGCATAGCCTTGCCCGCCTCCCTACCTGTCGAAACTAAACCGTTCAGTTTCACTCATGCTGAACTGAACCGTACAGTACGATCGGTGGCATGGCAACGTCCCGGGACCAGGCAGCCGGCAGCGCAGAGCCCGCGGAGTCCGCGCCGTCTGCCGAGGGGCCAGCCGATCGCAAGCGCCGGGCGATCCTCGGCGCCGCCAGCGTTGTCTTCCTGCGGGAGGGCTACGCGGGCGCCAGCATGGACGAGATCACCGCACTGGCCGGGGCCTCCAAGGCGACGGTGTACCGGTACTTCACCGACAAGCAGACGCTGTTCTCTGAGCTGGTCGTTACCACCGTCACGGCGGTCAGCGACCCGGTCCAGGCTGAGGTGCTGCGGCTCGGTGACAGCGGCAGCCTGGAGGCCGGGCTCCGCGACCTGGCCCGCCGCCTGCTCACCGCGATCACCGCGCCCGAACTGCTGAGGCTGCGGCGGCTGATCATCGGCGAGGCTGGCCGGTTCCCCGCGCTGGGCCAGGCGTTCTACGAGCAGGGGCCGGCCCGCACGATTACCGCGCTGGCCGGGATGCTCACCCGGCTGGCGGGCGAGGGGCTGCTGAAGATCGATGATCCGCTGGCCGCGGCCGGGCAGCTGAACTGGCTGATCGCGGCGGAGCCGCTGAACCGGGCCATGCTGCTCGGCGACAACCAGCCGTTCACCCCGGCGGAGCTCACTGCGCACGCCGACGCCGCCGTCACGACTTTCCTGGCCGCCTACCGCAGCTGAGCCGCCAGCCGGCGCCCGGCCGTCAGCGACCGTGCATCCGCGCAACCTATTCGGCACGAGCGGCGGCGAGTCGGTACGCTGCGGGCGTGGCGCTTGGCCTCAGCGCCCCCGGGGCGTTAGCTCAATGGTAGAGCAGCAGACTTTTAATCTGTTGGTTCAGGGTTCGACCCCCTGGCGCCCCACCAGGTAAAACCTCCTTCCCCGCAAGGCCAGGGACAGCGCCATCTCTTCCTCCGGCCGGGACGTTCCGGCCGTCAAGTCTCATCCTGCCGGGAGGATGCCGCCCACAACGGCCCTGGTTAGCGTGCACAGCAAGCCGTCAGGCAATCGCCTGTGGGTTTGTTCCTGACAGGTGCCTACGCGTCAAGGAGACGCCATGCCACTCGCTGCGAGCGGTTACTCTTACCCGCTGCTATCGGTTTTCTGGACGATCCTCGAGATCTTCCTGTGGGTGCTCTGGATCTGGATCGTGATCTGGATCTTCATGGACATCTTCCGCAGTCATGACCTGTCCGGCTGGGCCAAGGCGCTGTGGTTCCTGTTCGTGCTGTTCATCCCTCTGATCGGCGTGCTGGTCTACCTGATCGTCCGCGGCGGCAAGATGCAGGAGCGGGCGGTGCAGCAGGCGCAGCGCCAGGATGACCAGTTCCGCGCCTATGTCCAGGACGCCGCCGGACCGCAGAGCTCAGCAGAACAGCTGACTAAGCTCGCCGATCTGCGGGACCGGGGCGTCATCACGGCCGAGGAGTTCGACCGCGAGAAGGCGAAGATCCTGGCCTGAGCCGCATTGCGCCGGCCGGATGCCCGATTCCGTGATGATCACGGAAGCGGGCATCCGGCAATGGCGGGGCGAAATACGTCACACGTATTCGCGGCGGCGCATCCAGGCGAGGGTGGCCCAGCCCCAGATCGGCGGCAGGTAGGCGGTGAACATCCGCTGGATGAACACCGCGGCGACGGCCTGGTCCTGGGGGATGCCGGCGCTGGTAAGCCCCGAGATCAGGCCCGCCTCGACGACGCCGAGACCACCAGGTACCGGGACGGCCCCGCCGATGATCGAGGCCAGCGTCATGACGACCAGGATCGTGGCGATGCTGGCGTGCTGCCCGACCGCGTGCAGCGCCGCGCCGAGCGCGAAGGCCACCAGCAGCTGAGCCAGGACCGAGCCAGTGGCGATATAGACGATCTTGCGGGGCTCGGCAGCGATCGTCTTGACCTGGGCCCAGATATTCACCAGGTACGGCCGGACCCGGCTGCTCGCCAGCCGCCGCAGCCGCGGCACCAGGGTAATCAGCGCGACGGCGATCCCCGCGGCCAGGACCACGGCGAGCACGATCCACAGCGTGGTCTGGCGGTCGCCGGAACTGGACGGCGCCGAGAAGTTCCCGGCGGCGAACGGGACGGCGATCACGAACAGCAGGCTCTTGGCCGTCCAGCTGGCGGCGGTAGCGATCGCGCCTGAGCTGACGGCGGCCGTCGCGTCGTATCCCTGGCGCTGGAAGAACCTGACCCTGACGGCGAAGACGGCGGCGTCGCCGCCGACCAGCGCGGTAAAGGTGTTGGAGATTTCCAGCGCGAGACACCGGCCGTAGGGCATCTGGCCGGGGACGGCGCCGTTCAGCGCCCAGGCCTCAGCGGCTATGGGCAGCTGAGCGAACACAAACGTCAGCGCCACCCACCCCCAGCTGGCGCCCTTGATGACATCCAGGGACCCGCGCACATCGGCAAGGACCCCGATGATCGCCCAGATGCCGATCAGCGTGCCGATGCCGAACACCAGGTTGACCCAGCTGACCCGCTTGGCCTCGGCCAGCTCAGGCACCTCGATGCCGGCCGCGCCGGCCACCGCCGACCGCAGCCGCGGCAGCAGATCCCCGTGCTGGCGCAGCGCCCGCACGGTGACCGGATCGAGCTCAGGACGCTGCAGGTGCACCAGCGCGCCGCGGGCGGTATCGGTGCCGAGGACCCGGGCCGCCGCCGCGGCGGTTCGCCCGGCCCCCGCCCGTACGGCCATGGCGGCGAGCGCGGCCGCCAGATCTCTGTCCAGGCGGCCTTCTGGTGCCGTCGCGGAGGCGCAGCGGAAGTCCTTCAGGCAGATGCCCAGCGGGGAGACGATGATCGTTTCCCCGCCAAGTGTCCCGTGCGCCAGGCGCGCCTCGCGCAACCGGAGCACGGCACGCAGCACATCGTCCAGCGCCTCGTCGGACAGGACAGCGTCGTCGGCCTCCGACAGGACGGGGCCATCCGGCAGCCTGGTCACCAGCGCTGCGTCCCTGCTGGGCCCGAACCGGCCGACGGCCAGCACCTCGGGCACCAGAACACCGGCGCGGCCGGCCATGAAGGTGAGGTAGGCCTCGTGCTCGACCTGCAGCAGGCGGTCAAGAACGAGCGTGGGCCCGGAATCGCGGTAGAAGCAGAACCGCCACAGCTTCGCCAGCACCCGCGCGTCGGCGGCGTCCCGGCCGTACACCGACAGCTCGATCACCTGGCCGTCGGTGCCGTGGCCGGTGAGCCGCTCCACCCCCCAGGTCTGGCGCGGTGCCCGGGTAATGCCCTCGGCAGGCACGCCCAGGTCAGTGACCCAGCTGGTGATCTCCTGCGCGGACGGCAGGCCGAGCGGCGACCCCACCGCCAGGTGCAGCCCGGCGGCAACACCCCATCCGATCGCCAGGCTGGAGACGGTGTTGACCGGAAGCGCGGACCCGCTGATGACCGCGGCGATTGACGCCACCGCGATCAGCGACCCCACCAGCCGGTGCAGTGGGCGGCTCAGATAGGGCAGTGCGGTGGCTGCCACCGCGATCGTGACGGCGAACTGCGTGACCGGATAACTCGTGTCCAGCCCAGCCAGCGAACCGGTCACCGGCCGCCCCGCCGAGGCCCCCAGGATGTGACCAAGCAGCAGGCATACGCCCCAGGTGACCACGGCGGCCACCGCGGTCCACCGGACCGCCACCAGCCGCGGCACAAGCAGCCCAAGAATTATCAGAAGAACGACGACACCGACGGAGCCGAGCCAGAACACCGAGGTGACAAGCCAGCTGATCGCCGCCGGCGGCGGATTCAGCGCATGGACAAGGCTCAGTTCCGCAGCCGAGTTGGCCTGCATCACAGGAACAGACACCGCCACCACGATGACGGCGAGCCCAAGGCGGAACGCATCGGAGGCACGCCGGCGGGTGGTCCCCCCGCCGCGCGACCCGAGCACCAGAGCACGCAATCGCGGCGCCGCCAGGCGCTGAGCGCCCGCTCCCAGCGAGGTTGCCGCCACAACCCGGCTTTCGTCAGCGGCCATAGTTGGCCCATTTCCGCAGGACAATTACTGGGCAAACAATAACCCGCGAGACAGCACGCGCGCCCTCACCACGGGCACTCGCTCAGCGTGGCGTCTCGGCCCCAGTGCCGCCGTCGGGGTTCAGCTTTGGGCTGGTCCAGGTGGGTGCACTACAGGAACTTCACCGTCGTCGGCATACTGCTGATGGCGCTGCTGGCGGCATCGGCGGCGGCGCCCGCGACGGTTAGGCGGTGGGATCATGGTGCGCAAGGGCATGACCCTGGTTCCCGGCGGGGCCTTCCAGATGGGCAGCACCGCCTTTTACCCAGAGGAAGGACCGGTCACCACCGTCGAGGCGGAGAGCGTGTGGGTCGATGATCACCCGGTCACCAACGCCGCGTTCCGCCGGTTCGTGGCTGACACCGGGCACGTGACCGTCGCCGAGACTTCGCCCGATCCGCTCGACTTCCCCGGCGCCGACCCGTCGCTGCTGGTGCCGGGGTCGCAGGTCTTCACCCCCACCGCTGGGCCGGTGCCGCTGACCGACTGGACCCAGTGGTGGCGCTGGGTGCCCGGCGCCGACTGGCGCCACCCTGACGGCCCCGGCTCCACCCTGGACGGCCGGGACATGCACCCGGTGGTGCACGTCGGGCTGGAGGACGCGCTGGCTTATGCCGCCTGGCTTTCCAGCACAGTGGGATCCGAAGCTTGGAATTCACGTGACTTGAAGTCGCGGC
>JADMIO011437938.1_pt1 | contig 17430 bp, 15 predicted proteins | sample 8958161 | NCBI WGS metagenome assembly JADMIO01 (sample SAMN16585339, study PRJNA669376) | soil metagenome | isolation source: Crop rotation soil | place: USA: Cullars Rotation, Alabama | collected 2011
CCCAGTCCAGTCCACACCCGAAAAATCAGTTGTGCCATCACCACCCTCGCCCTCAGCACGGCCACCGACTCGGCTGGAGAACGAGAGGAAAGCCACAACCCCAAAAGTGCCAAAACAACCCACTTCTGCAGTTGACATCGATCCGGCTAAAGTGGTATGGAAGACATCGCTGAGACCCAATTCTGCGGGTGTACCGCTGTGGGGTTTGGTATCTGACATTCATTTTCAGGAGTCCATACTCGGTCGTATACAGGACTCACTGAAATGGATGATTCAAACGTTCAAAGCAAACGGTGTGCGTAAAGTGTTTTGTTTGGGTGATTTGATTAACACCCGACAGGACGTGAATGTGCGTGAACTATCGGCTTGCATGAAATTCTTTCACGATTTGGCTGCAAACTTCGAACAGATTCATGTCTTATTGGGCAATCACGATATGCATCTCAAACACAGTCGCGATATCAGCTCATTGGATGCGCTCGACTTCTTCTCTCACATGAACAATACCGGTAACACTGCTGCTGTGGGGCAGAAGATTCGATTGTATCGCGAGAATACAATCGTCAATGTGGATGGTCGGGATATATTGTTTATGCCATATCACGAAAGTCAATCCGAAATCATTCAATTTATTTCCACCAAAACTGATCCCAACAAATTGAGTGAGATGGTTGGGATGGGTCATCTCTCATTGAACGGTGCAATCAGCAGCGGTCACGATAGACCGTCTCCCGCACGATACAACGGGAACATCGGTCCGGGAGATTTCAAAAAGTTATTGCGGACGTTCACCGGTCATTTCCATTCTCATCAAACGATGCCGGCCGGCGGGGAGGAGAAAAACGGAAGTGTGACGTATCTTGGGTCACCCTTACAATCCAATTTCGGTGATTTGGGAGATACAAAGAGAGGATTTGTGTTGTACGATCCGATTCACAATCGATTTGAGCACATACAAAATCCATATGCCGTTCAATACGTGGAAGCCGATCTCAATCGTGTATTGAATGGTGAAGTGTTACCGTCTGAAGTGAAGGATAAATTCGTACAATTGATTCGATCCGATATCGTCAGTGCGGGTGGTAAACCTTCCTCCTCGACAACCATTAACATACACGAGTATAACGACGCAAAAGAGATTTTGATTGATCATTTGGGAGCCAAATATGTGCGACGAATGGCTACCAAAACCATTAAATCCATGCAACAGTCGGAGGAGGAGGATGCAGTGACTGCTGCTTCCAAAGGGGATGATGCAGTGGCCGCGAATGCCGCCGAGGATGGTGATGAGGATCATGAATTAATGCACGAACGATTATCAGATTACGTGTATGAATTCTTGGAGCAAGCGGATATCAGTGATTACGAGCCCGATTCAAACAAACAACACTCTTTTCGCAAACGATTGGAGTAATGCCGTCGCATGCCTGCCTGCTCCGTGCTTGATCCGATGATCGATCAATGCTGACGAGTCTGCTTGTCTGTCTGTCTGTCGCTGTAAAACACAGAGAGATTGGAGTGCAGGTAATGGAGGAGGTGGATACTCGATTTGCCTCCACTGACGGTGCTGTGTTCGATGCGGATATCAAAACGATTACCATTCAAAACTTTTTGGGAGTGCAGGGACGCATTGTCATACCCTTCGGTGGGATGGAAGACGGCGTGTGGTTTATTGACGGCGCGAACGGAGCGGGGAAATCCACGATATTGGAAGCGATTGCGTGGAGTCAATTCGATTCTTTCCTTCGCACATCCATGAAAGCAGATTTTGCGGTCAACGATACGGTGGCGAGTACATTATCCGGTGAGGCGGCGGAATGTATGGTGCGATTGGATTTTGCGTCGGGTTTCTCAATTGAGCGATGGCGTCATCCGTCATCGAAGGGGCCGCGCGGTAAAACAGGTGTGCGTGTGTATAAGAATGGACGACAATTAAAAGAATTGGAAAAGGGAGAAGCAAAAGAATCACAGAAAGCATTGACCGAACGTTTGGGGATCAGTTTTGATCAGTTCGCACGAACTGTCGTATTGAGCAGTGACACGACTCAAAACTTTATCAATTCGAAAGCCGATCAGAGACGTGAGATCATTGAAGAGTTGTTAGGATTGCGACGATTCGAAGATTATTCGGTTGAAATGAAAGCCAAAAATAAGTCGGTGGCCACGAAATTATTGGAATTCGATACTCGATTGGCGAGTGTGGAGGGAAAGAATTCAGAATTGACCGCACAATTGAATGAATGTGACACCACTCTGAAAATACAAGAACGTAAAATTAAAGAGACGCAATTGGATGTGGATCAAAAGAATAAAGCATTGCAACGCGCGACAGTGGATGCCACTCGCGTCGCGGATCCGTCACAGTACGTACCGTTCTCGCGTTGTGACCCCTCTGAACGTGTTCTGATGTGGCGTTTGTGCTGACTGCAGTGCGAAAGATCGCCAACCTGAACACGAGAAACTACAAAAGAAAGCGGCCACACTCGACATTGAGGCTGATCGCGCAAAGAAAGCCAATGCATATCACAGCGCTGTCAGAGAGACCGATAATGCAGTCGCCAAAATCGATGGCGAATTGCAACGCACCAAACATTCGTATGAGACAGTGGATACGCGCATTCGTAATTTTGCGAATCGCGAAAAGAAAGCCGGACTGAAAGAGACGTTGACGGGAGTGCATTCGTCCCAACAGTCTGCATCTCAACTTCTGTCTGCGCTCCAAATATCTGTACCGACCGACAAAATCGGTAGGGGGGCCGCCTTTCGATTTGTGCGTTGTCCACATTGCCTGACCTCGTGATTGGATGGATAGCTGCGGGTGAACCTGTTACATGTCCAACCTGTACTCAACCATTATCCAATCCCAATCCTGTTTTCAACAAAATCAGTGCAACCAACGAATCCATTGAAAAAGAAGTGGGATCGCTGTCCACGCAATCCGCGACGGTTGCCGCTATGATCGTTGAGGCGGATGCGAAAATGGCCGCTGAGAAACATTCGATTGCACAGGATATGAGGGATCAGAAAGCACGCGACGAATTGAAAGTGCGCATTACGCAAATGGAAGCCGATCTGACTGCGACCCGTACACAGCTCAGCACCAAACTCGATAAAGTGGCCGCTGAACTCGGATTAACGACTTCCGGCTTAATAACGATCGGTAAAGAGCTCGATCCACAGCGCTGTCAACAAATTTTCAATTCGTTGAGTGCAGTGAATAAGGAGATCGCTGCATTCGCCAAACGCACGACCGAAGAATCCAACACTGCCCAGCGTTTGCAGGAACTCACTCACGCTGTGGAGAAAGCACAAACCGTTGTCAGTGGTATGCAGGCCGCAGCGGATGCCACCAAACAACGCCGCAAATCCGCCGAAAACAAACTCGCTGAAGTCGTATCTGAACGCAAAACTGTTGAAACTGAACAACAGAAATGGCGAAAGACGGATAATTTATATCGCTTTTGGAATGACGCATTCGCAAAGAAAAAAGATTCTCTCCGTTCGTATGTTATGTCCAAAGCGATCGGTCAATTGAATACTGCATTGGCACCGATCATCCGAGTATTGAGTGATGACGGAGGATTGTCCGGTGGTATGGGTCATGATTTGGGTGCTGTATTGGATGCACAATTGAATGTTGTCGGTACGGGTGACAGTAAGAAAGAATTGGATCCGAAGTATTCAGTGGATGACTCACAGACGGGTGTGTCGTATGCCAAACGCAGCGGTGGACAACGCCGACGGACAGATTTGGCGATATTTTTCGGATTGTTACAACTCGCATCCGAACGCAGTCGGTATCGATCTCAGTACATTATTTTGGATGAAATCTTTGATTCACTCGACAGATCAGGACAGGACGCCGTACAAAATTGGATTGAACACAACTTAACGCAACGCTTGAAAAAAGTCTTTGTCATCACGCATTCCCGTATGCGTGAAGCATCGCGTCGCACATTGCATGTATCGATGACATCAAAAGGAACCATGATTCGCGACAGCACAGGCGTCATTGAACGGTATCTCCAACAACACAACAACACTGATAGCCCGACCGACGATGACGCCGATGTTGCAATGGTACCCTCCGCTGCCGCACCGGCCCGTCGCAACCGTCGTACGACAGCCTCTCCTGTGCTGCCAACCTCCGTCCCTATCGCTGCGCAATCCAATTATGCACGTGCGCACAAGTAATCGCAGCGCACACACGCGATATATATTAGTATTCCGCCTCCCTTCCGAACATTGTCAAAATTCGGCGACGATTGTGAAACACTTGCCTCCCCCCTCACATCGTTGCCGCTGCCCAAATGCGTAATTCGTTGTTCGGTGCGAGCGCAAATACGTTCCCCTCATTTCGAGCTCACCGACTATAGTGCACCTCTTTTCCCTTTACAGACCTCGTAAACAATGAGTGGAAGTGTTACGCTCGTGAATCAGCCCACCTCCTCATCATACGTGGTTTCGGGTGAAGATGGAACGACGTCAATTACGCATCACACCGCATTAATTTCGTGCTGTTTATGCGGTGCGAAAATTCAAAGCAACCCAACGAATATGTGTTTACAATGTGTACAGGGAAACGTCGATCTCACCACCGAAATACCAAAACAATATAGCCTTCCGCAATGTCCGAATTGTGACCGTTTCGAAATCAGTGGTGGTGGGGGTACTGCGTCAGGGAGTGGGGTTGGTACGTCGAGCAGTGGAGGACACTTCGCGAAAATGGAATTGGAGAGTCGCGAATTATTGGGAGTGTGCTTGAAACGAATGCATCGCTTGAATAAGGTCGCTCGATTGGTGGATGCAGGATGGATCTTCACTGAACCGCATTCCAAACGCATAAAGATCAAACTCACTGTACAGAATGAAGTGTTCAGTGGTGCAATGATGCAACAAACATTTGTGGTGGAATTTGTCATTACCTCACAGCAGTGTGTCGATTGTCAAAAATCATTTACGCAACACGTATGGAACCGCAATGATATGCCTTCCGTCTGAACCGTTACTTCTATTGTGTGCGTCCGATGGGCAGACATGGAGTGCAGTGGTGCAGGTCCGACAACGAAATGTCAAACATCGACGCACATTACTGTATTTGGAACAATTATTATTAAAATCCGGTGCAGCGGATAAAGCATTGAATATCAAAGAGGCCAGTGGCGGATTGGATTTCTATTTTGAATCGAAATCACAAGCCTCGTCACTCGTCGATTATTTACAGAGTGTGGTCCCAATACGTATCACACAATCCTCACGATTGATATCGCTGGACGCACAGTCTAATACGTCGCGCTCCACCTTTACGTTTGGCGTGGAAGTGGCTCCGATTTCGCGGGGCGATTTGGTGGTGTTACCCGCAAAACTGCTGATGGCACTCGGGGGTGGGGGCGGTGGAGGCCTTTCATCCGCTGTAATGTTGTGCTATCGTATTACATCGGCCATATATTTGATCGATCCAACCACATTGAAAACCGTTGATATCTCCGCGCACAATTATTTCCGTTTTCCTTTCACATCTGTGATGACCTCCAAACAACTGTCGGAATATACGGTCGTCGATTTGGTTCCTGAGACGGCGCCCACCAACACTGCTGCTGAGGATAAGAAAGATAGTAAAGCCTCAGTGATGCCCACAGGTAATTCGAAAGCGAAGAAGAAACATGGAACCAAATCATCCTCCACCACACCTGCAGCCACACCGAAACAGCAGCCGACTGCCTCACCCAACTACACTGCTGCCTCCGCGATCTCTGCCGCTACAGTAACTGTACCCGTCGCTGCCGTGAGTATACCCGACACGCAACCTCAGCCTCAACCTCAGTCGCAGCTTCAGCAACCCGCCGCTCCGATGCATGCATCGGTTGCGACGTCCGGCACAGCGCGTGAACGATACGGGGCAAAGCTCGGATTGGCCACTGCCACCGTCGCACGGACCAGCGAATTGGGACAACCGAATAGCGAGGTATTAGTATTGACACATTTGGGTAATGTGTTAAAGATCGGTGATACCGTTCAAGGATTCGATGTGTCGAATGCCGGTTCGATCGCTGTCATATTGGAGGATCCTAATAACGGGTATGGTAAAGCGGCGAAGAAATTTCGTATTCCCGACGTTGTGTTAGTCCAGAAATCATATCCCAAATCACAGCGCAAAAATCGCGGAAACAGAAAATTCAGACTTAAATCACTGAAGAAAGCTGCTGCCGACCCGAATGCTGAGGACAACACTGACAGCGCTGTTGCTGCCAATGAAAGTAAGAGTAAGAAAAAGAGTTCATCCAAATCCAAGCCTTCTGCCGCTGCTTCTGCCGCTGCTCTGACGGAGGCGGGTGAGGAGGATGATATCGATCTGTTTATGGATGAGATTGAACGCGATCCCGAAATGCGGCGACAGATTAATCTGTATTCAAACCCATCAGTGAAGATAACCCGCAAATCCGCGGAGGATAACGCAAAAGATTCGAAGTCGACTGCAGCAGCGACAATGGTCGTGAAAGCGAAGAAAGCCAAAAATGGCACATCGAAGAACGGCGGTCCATATTCCGCGACCGCTGCGTCCTCCGGTGGTGAGGTTGAGGGTGACGGCGAGGCTGGCGGTGAGGAGTTTGGTGTGGATGCGGCTGAATTGATTGATGATGAGTGATCGAGCACAGACATCCCAATTGATTGACGATACGCTTCTTTCCTTATGATTTGTTGGGCTAACATTTTGCAGAAGCCACCACTATCATTGAGCATTGAACTTTGTTAAACACAATTCTTTATTCTCAACTCACCTCCACCCTTCACACACCACCCTTCGACAGATCGCGCGATGGCGACTGCAACACTGACGGTTACCGCGACTGCGGCTCCAACCACTGCCGCCGCGACTGCGAACACCAAAAGTGCTGCTGCTTCCCCCACCACAACAGCTGCAGCGTTACCGAAAGTTCACGATTTCGCTGCCATTCCAATCATTGATATCGACGCACTGTTTTTGCCCAAAAACAGTGGCGCTGAGAATGAGAAGAAACGACAGGTATCAAAACACGTTTGTTCAATTCATTCTATGCTAATTTCCCGTTCCCATTCGTTCGCATCTTTCGTAAGGCTGTTGCCGCAGAGCTGTATAATGCCTGCCGATCAGTCGGATTTTTTTATGTTCGAAATCACAGAATCAGTAAAGCGTTAATCGATACGCTGTTCAGTGAAGGACAACGCTTCTTCTCCATGCCTGTCGCATTCAAAAATGCCATTCACATGAAACAGAGCGGTGAAGCATTTCGCGGATACTTTATGCTCGGCGAAGAGCTGACATCCAAAAAGAAAGATTGGAAAGAAGGATTATATTTCGGCGCGGAGAATCTGCCGACCTCAGAAGAGGTGAGTAAATTGAAATTACCGATGCACGGGACCAATCTTTGGCCCGACAAAACAGCGTTTCCTGCATTCGATCATTTAATATCGAATTATATGACTGCCTGTACGGAGTTGGGACATACGATAATGGAAGGGATTGCCATTGGATTACAGTTGCCAACTGACTATTTCAGAACCCGATTTACCACACAACCCTTTACTCCGTTTCGATTGTTTTGGTATCCGATCGATATGACCCCTGAAGAACGGGAAGCCATGCAAAAGACTGATGAACAGAATGCTAAAGACGGAACTGCAGCTGCACCGCCATCATTGGACTCCGCCGCTTCGACCGCTTCACCGAAAGTGATCGATCCTTCCACTTCCTCCGCACTGCAACACCCTTCTGCGTCGTCACCACCGAATATGACGTATCAATCCGGCGATGGGAAATGGTATGTGTGTGTGTGTTAACAGTTCGCTCCCTCCCGTGACGGCTTGTGTTGTCTGTGTATGCAGGGGTGTCGGTGAGCACACTGATTATGGAGTATTGACGATATTGGCACAGGACAATTGCGGGGGTTTACAGGTCAAGAATTGTCGCGGTGAATGGATTGAGGCCACTCCTGTACCGGATACGTTTGTCATTAATATCGGGGATATGTTAGAGCGGTGGACACGCGGTTTACTCAAAGCGACTCCCCATCGCGTGGCCAAATCACAACATAAGAATCGATTGTCCGCACCCTTCTTTTTCGATCCGAATTTTCAATGTTTGGTTGAACCGCTGAACAATCTGCCGGGGATCGATCCAAAAGACACTAACAATCCGAAATATGCGAATGGATCGTCGATACTGTACGGGGATTATATCTCTGCCAAAGTCCGAGCAAACTTTGCAGAGATGAACGGCAAGAAGAAAGCCACCGCAGGACTCTATTAAGAGCAGTGCCGGCAACACTGATGATGAACTCCTTTTTTCTATCGACACACAACATTTCCTTTCATTTGTTGTGATCATATATACGCTAAAACAGTAGCAAAATATTGAATTCATCCTTTGTTCACTCTCCTCTCGCAGGGAAGAAAATGTCTCTTCCTCCGTCCTGGCGTTGCGCCGCGTGTACGGTCAACAATCCTCCGAAGCATGCCAATTGCAGTGTGTGCGGTGCAGCGCGGCCAAAGAAAGGGTAAGGCAGGCTGCTGCCGCGCTCTCCGCGGACGTTGAACGCTCGTATTGTGTGCGGTGCGTGCAGTAAAATCATTTCGACGCTGTCCTCCACGTTTATATGTTCGACATGCACGTATTCGAATAAGGAGGGTCAAACACAATGTTCGATGTGTCAAGCACCCGCACCCCCACCACCCACCATACTCAATTACAGTGCTTTTTTGATTGAAATGGATGTGTATCAAACATTATTGGTATCTGCCGTGACGTTCAGCAAAGAGTTGAATGACACGCGAACGCAACAAATCGCATTTCAATCGAATTATCAGAAGTTAATATCCGCCACTGATTGGTCGGATGTCTCCACTGCACGTCGTTCCGCAGCGAATATGATCAAAGAATTGCGTCGAAAAGCATACGAACTTTACTTTACGAACAATGCGAATGATCGAAAGGCCGCAACGGATGAGCTGGCGGCTGCCCGCAAACAGTGTATCGATTCAGCCAAACTCGTATTGAGTGTATTGAGTGATAAGGAGAGCGCTGAGAATGATCGAATCGCTGCGATCGCAAAAGTATCCACTTCCATTACCAAACGCATGGCTGAGGTTCGTTTTCCGTTTCGTTCGTTTTCCGGCCGCGCCGTCGCTCATCGTTCATATGTCATGCGATGTGACAGTTATCAAAAGATTTGAGCGTCGTTGCGAGTGATAAGGATCGTAACATTAATTTGAGCGCTTCACTATCACAACGGAGTAACAGCAGCCTTTTGAACGAAAAAGATGGCGGGGGTGGCGGTGGTGGTGGTGGTGGGAGTGGTGTGAATGAGGATAATGGATTTGGGAATTGGTGGATTGACAACCAAACTTTAATTCGGGCGGCGAATGCACGATTTCGACGAATCGTTGAGAGTACCACTCACAACGGTGGCGGCGATGAGACAACCACAAACATCGCATTGGTTGATCTGACAGGAGATGATACGGTGGATTCAAAGCAACGCAAACCTTCCTCTGCTTCCACCGCTGCGTCCGTTGCGACCACATCGTCTGCTTCGGCCGCCTCTCCGGTTTCAGCGCGAATCAGTAACGGCGATGTGGTAGCGAACGCAGACGAGAGTGAAGTCAGACAAATTCGCGAGTTATTAGCACTGCTGAATCAGGGAGTGAGTGTATTGAATGGAATGTTGGCTTCTGCCAAATCATTAACGGTTAAACTCTCCTCCGAACGCGACAAATTGAGAACGTCGATCGCAGCTGCGATGGAGACGCGTCGTGCCACCGAATCGATCATTAAATCCTGTGCGGTCAGCGAGGAAGAGGCCGACGAAGAGAATAAAGAGTTGATACGATTGGAATGGGAGGGAATCCGCAATCGTATTTACACTGAGAGACAAGTATTGTTAAAAATGAATTATGAATTCGAACTTTTGAAACTGTCACAAATGATGGAAATCACTCCCTCCAATGACAGTGGTGTCGGTGCACTGGCGTCACCCAAATTGGGAGCGGATGAAGCGAGTGTTGCAATGATCAGCGCCAAAACTGCTGTCTCCAAACAGGTTTGTTGCTTTCCCGTCTCAATGGTCTTCATTGAACGCTGCCCTTTGGCCGTGTGGCCTGCAGTCGGGAGTGATTTCAACGTTAACCAAACTCGCTGATGCACTCAGTAAAACCTCAGCCAATATTATATATGATCGCAGCATATCACCGCTGACCCCAACGACCGGTCCCGCGGCTGCGCTCGTTAAAGGATCATCACTGCTGCAGAGTGGATATCAACCCTCACCCGCGGTGCGGCGTGCAGGAGTACTGCTGTCGCGCCGACCATTCGCATCGGAATATCCGATCGTCAAAAATGTATTGAGTAAAGGGAATACGAGTAAAGTGATGTTGTGTGAACAACGTTTTGATTGCGGTGCGGGGAGTAAACCGGTTGTGGTTAAACAGATTCCGCTGAGTGACGGCGGAGCGTTATTTGAAAATGAAATTGTGTCGCGACACGTTATTCCCCCGCATCGTAAGTGCTGCAGTCGTCCGAAATCTGCCTGTCTGATCGTTTGGTTTGTGTGGATTCCTATCGTTAGCGTCGATCTCAAAAATTGAAACGGCTTTCATCGATAATGAATTTGGATATCTTCAAACGAAGCATTATACCGGCGGTACGATCACACAATACGTGACATCCGCTGCCTCCTCGATGCGACCGTACGATTATCAGGCCTTATTTTATCAGTTATTCGCAGTTTTACAACACATTCACTCTCCCGCCTGCAACTTGACTCACGGCAATGTATCGACCGATAATATTGTGATGTCTGCACCCCCCTCCTCCTCTTCCCCCGCCATTCCGATTTTGATTGATTTTGCGTTATCGCGACAACGCTTGCCTGCTATCAACGTGCAACTCACCAATTCTTCTGGCATTACCGGTGGTAATCAGACTGCTTTTCCTTTCGCGCCGGCACAACAACAGGGATTCTTTCCATCCTCCACTATCTCACTCCCTGCATTAACAGACAATAAATCCTCCTCTACACTGCATACCGCGCCCTCGAGTGGCGGTGGCAGCGTCAAACGTGCCGTCAGCAGTTTTGCTGCGCCGGAAGTCCAGAAAGGTGAATCCCCGAGTCCTGCATCAGATGTATGGTCGACGGGGATTGTGATCTTCAAATTGTTGTGGAAGAACATTGAGCCGGTTGTAGACATACAATCCGGAATGGTAGCGATCCCACCACCCCCGAACAGTGACTTTGAACGATGTCGCGATTTTCTGGCGACCTCAGGCATTCTGTGTACCGACCCGAAGAAACGTCCCGCCGCCGCGGAAGTACTGAATCACAATTATTTCCAAACCTCCTTTGCAGTGGATTTGTATGAGAATCGTTCTGTAATGGACTCCAAAACCAAGTGTACACTCTTCAGTAATGCATTAGAGAAGTTACCCCGCAAGAATGATGATCAGAATCCATTATTATTGCGATTGCGTCGTACCGCGATCGTCAAAGAGTTGATACCCAAATTGGAGAATATGACGCGTTTACAGTTATTGACCAAATTCAAAGTGGAGTACACAGATTTCAAAGGGTCACAGGATGACGGAGGATTGACCAGTGATTTATTTACAGAATTCTTCATTCGCTGTGTTACCACCGGTCTTAACGAAAGCGGAGCAGTCGCAGCGAGCAGTAAAGATTCGGGCGTTGCCTCTGCTGCAGCTCCACCCGCATTCGCGTCGTCGACGTCGACGTCGTATGCCTCAACGTTGTTTGTGAGTGCCTCCATTGAAGATGCTCCCAAATCGGGTGCTACATTTTTGCCCGCCGCAGATAACGGGAATATCGGTGCACACAAAGCATTCGGTAAAATGTTGGTTAAAGCGTTGATCGATGGTCGACCCTTACCCATACGATTGGCTCCGAGTTTATTCAAATTCTTATTAAACATTAAACCGAATATTAAAGATTTGGAAGCGTTTGATCGAACGGCCGGAATGTCGCTTCGAAAGATTCTGGTCTGCACCTTCACTCGACTGATGTCACTGCTGTCACTGCTGTTTGCTGTTTGTGCTCACCCGTATGGGCGTATGTACGAATGCAGACGATACCGGACGTGGACAGTGTAATGTCATTGGATTTCGGTGATTTGAAAAAAGATGGATCGAAGATTCCCGTAACGGATGAGAATAAAGCAGAATATGTCAGTTTGTATGTACAGCATAAATTAGTGACTTCTCGCAAGACACAATTGCAGGCCATCAAAATCGGATTTGATACAATCGGAGCAGAGTTATCCGAGCATTTGAATCGATTGACGTGTGCCGATTTAATGAGTTTCTGTTGTGGCGATGATTCTATGCTTACCGCCGAAGCGATTATCGCACATTTCAAATGGATTGGATTTGATCAGTTCACTCCCACGCCACAACATTTGTGTAATTTCTTGAGTGACTGTTTCCCCAACGATTTACGTCGGTTCTTGCGATTGGCTACCGCGATGTATGCCTTGCCACGCTCGGGTGTATTGGGTCGACCTATCGTCATTCAGGCCACCTCTGATCGTAGTAAATTACCCGTCGGTCACACGTGTCATTTCCAAATCGATTTGCCTGACTATCAACATTACGAAACTTTGAAAGAGAAAATGGTAAGGCGTCGCATGCCAGCCGCCACTTTGCATCTATCGATTGCTGACCGTGAATTGGAAACTGCAGATGATAACATTGGCGCATGTCAATGATTCGGGCTTCGATTATGTCTAACGATTCCGACTTCGCTCACGCCGGACTGTATCGTGATAGTCAGCCGTGCGTTTATTGTTTCTTTGTTTGTTACGGACAACCTTTCAATAAATTGCTTATTACAATAAAATTGTTTAATTGTTGAGTTTTGGTTGTCTGTTCGTTGTTTCCGCTCCCGTTTGCTCCGCAGGTGGAATGGGATCGATTGGTGGAGTGGTAGTCGTGTTGGCTGCATTGTCGGTGGTGACTGCGCGATCCATCTTGGATGGTGGGATTGCTCCATCCTACGATCCCGCAAGCACGCCACCGATTTATGTGGCGAGCGTATTTCGTCACGGCCACCGGTATGCTCGTTGCTTACTCCAGTGTCAGCACTCGCGGGCAGTCGTGGATTGACCCGTTCTGCGATTCTCATTGGACAGAGCGCCGTACATTCTCAATCCGAGTTTGAAAGCGAATTGGACGTCGACCGGGTATGAGTTGGAACAATTGACGGACATCGGAATTGTCATGCACCATGCTTTTGGGCATCACCTCAGACAACGATATATCAATTCATCCTCACTCTTCGCATATCTGCCGGTCAATCACAGTTATGATTCTGTTTACGTTCGATCAACGGATGTCAAACGGTGTTTGATGAGTGTGGAATCGTTGATATCGCGATTGTATCCCAATACATATATCCCTATCCATACGGTGGATGTGAGTGAAGAACTGTTATTGCAATCGGTCGATCATTGTCCTTCGTATACTGTCAGCTACAATACCACCAACGATCAATTCGATGTGTTGATTGCGGCGGACACCAATTATACGGAAGTGGTGCAACGCATTGTGTCGTGGAGTGGATGGAAGAGTAGTGATTTTGATGCTGCTAATCTGGTAATGAATGCATACGACGTCTATCAATGCAGTGAGTTTGTATTTCCTCCTCTGTTCGATACCATCGATGAGAACGGTACTGCAATCGAACCGGATTTTCCCGGTCGCACGGATTATGATTGGCTATTTCGCCCACTTCCACACACGCAGGCGGAGGGAGGATTACCGTTTATTATCGATTTGAATAACCGATTAACCTGTGCGCAGTATGCACCCAACGGACCCAACGATCCGCGCGGAACGTCAATCGGCTGGCCGATTGCATTCGAATTTTTGACCAACCTTCGAACGGCTGCCACTCAGCATATGAACGGTGGACAACAGAGCATCTCACCAGCTTTATCATTGTACAGTGCTCACGACGAAACGCTCGTTGCTTTGTGGGTTGGAATGGGGTTATTGACTCCCGCGAGTCCAATGAACTTACCGGATTTTGCGGCATCCATTACAATGGAGCTCAGACCACCGCTCGCAACGGCAACAACAGCAGTGAGCGGTGTGAGTACAGATGATTACGTTATATCGATGAAAATCGGTGCCCCGGTAGGTCAGTGGTTGAGTTGGACATACAATATGACGGATGTGCTGATTCCCTGCGGTACCGACAGTAATGATGGATCTGTCGTAATGCTTCCGAACTGTACCATCGCTGCATTCGAAGCGTATATTCGATCATTGAATGGTGCTCCCGGCGGTTGTTGTATGAGAGTGGATCAGTTTTTCAATGAACAATGCGATAACTATACAACTCCCACCTCAGCGATGAGCAGTGACTGCCAACTCTATCGTAAATGGTGTCCCGTCTCTTCATGCGGTGTCGGGCAGTATCTGAATGAGGCGGTGGTTTCGTGGAGTGATAATACCATAGAAGACACCTCCCAACAATCCTGTCAATCATTGACAGTTATCAGTTATGAGTTGAGTGAGAATCAACGAGCCTTATGGTTGGCTGTCGGAGGTTCAGTGATGTGCGGAGTGTGGATCATCGGTTTATTGATTTACTGTTGCATGTGTCGGGAGAAGGACAGCGGTGGTGGCTATCGACGATCGAGTTTTGAGAGTGGGATAACTGGCGGCGCCGGCGGTGGCGGTGGGAGTGGTGGAAGCGCTTGTGTCTGTCGATGTTGTGGTATCGATTGTTGTGGCTCGTCAGCATTGAACACTAAAATCAACGCTTACGATGGCGGTGGAGGAAAGGATTATAACAATCTTCCATCGTCCAACTCCCCACCGCTGCCACCGATCACCACTGTTCCGGTAGACGGATAACACGTAGTCTTGTGTTGTGTTTAGAGCAAATGCTTGTTTTTGGTACAATCAGATTCATTTTCAAGGAATAATATTGAGTTTATCGTATGACCCAATTCCTTCCTTTTGATCAGACATTATAAATGGTATCCATCCTCACTGCTGCAGCGTTGTTGTCGTTGGGTGTGCTGGTGTTCTCCCAACCGACGGGGGTCAACATTCATTTAAAGTTGAGTCCGAGCGGTGAAGATATGGCCATTTCATATGATGCGTGGTTACACGATCGCTTACCGAATGATGGTATATGGTTAGCCACCGTCAATCAGCCTCACGTTACATTGTATCTGACTTTATTTGATGAAAGCAATCTCACCGCCCTCCAAAATCGGTAATCTTCGTTGCCGACCCATCAGCCATTCATCCATTTCTACGCACTGCCCCTAACGGTTGGTTTGTGTGAGAAAAGATTGAGTTTGTTGAGCGGTGCATTCTATGAATGTTATATTGCATTGAATAATACATTCACTTCCGATGCATATGGTATGTGGACTGTCAATAATAATGAGTGTTTACAGCTCACTTCCGATACGATTGTCAACGCAACGTATGATTTGATTGTCCCGAATCAGCCTATTCCGTCATGGGTCTACAAACTCCCTGAACCCGAACGATCAGAGAAGATTGCAATGATTAAGAAATACGGCAGTCCAAATGTTTTCGATCAATTCCAGCCACAGTATTGAAAAAGCTCATCGCTTCCGTTTATCCACCGTCCCCCACCCCTTCGCGGCGATGTGCGTGTATGCAATAGTGTAACGCTGGCATATGATAATGTAACGAGTGATAATTTCGCTTCGGTGTTTGCACAATTACCCTCCGCACCGATGACAGTACTCTCTCCGACGCTGGGTATGGGGCAGGTCGGTAACTATGGCACAGTACTGCGAGGGAAGGATTGGGCCGATTGGGCTCTGCCGCCCGCAACGCGACACCAGAAGCGTCGTTCATAACAGCATATCAATATAACTCCATTGATTTACCCCGGACATTGAGAGTGTGACTGCGTTTGTGTTAATCAGAATAATAAACAGTTCAACCATGTGTGATTCACGGTTTTTGCTGTTTGGCAGATCCTTCAATGCGCGCGGCCGTCGCAGTATTATTTGCGGTGGCGACGGCAGTGACGGTGAACTGCTCTCCACTCTGCGAGTTACCTGGTGCACCAGCTTTCTTCGATTACAATAGTGCAGTGTCCTGCATAGAATCCATCCCTTTCAATGATAACGTTCGCGATACGACTGTTGATACAATGAACAAATCATTGGCGGTCTTTGCATTTACGAATCCCGCCGCCAACCCACCCCCCCAATCGATGGGTTTGACTTTCCAAAGCACGGATTTGATGGGAGTGAGTAAACATTATTGCCTCTTCTTTCATCTCATTGAATTGTGTGCGCGTCTGGTTCAGGGATTGGATGCCATCGCGACCACTGATTACACGTCCGATATCGATTTTCAGAACGATCTCGTCTTTCTGTATATGCAATTATGTGATGCACACTCCTTGTATTTTCGCCCGAAAAATTTCGCCGCGTTTACCTTCTGGCAACCCTTTAGTCTGGTCGCATATGGCAGCGACGATATCGATATTGTGATTGCACCGTATTTCGCGGATGGATTGGTGGCAGCGTATCAATCCATGTTTGGTCTGAATATTTCGCAATACGCCAATGCACAAGTACAAAGTATTAATGGCGAGGATGCGTTCGATTATCTGACTGGATTTGCATTGAATTATGTCGGTTTATCCAAAGATTTGGCCACACGCTTCAATTATGCAATGACCCGCTTTGAGCCAGCGATCGATCATCTTTCGATGGGATTCGGTGCATGGCAACGACGAAGAGGATTGTATTTCAAATTGCCGATACACGATAGCACTGATGGACAGACTGTCACATACACACTCCAATTTCCGAATGGCACCCTCACACAACTGGCAGTGGATTGGATTGTGCAGTCGTCCACTCAGTTTAACGGTTCGGATTCGTTTGCATCCATGTATTGGGCAAGCCCACCGCATTCAAACGGTTTGCTGAAGTCTGATGACATTATGGATGATGTGGCAGCGCCAATATCCCCGCTGCGTTCTGATCGAATGACAAAAATGAAGGATATGACCTTCTCGTCGGAACGGCAACGCGTTCCCCGATCCACGCGACCGCAGGATTGTATGTGTTTCATCCCTCACTTCGCTCGTTCGCTGACTTCACTAACCCGTTCGTTTTGTTTGCCGATAACAGCGGGTTTTACATTAATCCTCGAACACGAAGCCTTACAATTTTGGATGCATCCCGATAATGTGACACTCGTGTGTTATCTCAATACCTTCGAACCGGATAATCAAACCGCTTACATGGAAGCATTTGTGAGTGGGGTCACGAAAGGACAGTCGATGGGATTGACGCGTTTTCTGATTGATTTCACGGATAATGGTGGTGGTGATATCTGTTTTGGTATGGCAGTATTGGATTATTTGTTTG
>JADMIO010955841.1_pt1 | contig 17429 bp, 17 predicted proteins | sample 8958161 | NCBI WGS metagenome assembly JADMIO01 (sample SAMN16585339, study PRJNA669376) | soil metagenome | isolation source: Crop rotation soil | place: USA: Cullars Rotation, Alabama | collected 2011
GCACGAGCGGCGAGGTTCAGCAGAAGATCTACAAGAACATGTCCGAGCGCGCGGTTGCGATGCTGAAGGAGGACATGGAGTTCATGGGCCCGGTGCGACTGAGGGTCGTCGAAGAGTCGCAACAGAAGGTTGTTTCCGTTATCCGAAGACTGGAAGAATCGGGTGAGATCGTGATTGGCCGAACGGGCGAGGAAGAAGTCCTTGTCTAGTTCGATCTTCAGAGGCGGCACCATCGCCGTGCAGCCGTTCGCTGACTCTCTGCGAGAGTTAGCCACATCTCCAGCGAAGAAGCGAATGACCCGTGAGGCGAGTACTCGCGAGCGCATTCTCGAGCAGGCTAAAGTCTCCGGATTTGAAGCGGGCCAAGCTGAAGGCTACGCGATCGGGCAAGCCGCGGGATATCAGGCCGGCTACGATCAAGCGTACGCGGAGGCGTCCTCCGCTCACGGCGAACAGCTCCGCGCATTCACGGCAGCCCTGCAGAAGACTCACGACGGACTCGAAGAGTCGATCGCGCAGTGGTTCGAGGCATCGGAGAAGGAGCTCGAGACCATGGCGATCGCCATTGCCGAGCATCTGATCTCGTCGCAGCTCAACTTGGATCGCTCCTTCGTCACCGAAACTACCAAGCATGCTTTGCGTGAGATTTCTGAGGCGAATCGGGCTCGCATCCGGGTGAATCCCTTTGACGCGGTGATCCTCAGCAACTCGCGCGAAGAGCTCCTTGCTGCCAACGCTTCCCTTCGTGGCGTGGAGATCGTTGACGACGCCTCCATCTATGGCGGCTGCGTCATCGAGACGGAGCGCGGAGCGGTCGACGCGACCATCGAAACCCGGCTCGAACTGCTCCAGGGCGGCTTGGAGGAAGCGGCTTGATGGGTATTGGGTATTGGGTGTTGGGTATTGGGGGGACGCTGCGAAAAGGTCGGTGTTCGATGTTCGGTGTTCGGTGGTCCGTGAGATCTGCTTTCGGAGCGGCTGACGCCGCTTGTGCGCACCGGGAGGTGCGCGGTCATTTGTTTGGGTGGCGGGTGCGGGGCTCCTTCGACTCGCTGCCTCGTTGCACTCGGCAACTCGATCAGAATGACGCTCTGTCCTGTCGCGTGAATGTGCTGACAGCGCACGAGATCAGCGGAGGGCAGCGGTGATTGCTCCTCGCTTTTCACGCCTGCGCACCGCACTTGCAGAGACCCCCGTTTACACGGTCTATGGCAAGGTTGCGCAGATTGTGGGTTTGGTTGTCGAATCCAATGGGCCTGCGGGAAAGATTGGGGATCTGTGCACGATTGCGGTCGATGCACATACGAAGCTTTCTGCCGAGATCGTCGGCTTCCGGGGCGAGCGAGTTTTGCTCATGCCGCTCGGAGAGCTCGATGGGATCGCGCCCGGCTCGCTTGTTCAGAACACCGGAGCTTGTCTGCAGGTGCCAACCGGCGAGAGCCTGCTGGGACGAACCATCGATGGTTTGGGCGTGCCGATGGACGGACTCGGCGATCTGCACGCGACCGGGCGCTACCCGATTCTCGCTTCCCCACCCAATGCTCTCGAGCGGAAAATGATTAATCGCCCGCTTGCTACTGGCGTTCGCGCGCTGGACGGCATGCTGACTCTCGGAGAGGGTCAACGAATTGGCATCTTCGCCGGTTCGGGTGTTGGAAAGAGCACGTTGCTCGGCATGATCGCCCGCAACTGCGAAGCCGATGTGAACGTGATTGCGCTCGTTGGCGAGCGTGGCCGTGAAGTTAAGGAGTTCATCGAGAACGATCTCGGGGCGGAAGGTCTTGCGCGAAGCGTTATCGTCTGCGCAACGAGCGATCAGCCGGCGTTGGTCCGGATCAAAGCAGCACTGACCGCAACCGCCATCGCCGAGAGCTTCCGCGACCAGGGCAAGAGCGTTCTCCTGATGATGGACAGCGTTACCCGGTTCGCCATGGCCCAGCGCGAAGTGGGACTCGCCGTGGGCGAGCCGCCGAGCACGAAGGGCTACACGCCAAGCGTTTTCGCCATGCTCCCCCGGCTCATGGAACGCGCGGGCAATGGCAGCAAAGGAGCGATTACGGCGCTCTACACCGTGCTCGTCGAGGGCGACGATACGAATGAGCCGATCGCGGACGCTGCCCGATCCATCTTGGATGGCCACGTCGTTCTTAGCCGTCGTCTCACCAGCCGTGGCCACTATCCGCCAATCGACATTTTGCAGAGCCTGAGCCGAACGATGCCATTCGTCGTTCCTCCGAAGCAAATCGAATCCAGCCGTCAGATCCGCGAGTGGATGGCAGCTTACGGGGATGTGGAAGACCTCGTCAGCATCGGTGCCTACAAATCAGGATCCAAGCCAATCGCCGACCAAGCGATCGCTAAATGGGACGACATCAACCGTTTTCTTAGACAGGACAAGGCCGACGGAACCCTGTTCGTCGACTGCGTGAACACCATGCAGGAGCTAACGCATGAAGAAATTTGAATTTCGCTTACAGAAGGTCTTGGAGTACCGGGATGCCATGGAGAACTGGGCTCAGGAAGGCTATCTGGATACTCGCGTAGCACGCCTGGAAGGCGAAGCGGCACTGCTGGAGATTCAGAATCGCCGGCAAGCCGCCCTGCACGCGGCGCCGGTCTCTGTCGACGATCGACTGAATCTAGAGCTTCGACTCCTCTCTTTCGACGACGAGGAGAGAGCTCAGCAGACTGTAATCCAGGTGCTCACCAACGAGGAAGAGAAAGCGCTCGAAGTCTGGCAGGAGAAAAAGCGGGAGTTGGAAACGGTGGTGAAGCTCAAAGAGAAGGCTTTAGAAGAGTGGCAGCTCGATGCAAACCGGCAGGAGCAGGGCGAACTCGACGAATGGTCCGTCATGCGACGGGGAGCTTAAGAAGATGAGACTAGAAATGGATTGGAGTCCGATGGGTCCGGAGCGCATGATGCAGCGCTTGCAGGAGTTCCAGGCTCAGAACCCGAGTGGACCGGCATTCACGATGCCGACCGGACCTTCCGGTCTCTCCGGCAATTTACCTGCGGAAAACGGTTTCGCACCGATGGATCCGAAAGCTATGGGGATGTCGATCAGCGCCGACAAAGCGCCCGCCAATTTGAAGCTCCTGATCGACAAAGCCGCGAACGAGAATGGTGTCGATCCTGCGCTCCTCGATGCGGTGGTGTCCGCCGAGAGCAGCTATGATCCGAATTGCCGCTCGCGAGCCGGAGCTTTGGGTCTGACTCAGCTCATGCCCGACAACATCAAGGAGTTCGGCATTACCGACTGGCGCGATCCTGAGCAGAACCTTCAGGGAGGCGCTCGTTATCTGTCCAAGATGCTGACGAAGTTTCCAGGCCGGATCGACCTCGCGCTCGCCGCTTATAACGCGGGGCCCGGCGCGGTTGCCAAAGCCGGCAACACCATTCCGAATTACACCGAGACTCAGAACTACGTGAAGAAGGTGATGGGGCTCTATAACGCCAAGAGGAACAACCCGTGAGTAAGGTGGTAATGATCGTCGTTCCGGTCGTTCTCATCGCGGCTGTCGCGGGTCTGGCCGTCTCCGGCGTGATCAACATTCCAGGGATCAGTCCTAAGAAAAAGGTCAATGCCGCGGCGGCGTTGTACTCGGAGAAGGACAAGAATCCGCCGGTTGCCAAGAAGACGACTCCTCCTCCGTTGAAAACTGAAAAGCCGCTGCCGAAGCCGGTTGTTCAGGTGATCACAAAGGATCCTAAAAAGGGCGAAGAGGCGCTTGCGGCCGTTTGGAGCGAAGTCAAGGAGCCGGAACTGGCGAAGATCACCTCGACCTGGAAGGACGACGAATTAGCGAAAGTGCTTTCGCATATGGAGAGCGACAAGGTGGCCAAATATCTTGCCTATCTTGCCAAGGGCGATCCTGACACTAAAGTCGATCCGGATCCTAAGCGGGCATCGGTGCTGAGCCGCAAACTCCAGGATCTCGGCGCCATCTCGACAAGTGCGTCTGAGTAGCCAGAAGCCTGCACAGACGGCCAAACTCTGTCAATTCGTTCACAATCCTCAGCGATTTCGTGCTAGCGTTCGCCTTCCGGAAACGTTTGCATTGATAATAGTAGTGGGCCAGAAAATTGGCGGGGGTTGAAACTGTGGTTCGTCAAGTTATTTGTGCGCTAGATACCGGAGATCTCAATGAAGCGGTGCAGATCACGCGAAGGCTGTCGAAGTACGTCGGTTCTTTCAAGATCGGACACGCGCTCACTCTTCCCCATGGCTTGGAAGTCGTCGATCGGCTGAAAGACGCCGGGGCGGAGCGGATCTTCCTCGATCTCAAGTTTCACGACATCCCCAATTCCGTCGCGCTTGCGGTCTGCGAAGCTGCCAAGCATGGCGTTTGGATGATGACGCTCCACATTTCCGGCGGACCGGCGATGATCCAAGCGGCCGTGGAAGAGGCTAATCAGTGCTCGGTCGAACAGCGCCCGCTCCTGGTCGGCGTTTCCGTTCTCACCTCGCTGGATCAGCACACCCTTACTGACCACTTAGGGGTGCAGCGCGATCTGGAAGACCACATGGTTCAGCTTTCTAAGATGGCGATGGATTTCGAGCTCGATGGAGTGGTCTGCTCGCCGCACGAAGTGGCTCCAATCCGGCAGGCGATCGGCCATGGAATCATCGTTACGCCCGGTATTCGGCTGCCCGGAGGCGATGTTCACGATCAGAAGCGAACCGGTGATGCCGCGACTACGCTGAAGCAGGGCGCGGACTATCTGGTGGTCGGGCGCGCTCTTATCAACAGCGAAAGCCCAGACCTGGCTCTCGAAAGCTTCGGATTCAATAAGCCGCTTGCCAACAGCCATTAACGGGGAAGCACTGCTGGCATGGTTTGACGCGAACAAGCGGCCCATGCCTTGGAGGCTGACCCGAGATCCCTATGCGATCTGGGTGAGCGAAATCATGCTCCAGCAGACGCAGGTCGCTACCGTGATCGGCTACTTCGAGCGCTGGATGGAGCGCTTCCCTACCGTCGCGTCGCTTGCGGCTGCCGACGATCAGGACGTGCTCTCGCTCTGGCAGGGGCTGGGTTACTACCGCCGATGCCGGAACCTGCTTGCCGGCGCCCGGTGGGTGGTGAAGCACGGCATGCCCGTCAGCGCTGCCGGATGGCAGAAGGTGCCCGGAGTCGGCCGATACACGGCCGGTGCCATTGCATCGATCGCCCAAGGTGAAGCTGTGCCAGTCGTGGACGGGAACGTGGAGCGAGTGTTCGCCAGACTCACTGGGTGCGATTCCTCCGGGCCTGCTCTGAACAAGTCTGCCTGGGCGTGGGCGCCGGGACTGGTTTCGCGAGAACGGCCGGGCGATTGGAATCAGGCGCTGATGGAACTCGGGGCGACAGTTTGCAAGCCGCGCGAGCCGCTCTGCGCATCGTGTCCGCTGTCTTCGTCTTGCTGCGCCTTTGCTGTGGGTCGGCAGTCCGAACTGCCGGTGATGCTAAAGCAGCCCAAGACGGTGGCTCTCGGGCGACTTGCGTGCGTGGTCGTCTGCCAGGATCGCTTCGGTCTGGAGCAGATCCCTGCGGGCGAATGGTGGGAAGGCATGTGGCGCTTCCCCGCGATCGATCGGGGTGAGCCGATCGGTGTGGTCAAGCATGCGGTGACCCATCACCGGATCACCATGCGGGTGTATTTGGATCGTCTGTCGGCCGAGACGACAGACTTTGCTTGGTACAGCCAGGACGAGCTCAAACACCTGCCGATGCCTGCGGCGCAGAGGCGAGCGCTAGCGATCGCCCTTGCGTCGCTTTCGTGAGCTCGTGGTTGCGCACCGGGAGGTGCGCGGTCGATGGGGAGCAATCCACTAGAGTGGGTAGATACGGGATTCAGACTGAACCGGCTGCTTCTTTGAGAAGTTTTGGTTTTGGTGTGACCCCTAGCTGGGTGCCGTAAACCCCCCTCACCCTTGTCGCTGGAGCTCCCGTCCCTCTCCCCCGGAGGGGAGAGGCAATTTGCTTGCCCCTCCTCTTCACACATTTAGACAGCCTCTGAAGTCTGCGCTCGGACTGGCTCGTGGCGCGAGACAAGCTTGCGCCCCCGCAGAAACCTATTTGGAAATAAGTAATGGTGCTCCCATCCCTGCGCCCCCTCGCCACGCCGGTGGAGAGAGGAAATTTAGCTGGCCCCCTTGTCGACGCTAACGTCGGCACCGAACACCTCCATGACCCAACTCACCTCCATCACCTCCAATCATCCCAGTCACCTCCATCACCCGCTCACCTTCATCATCGCAGCCCCCCGGGTACCCTAATGACCCATGAGCACTGGGCGGAGGGCTTACGATCTACTTAGGGGATACGTGAACCGCGAATACGATCGGATCCGAGGTGTCGACCTCGACGATGCGGAGCGCGAGCTGAACGAATCGCTAAGAGGATACGTGCCACCAAAAACAACACCCGTGACTACTGAAACGCAAGCCGAAGCGGAACCCGTGCTCTCTAAAGAGGAGCGTGCGAGGCGGATCCTCGGCGTTGGCCCCGAGGCTACTTTCGAAGAGATCCGACGCTCATTCGAGAAGTTGAACAAGCGCGGAGATCCTGGGCGTTTTCCGGAAGGTTCTTCCGAGCGCGAACATGCCGCGGCCATTCAGAAGAGCGTGCAGTGGGCTTACAGCGTGCTTTCAGTGAACGTCGACAGCATCGAGAAGCGATTCCGATCCCTTGAGATCGACTAGCCGCGGACGATCTGATCCACCTCGTCGTAGCTCTTGCTCAGAGTCTTCAACCTACCGAGCGTCTCCCGGAGATCGTCTCCTGTGTCGAGTTCGGCTTTGTCGCTGGAGACACTCAGGGAGAGTCTCGCCTTCATTTCGGCCAGAGCGGCCTCCGCTTGGTGGACGCCGAGCTCAATGCGCTTCACGTGAGTGCCGATCTCGTCGTAGTGGGAGATCTCCGAAGTGCGTGCCGCGATGGCTGCTTCAAGGCTCGTTCGCTCTTCTCCTTGTGAGAATTCGAGCCTCATCCGGGCTTGGCCCAACTCCTTTTCGGCTTCGTGCCTTCCCCTCGCGGAGCGGATCAATTCGTCTCGGGTCGTTAGAGAACGTGCGACCTGATTCAGCAGGCGACTCGACTCGGCCAGCGCCTCGCCTCCGATCACGGTGATGCTCGGGGAAGCCTGGTTCGTCTTCACGATCTCCTCGATGTCGGTCGCAAGCCTCTGGACGGGTTTGATCAGCGCTCTTCCCTCGTTACCAAGGGACTCGCTGGGATCCAGGGCACGACCCGACTGAGCGGTGCGAGCGGAAAGAAAGCCAACGGAGGCGATGCCGCACAGGAGCGCCAGAACCATGAAAGGCACATTCGCCATCACCGCCCCTCCGATCGCCATTAAGAGGCATGCAATGGGAACCGGGTGGAGAACCTGCTTCATCAGAACTTGAAGTGCATCGTGACGCCGATGTCGAACAGGTCGCGCCCCTTGTAGCGAAGGATGGGCTCTACAAGCAGGTTCCGCGAAACGAAGAAGTTGCCCATGAGCCGGTAGAAGTCGGCTCGCTGCCCGTTATCTCTTGTCCAGCCCACCGTTAACTGACGCCTGGGATCCGCCCTTAGGGTGGCGCTGGCGTCGAACATCATGTTGTCGCGGTCGGAGGACGTGTTGCCGTTGAACAGCACGATCATCTCGCCGCCGAGCTCGAAGAGGCTGCCGACATTCTTGGAGTAATCCAACCCAAGCGCGTTCTTGTAGCCGTGTCCAACGCCGGGCGAGTCCTCGGGTCTGCGGACGAGGGTGAAGGAAGTGCCGTTGATGCCGAAATGCGAACCTAGCGCAAAGCTAAGTCCCAGCCGTGAACCGATGCGGCCAATGATTCCTCTTTGCCGGCGACTGCCGTTGTCGCATGCCGCGACCGAGATCGGAAAGCCCTCGAATGCGAGCTGGGTATCTCCGCGGACGGCAAGCACGCTCTCGCGAATGAAATGGCCGGAGCCGAAGGGCACGTACTGCTTCCCTACTCTCCAAATCCCCTCGTCTTCGATGTAGTACTCGTCGAGCTGATCGCGGTCGGGATCGTTGGGGATCTTCGCGAATTTCTGGGAGATGAAGCCTTGGAAGCCAACTTCGGTGAAGAACTTGAGTGAGCCTGTCGAGTGACGTCCGAGGTTGTCGTAGAAGCGCACGAACGTCGGGCCGGTGGACCCGGTTAGGAATTGCATGCGACCGTCGATGTTCACGACCAGGTCCGGATTCTGAGCCATTGCCGCGGTCGCGCACCAGCAGATCGCGCCCAGGGCAAGCCAGCGCCGAGTCACCGTTGGGAGCCCCTCAGAGCGGCGAGGGCGTCTTGGAGCGGGATATCTTCCTGCTGGCTCGTGGCGAGATCGCGCAAGATAATCGTGCCCTTGGCCAGTTCGTCCTCGCCGAGAATGAGGGCCTTTTGAGCGCCCGCTCGATCCGCTTGTTTGAGCTGGGCGGACATCTTCTTGCCATCGATGTCGGTCAGGACGGTCACTCCCGCATTACGCAGCTCGCGCACGAGTTTGCGGCAAGGGATTGCGGCGTCCTCGCTTGCTTGAACGACGAAGACCTCCGGCAGCTCTTCATCCCACGATTTGCCGCTTTCTTCGAGGGCGATCAGTGCGCGCTCGATTCCCATGGCAACACCGACGCTGGGAGTTGGAGGGCCTCCGAGCTGCTTGACCAGATCGTCATAGCGGCCTCCGCCGCAGAGCGAACTCTGGGCGCCGAGCTTAGAGGAAAGCACCTCGAAGACAGTGTCGGTGTAGTAGTCCAGACCGCGCACGATCTCGGGCGCTACGCGGTATCGAACACCGGCTTCGGTCAGGAGGACTTGGAGCTTCTCGAAGTTCGCCTTCGAGTCGTCTTCGAGATAGTTCAGGATCGGCGGGATCGATTGGATCAGCTCGGCAGCGTTTGGATCTTTGGTATCGAGAAGGCGCAGAGCGTTCTTTTCTGCCTTCGCCCGCGTTTCTTCATCCTGATCTTTGAGATAGGTGGCGAAGTGCTGGAGAATGACGTCGCGGTAGACGGCTCGAGCCGCCGCGCGTCCGATCGAATTGATGCCGACCTCGGCATCGTCGATGCCGATCCGCTGGTAGAAGCGCGACGTCATCTCGATGATTTCGGCATCCGCTTCGGGGGAGGAGCTGCCGAGAAGCTCTAGGCCCACCTGGTGCGATTCGCGGAGCCTTCCCTTCTGCGGGCGGCCGTAGCGGAAGATCGGCGTGATGTAATACATGCGCGCCACCTGTCCTTGCGGGCACAGGTTGTGCTCAATTGCCGCGCGGACGGCGGGGGCGGTGCCTTCCGGCTTCAGGGCAATTTCCCGATCACCCTTGTCTCGGAATTCGTACATCTCTTTCGAGACGACATCGCTGGTTTCGCCGCTGGAGCGCTTGAATAGCTCGAGGTCTTCGAACGTGGGGGTGCGGATCTCCTTGTAGCCGTACAGGCTGCAGAGGTCCCGAAACTCGTCTTCGAGCCGCTGCCACTTATGAGAATCGGCGGGCAAGACGTCGTTGGTCCCACGTGGAGCTTGGAAGCGCATAGGCTCTATTGTGACGCGCCGGTGCTGTGTAGATCACACGTCCTGTTGAGGAGCACACCTAGCCTCGGCGGAGGGTTATCAAGCAGGGGGTGCTGATAACTGTTAGCTGCTGGTAACTGTTAGCTTGAAATCGACACCTCCCAACCCCCTTCATGTCGTCCTTGCCCACGTAGACGGGTGACACGCGTCAGAGCGGCAGTTCTGAAGCAATGTGACCATGCGGGGGCCCTTCGGCTGCGTCGCTCGTTGCACTCGCGGCTCGCTCAGGGTGACGTGTTCCATATCGAGGTGCCACGCCATATGCAAGTTGTTGGTTGTAGCCCGATCACTCACCCACCTTAAAGAGTAGGAGCAGGCTGTGGAATTTTCGGCGCGGAAAAGCCCCCGAGGCCAATCACATCTTACACAATTTGAACCTAATCAGCAGACACTATTCTACATATTGTCCCGAGGTCCGCAAGGATAGACGTCCGAGCTCGCAGGTTCGCTGAGCAAAAGCGGCGCCAGGGAGATCGTCGCAATGCGGTCGAAATTGGCGGGGAACACGGGTGATTTTGGCTTCCGCCGCCCCCTCACCCAGGTGGCTTAGGCGTGTTGCCTCAAAACTAAAACAGAGTGAAATACAGTCGTTGCCTCAAAACTAATTCTTACCGAGCGTGACGCCTGAGCTCCTCTCTGAGTCGCAGGATTTCTTTGGCGATCGCCATCGGTTTAATGGTTGCGAGCTGCTCTCTTAGCGCGTGTTTACGCTCTTCAGGCACGCAAGGATGCTCCAGTGCTCTTTGACAGGGAGTCTTGGCTGTATCGTAGTGTCTGCGGATCTTGGATCCCACTCTTTCTTTGCTCTGGAGCATCATGCACGGCTGTAGGAAGTTCACTCGGAGCCGCAGGACGCGGTAGAACGCGTTCAAGGCCTTTGCTGCCTCTTCGCCTTCCAGGCGGTCGAATCCCACGTTGTCGCGCACCACGGACCGGTTCTTCTGCTCTATTCGGCACTGATCGTTCTTCCTGTAAGGTCTGGAGCGTGTGAAGACGATCCCTTTCTCGTGGCAGTATCGCAGCATGATCTGGTTGATGAATTCGCTTCCTCCGTCTGAGTCCAGTCCTTTTACCGCGTAGGGCATCCTCGATCTGATGGAGTCGACCCCGCATTGCACGCTCGTTTCAGAGCGGTTTCTGAGTGCCTGAAGCTCGGTCCAACCCAGGAGCACATCGGTGACGCTTAGCGTATGGACGTATTCGCCGGCCGGATTATTGTCGCAGTGGTGAACCGTGTCCATTTCGCAGTAGCCGGGCTCTGTTTCCGACCAGTCCGACCATGTCCGTATGGCGATCTGAGCTTTTAGCATTGAGCCCGGCCTTGTCATGCAAAGCCCTTTTTGACGAAAAGCGACCCGGTGGGGATGCAGCAGCCGGTCGCATGTAGAGACGCTGAGCCTTAGGAGTTTCTCCTTCACCTCACCAGAGATTCCCCATTGGCCCTCGGCCTCTACGAGCGCCAAGAGCATCGGCAAGGCTGGAACCAGCCGCTTGGAGCAAATGTAGCCCTCCATTGCCCAGAGCATCTCCAAGGCGGCTGAAACATCGGCGCCATAGCGCTTGCCCGGCCTGCCTCTTGGCTTTGGGGTTCGATGCGGCGGGTTGCCAAGCAAAGACATAGCAGTCTTGCGCGCCACTCCCGTTGATGCAACGAACTCATCCAGAATGGCGCCTTTCCTCTTCCTAGATGCTTTCAAGTAATCCGCAGAACGGGACCTTGCCAACTCGCCTATGCTCTTGGAACTCATCGTGTGCCTCCGTTTGCCGGCCATGGAGCCAGAGTGCTCCCGGTCGGTTTTAGTTTTGAGGCAACGACCCTATACTCGGTCGGTATTCATATGAGGCAATGCGTAGGCTCCCTTCCCTCTCCCCCGGAGGGTAGAGGGGCCGTCCGCTCCCCACAATTCGACGCCCTCCAGGTCGCCGCACTCCACATCACCTCCCACATCGGTCATAGGTGGGGCCGAAACAGGCTTGACAGATGCAATTCCGGAACAAGATCCGGGGCTCGCAGGCGTATCATTACAAGTACCTGGCCTTTTGGAGCAATCATGAAACTATTCGGAACCCTACTTATCGCGGCGCTCGGCGCTTCGTTCGCTTCGGCGGATCAAGTGAAGCTGAAGCTCGTCCCGACCAATGGCATGCCTATCGTGGGTGGTTATATGCCGCAGCGTCTGGCTATGTCCAAGGACAAGCCTGCAGACCTCAAGAAAGCGCCGTTTGTAAGCGCTGACGCGACGTATGGAGTGCTCGATGTCGTCGGCACCAAGCACATCGTGATCCAGGATGGGGCGAGGATCTTGGTGGACAGCAACGGCAACGGCGACCTGACCGACGATCCTGCTCCTGAGTGGAAGCCGATGATCTACGGCGAGAACAAGGAGTTCACGCGGTACAGCGGCAAGATGATGGTCGATTTGCCAATTGGCGGCAAGATGACTCCGGTTTCGCTGGGCATTTACAACTTCGATGCCAAGGAGCGGCCGCCGCTCGCAGGCATGATCCTTTACTTCAGCGACTACGCGATGTCGGGCGAGATCAAGCTTGGCGGCAAGACCTTCAAGGCGGCTCTGAGCGACATGGCGATCACCGGTTACCAGCCCAAGAGCGGTACCGACGACAAGGGCAAGAAGATCCCAAGTGGCATCAATCTCCTGATCGACGTCAACGGCAACGGCAAATTCGACCGAAAAGGCGAAAGCTTCGACGTGACCGCGCCTTTCAACATTGGCGGCACCACTTACGAAATCTCGAACCTCAAGGGCGAGACTTTCGCCGTGGGCAAGTCTAGCCAGACAGTTGCCGAGATTCTTCCTCCGCCTGACATGGGCGCCGGCAAGAAAATCATTGGCTTCAATGCGAAGACGACCGACGGCACTCAAATCAGCTTCCCCAGCACCTATAAAGGCAAGCTGGTCATGCTCGACTTCTGGGCGACCTGGTGCGGACCGTGCAAGGGCGAGATTCCTGGCCTTGCCAAGGCCTATGAGAAGTATCATCCGGCCGGCTTCGAGATCCTTGGCATCAGCCTGGACAACGAGAAGACCGCTCCTACAATGGCTCAGTTCACCAAGGACTGGAACATGCCCTGGCAGCAGATCTGCGACGCCAAGTATTGGGATGCCGAGATTGCCAAGCTCTACGTAGTGCAGTCGATTCCTGCGGCCTATCTGGTCGACGGCGACACGGGCGAGATCCTCGCCTCAGGCGACGAGCTCCGCGGCAACTCCCTGGTCCCCACGCTGGAGAAGGCTCTGGCGAAGAAGAAGAAGGGCGCGGGCAAGCAGCGCTAGTTGCGGATGATAGGAGGTGAGGGGATGATTGGAGGTGATTAAGGTGAGTGGGTGATGGAGGTGATGGGAGGCGAATTTCCTTTCATCCTTCCGAAGGCGCAGATCGGATACGATCACCTTCATTACCTCAATCACCTCAATCACCCCCCTCACCTCCAATCATCCCCCATCACCTCAATCACCTCCAATCATCCCCTCGCCTCCAATCATCCCCTCACCCCCCTCACCTCCAATCATCCCCTCCCGTCACTATTTGAATAAAGCTTGCGTGAGGGAGTGCAAAAAGGCTGGGGTGCCCGTACAATTTCCGTAAGGCGGGGAATCCGTCTCCAAGAGGAATCTAAATGAAATCAGTAGCTAGATCAGCCGCATTAGCGGCCCTCGTTCTGGGAGTCGCCGCTGCCGCTCAGGCAGTTGGCAGCCTGAGCCTTGGCGCTTCGGCCCCGGCGCTCAATGTCGCGACTTGGGTCAAGGGCAAGCCAATCAAGGGCTTCGAGAAGGGCAAAGTGTATGTCGTCGAATTCTGGGCGACGTGGTGCGGACCCTGCAAGCAGAGCATCCCGCATCTGACCGAGCTCGCCAAGAAGTACAACGGCAAGGCCACCTTCACCGGCGTCAGCGTCTGGGAAAAGAACGCGCCGAAGGGTGAGTACAAGACTTACACCGAGAAGGTCCAGGCGTTCGTGAAGGATTGGGGCGCCAAGATGGACTACAACGTTGCTGCCGACGACGAGAAGGGCATCATGGCCGACACCTGGATGAAAGCCGCCGAGCAGAACGGCATCCCGACTGCGTTCGTTATCGACAAGGACGGCAAGATCGCCTGGATCGGCCACCCGATGGGCGATCTGGATCGTGTCGTCGGCGAAGTGGTCGATGGCTCGTACAACCTGCAAGCCGAGATGAAGAAGCAGGCAGATGCGAAAGCTGCCTCAGAAGCGATGATGTCGAAGGTCAAGCCCTTCCTCACGCTTATGAACGCGAAGAAGTATCCGGAGGCTGTCGAAGCAATGGATAAGGCCTTCGCGGAAGACGAGCAGCTCGAGCGGGGTTACGGCGCAGCCAAGTTCTTCGCCTTGTGCCAATACGATGGAGCCAAGGCTAGCGCCTATGGCAAGCATCTCGCTCTCGATATCTACAATGGCGATCCGGGCGGCGTCAATTCCGTCGCGTGGCCGCTCGTCGACGATGCCAAGCCGGTTAAGGGCGCGGACGTCAAAGTTGCGATCGAGATCGGAGAGGTCGGTATGAGCAAGCTGAAGGACGGCGATCCTCAGGCCGCCTTCCTAATTGACACCGTCGCCTACGCCTACTTCAAGGATGGCCAGATCGACAAGGCAATCGCCCTGCAAGAGAAGGCTCTGAAGGCTGCCGATGCCACCAAGGACTTCGATGCCGCGACCCGAAAGGAAATCGCCGGCCGCCTCGAAATGTTCAAGCAGAAGAAGAACGGCGGCGGACGCTAAGTCTCCTTCGTTGTTCACAGCGGCTCCGAGCAAACGCTCGGAGCCGCTTTTTGTTGGTAAGTTGAAGCGGATGAACTGGACCGACGAGTCTTTCGATGGTGCGGACTTTACTTTGGCGAAGGTGGACTCAATCGAGCGGTGCCAGTTCGTCAAGTGCGACTTCCGCGGCGCACGACTGACCGAGCTCGAAACGTCTGGCTGTACTTTTGAAGACTGCGATTTCTCGGGGGCACGTATCGCATCATCGAAGCACCGTGGAAGCGCGTTCCTCAACTGCGATTTCACCGGCGCAGACCTCTTCGGGGCCGATTTCACCGGCTGCCGCATGGTTGGCAGCGTCTTCGCAAACGCGGTGTTGACTGCTGCCAGCCTGCGCGGGGGAGATTGGTCTTACACTTCTCTGCGGATGCAGGAGCTCGACCGCTTCGACTTGAGCGAGATAAAGCTTCTCGGCGCAGATTTGTACGGCGCAAGTTTGGTTGGCGCCAATCTGTCCGGCGCCACGTTGACGAACGCGAATTTACAGCACGCCAAGCTCAAGGATGCGGACCTGCGGCGGGCGGACCCTTCAGGAATAATCTTCGATGGCGTGGAGATCAAAGGCGCGCGGATGTCGCTCGACCAGGCGGTCGTCTTCGCGATGAGTTACGGGATCATCGTCGAATGACGACGCGGCGCTAGTCTTCGCTCATGTACCACCAGTCGTTGCTCAGGGCAACTACCGAGTACGCCTCATGCGCTTTGGCTGGACTCGATGGACTCTTCACGAGGGCGGTACCGTCATTGAGCCAAATCAGAATGCGTCCTGATTGCCTTTCAACTTTCACGATCTGAAATGTGCCTGCTCGCAGAGGGTGAGTTGCGGGTTCGTATTTCGAAGTGGCAGCCGCCTTTTCAAGGGTGGGGAGCGCGGACTGCAGCCTCCATATGAACGCCGCGGAGCTGAGCGTCATGTAAGCAGACGCCCCGAGCATGGCGCCGAAGTACAGGAGTGAATTCAGACGCGTCTCGCCGGCTGCCACGCAGGCGATCCACGCGCAATACACGATCCCGAAGCTACCGAAAATCCAAACTAAGAAGGCGGCCATCGAGAATGGCTGTTGGTAGGTGAGCAACGCGATCGCCACCAGGGGCATCGCTGCCAAGAATCTCACGACGAGAACCAGATTGCGTCGCCAGCGGGCGTGCTGGACTGGATTCTCCGCGCGAGCGTAGGCCGTGACCACAACGGCATTGTACGACCAATCTCATGAACATCCTCCCTATATAGGGGCGCGGTTCGGGAGGATGCATGATTTCGCTTACTGAGGGAGCGGCAGACCCATCGCCTCGAGATAGCTCCGAAGCTTCTGGATCCGACTGGCGTTATTCAACTCCAAGTTGAAGGGCCGGCCGCGGGTGTCGACGATGAGGCCGACCAATCCACCGATCAGATTTGTCGTCTGGTCGCGGTTACCCTTGCTGGCATCGAAGCGCTTGACGTTGACCGACTTGCCCTTGCCTGCTCCGACGTCGAACGTCTTCGCCGGCTCGACGGTGATTTCGGTGACCTTCTCGATATCGATTGGAATAACCCGGATCTCACCGAATGGGACGCTGACATCGATGCCCGGTCCCTTGATGGTGACGCAAGGCTCGCCATCTTTGGCGAGTCCGATCGGTGCGATGCAGGTGCCGATTCGGACGATGCAGTCGCGCTCAAAGACTTCTCGCGCGGCTTCGTAGACGTGCTCGGAGAGGACTCCCAGGTGCGGCATCATAAAGATCGAGTCGACGGTGAGCATCGTGATGCCCTCCGGCTGATAGGCGTCCATCATCATCAGCGCGGATTGGGCGCGCTTCGGTGCGTGGGAGAGAACGCCGCCGGAGCCGATGATCATATCGAGCTCCATCATCTTGACGAGGGTCTCGCCCGCGCCGGTCTGATCGAACATGTCGCCGACTCCGCGCTGCTGTTGGACTCCAAGGAGTCCTCGAGCCAAGCTCTTGTGGTGAGCGAAGGCGAGGCGCAGAGCCTCTCGCGAAACCGCGTGCTCGATGAGCAAGTCCTCGTAGGTTTGAGGAATGGTCGTCGGACGGATCATCTTGTTACGGAGGCGGTTTCGAACCTCGGCAGGATCGATCTCGAAAGGCAGCCATCGGGCAATGTTCTCGGCTCCGGCTTCCTTGAGAACGTTGCAGATCGAATACGACATGCCAAGGTTCGCGGAAACCGTTCGGTTGTAGATGCGCTCGCCGCTCGGGGCTTTGAAGACGGAGAAGACGTCGGTCGTTGCGCCGCCGATGTCGACGCCAAGGACGTTGATGCCCTCGTTCTGGGCATATTCCTTGAGTAGCTTACCAACCGCGTTGGGGGTGGCCATGACCTCTTCACTGGTCCAATCGAGGAGCTTGGAGTAGCCGGGCGCCTGCTGCATAACGTGCTGCAGGAACATCTCGTGGATCTCGTCCCGGGCGGGGCCGAGGTTTTCCCTATCTAGCGTCGGGCGGAGGTTGTCGACGGCGTGAAGCTCGATCTCGCTGCCGAGAACTGAGCGCACTCCCTCCCGGGCATCCTTGTTGCCGGCGTAGATGATGGGTAGCTTCATGTCGCCAAAGCGAGGCTTTGGATCGGCTCGGCGCACGATTTCAGCCATTTCTTCGAGGTGCTTGGTGGTGCCTCCGTCGGTACCGCCGGACATGAGGATGATGTCGGGGCGGAGCTGGCGGAGCCGCTCCACTTTTTGGAAGTCTTTTCGTCCGTCGTCAACCGCGAGGGTGTCCATCAGAATTGCGCCCGCTCCGAGAGCCGCACGCTCGGCTGATTCGGCGGACATCGCTTTCACGACACCCGCGACCATCATTTGGAGACCGCCACCGGCGGACGAGGTGCTGACGTAGAGGTCGGAGGCGTCGTTGCCGGCGGCTCGTTTGTCCGTTTCTTTGCCGTCCTTCTGCAGCCGCCAAACTTTGCCGTCCTTGATCAGCGCGCGCCGCCCCTTTTCGTATCCGGGGGGGACGGTGGTTTCGGTGATCTCTTCGAGCTCGGTGATGGAGTTGAGAACTCCGAGCGTGACATCTTCAAAGGGGCGCTCGACGGTGGTCGGCGCTTCGCCGCGCGCGACGAGGCG
>JADMIO011116499.1_pt1 | contig 17429 bp, 17 predicted proteins | sample 8958161 | NCBI WGS metagenome assembly JADMIO01 (sample SAMN16585339, study PRJNA669376) | soil metagenome | isolation source: Crop rotation soil | place: USA: Cullars Rotation, Alabama | collected 2011
CGCGACAACTTGTCCACGTGGAATTCTAAGCTTAGGATCCCAATGTGCTGGAAAGGATGGTGATCGTGTCGATACAGAGTTCCTGGCCGGTGATGTATTGCTCGGCGAGGAAAGGACCTGCCTCGATTACTTTAGTTAATTCGCTTTCGCTGTTGACGAGAAAGGTCGCTAGCGCACCACTACCGACCACGGATTTTAAAACCATCGGAAAACCAATCTGTCCCGCAAATCCGCTGGCATCCGCTAAATTCCTCACCACCTTGTAACGCGGCGTGTTGAGCCCTGCAGCTTCCAGCGTCGACTTGAGCTGCGACTTGTCCAAAGTTCGGCGCACGGCGGCGACACTCAAACCGGGCAAGCCGAGCGCTTCGTTCGCCAGCGCAACGACTTCGAGCAGCGTCTCCTGCGCCGTGACGACTCGCTCCAGCGATCCGTGTTCATCCCGAAGCTTACGCGCCGCTTCAATCATTTGATCCACGCCGCTCACATCTGCAGTTACCACGTCGACGTTATCAAGATCCGCGATTGCCTGCGCGCTTTTCGCACTTTCCGCCGACGAAGCGCGACACACGAATAGTATGCGTCGACGCCTCATGATGTCCCTCTCTCTGCGCGCTTCGCTTTCTGCTGCGCTTCGCGTGCGGCTTTGTCGTGGATTACATACTGAATCAGATCCCGCCCCTCGGTCGCGACGTCCTGGTCCGTCAGCGGCTCCAGCCCGTGAAACGAAACGTCAGAACGCACAAATGCCAGCAACGAATTCGGCTTGTAAGGCGCGGTCTTCACCCGAACGAAGTCTTCGAACGGATAGTGCTTGCTGTCAGGACAACTAAAGCCGGCACGCTTCGGACGGTAGAGCGAAGTCCCGAGACGTTCGGCGCGTGCATCAGGCGCGAGATAGAGCAAAACGACCACGAGCTTCGTGTATAGATCCGAGTGTGGGCCAAGAAAGTATCCCGCGCGATGACGAATGAACTGCGCTTCAACCGATACTTCCGGCCAGGCTTCGCGCGCGCCAATCCGCGGCCGCAACGGCTCCGCAAAAGATTCAAGAAACGCTTGTGCGAGTCGTGGCGAGAGGAACCATTCGTTAAACGAGTTCCAGAAGTTTTGCAGTTCCGGTGGCAGTGCGTTGGTCCAACCCTCATTGAGATCGCGTTGGTAGCGATGGCGGAAGTGATCGAGTTTCAGATCGGTGACTTCGTAAAGATTTTCGTAAACACTGCTGCCGGGCAGATGTTTCAGCAACTGCTCGTAATAGCTTTCCGGTAACACTTGTTCGAGGTAGTAGTGAGGGAAAGGATCTGTGTCCACCTTAACTCCGCGCAAACGACCTGTTAAGTGGCTTAGAGGGTTTTCCATCTTAATCATCGCCGGACCGAACTAACGGCAAAACGTGTCGTCCAAAGATCATCATCTCGTCGAGCTTGGGCCAACCGGCGATGATGAACTGCGTCACTCCGATTCGTTTGTATTCGAGAAACGCCGCGGCGAGATCTTCGGGCGTCCCGACGAGCGTCATCGCGGACGAACCGTAATACGGCACCAGCCCCGCCCAAAGATTTCGATTCAACCAGCCGACGTTGTCAGCCGCTGAAAGCGCATCCTTCAATGTCTTCGAATCGCTGCGCGAAAGAATCCCGCGCTCTTCGCGTCCGACCTCTTCTGACGGCAATAACGCCTCCGCCGCCGCGAGCGCTTCTTCGTGCGTTGGCCGGCATATCACACACAATCGCAGGCAAACTTCCACGCCGTGCGCGCGAAAGTGTGAGACTACGGGGGCGAGTTTTTCGGGCGTGTCGATCAACCGCAAATAGCACGACGCCTGGCTCAACGCGAGTTGCTGCGCCTGTTCCGAATGGCCCGACACATAGATCTCCGGTGACTTTCGATCAGGCGCCTGAAACGGTGTGTAGATCTTTCCTTTCTCAATGTGACAATACTTCCCCGCGAAGTTCACTTCGCCGTTGTCGGCCCAGAACGCGCGGCATACTTTTAGAAACTCTTCCGCGCGCGCGTAACGCTCGTCATGATCCAGAAAATCGCCGTAGCCGCGTTGTTCGACAGTCGAACTGCCGGCGACGACGTTCAGGCTCACGCGCCCGCCGATCAAGCCGGACAGCGTGTTGATCTGTTGCACGAACGTCGCGGGCTGCATGAGACCCATGCGATAAGCGACGATGAATTTGAGCTTCGTCGTGAACTGGCCCATCGCGCAGGCGATGAGGATCGTGTCGGGCTCGTAGCGGCTGAACGAAAGCAACACGGATTCGATGCCGGCGTCTTCAGCGCAACGCGCAAAGCGCGTCCAGCCTTCCAGGTCGGGCAGCGCGGCGGGCGAGCTCGCTTTGGTCGTCGCGACGCGCGAGGTCTCCTGCGCGGTCCTCATCCCGACCTCCCCACCTTTGGGCATCATCCAGTGAAATCTGAGACTCGTCATCTACTCCTTCACGCTGAAACGAACTACTTACAAACCGGCTTTGCCGCCGGATGTGCGGCGGGGCCCAGCCCCGCCGACTAGCTGGAAAAACAGGTAGGGCTGAGCCCCTGGTGCGGGCTCCGCCCGAACGAAGGGCTTAGCCCTTTCTTTTTTAGTCCGCTGACGGCGGGGCTGAGCCCCGCCGCACATCCGGCGGCAAAGCCGTATATTGGACCAGCGGTAAAACTTCGCGGCCGAAGATGTCGACGGTGTCGAGCTCGGGCCAGCCCGAGATGATGAACTCCGTGACACCGATGCGCTCATATTCGAGCAGTGCGTCAGCGATATCGCGCGGCGTGCCGAGCAATGTGGTCCAGACGGGACCGTAGTGCGGCACGAGTCCGGTCCACAACGAATCCGTCAACCAGGGGCCGTCGCGTTTCACGCTTCCTTCGCGATACATCTGCGAATCGTCTTTTAACGTGGTCGTGCTCTCGTCGCGATCCGCAGGCAACAAACTCTCGGCGACCGCGATCGCTTCGTCGCGCGTCGGACGGCACAGCAAACACAAGCGCAAACACACACCGATGCCGCGTTCGCGCGCACGCGCCGCGATCGGCGCCAGCTTCTCCGGCGCTTCCGCTACGCGCAGCCAGCATGTCCCTTGTGAATACGCGAGCTCCTCCGAGCGCGCCGAGTGACCCGATACATAGATCTCTGGACGCGTGCGCCCGCCCGTGCTAACACATTCACTCGCCACGAACGGCGTCGCGATCCTTCCCTGCTCGATGCGATAATATCTCCCTTCAAAATCCACCGCTTCATCCCCGCACCAGAAGGCGTTGCACACCGCAAGAAACTCCTCCGCCCGCGCGTACCGCTCGTCGTGCGAAAGAAAGTCGCCGTAACCATGCTGCTCTTCCGACGAACTCCCCGCCACGATGTTGAAAGCCACTCGCCCCTGGACCAACGCCGACGCAGTGTTCATCTGCTGCACAAACGTCGCCGGCTGCATCAACCCCGAGCGATACGCGATGATGAACTTGAGCTTCTCGACCACTTGGCCCAACGCACAAGCGACGAGGAACGGATCCGGCTCGTAACGGCTAAAAGAGATCAGCACTTGCTCGATGCCTGCTGCTTCAGCATGTCGCGCGAAGTGCGTCCAGCCCGCCAGATCAGGCTTCGGCGCCGGCGACTCCAGCGACATCGACTCGATGCGGTAACGCGCCGCCTCGCGCGGCGTTTGCCGCCCGTCGATCTTTACTTCACCGCCTTTCGGCAGCATCCAGTGAAACCTGAGCGCCATGATCTATTTGCGCAGCACGCAGCAGTGTTGCCACTCACGCTGCACCGGCGCGTGGATCTCCGCGCCGGGAAAAAGCGATTGCATGTACGCGGCCGTGAAAAACGAACAGAACGATTCGAGCGGTTTGCCGTTGCGCGTCTGGTGATACACGGCGTCGGCAGGCTCGAGATAAATCTGGTTGTCGATCAGCACGAACCAACCCGCGCGTTTTAAAAGCGCTTCGTTCTGCCGTGGTCCAAGGTTCCAGATGACGGTCCCGCCGCGCGGCACGGCCGGATCGGACAGCGAGCGATCGTATTGCGGGTCGAGAAACGTAAACGCCAGGACGCCGTCGTCAGACAGCATCTGCCGCAGCGATCCGACAAGCTCGAGCATCTCTTTTTGATCGACGTGCGTGAACACGGAGAACGCGAGAATGAAATCAAACTTCACGCCACAGTCGGGGATCGGCTCGTGGCGAACGCCGTGCGGATTGTATTGCGGACTGTAACGATTGAAGTGCGTGAAGTGTGCACGCGGATAGAGCTCGCGGCCTTGCGCGATCACCGCCGGGTTGAGATCGATGCACCAGTAATCGGTGTGGTCCACGTTGTCGCCCGCGCTTTCGAGAAACGTGCCGATGTTGCCGCCGAAGTCGAGAATCTTGCGGCCGCGCCAAACCGGCCGGCCGAGCAGTTCGTCGAAGTAAGGAAACTGTGTTCGACGGGTCGAGACGAGGTTCCACGAAAACGTGCTGACGGGCGCAAAAAGACTCTTTGCGCTGTCACTCAGATGTTGGAGATCGTGCGTTGACATCGTGGTGTGCGGCTCCTAAACCCAATAGGTCCTGTAAGTCCTGTTGGACCTATACCTCCATCGTCCAGGAAAGTTTTTCGCGCGCGACGCCGTGCTTTTTGGCCCAGCGCTCGAGTGCCCATGGCGGCGTATCGACGTCGCGATAGCCGCCGAGCAGTTGCCGCGTGATCGGATCTGTTTCGAGCAGTTGCCGCTCGTCCGGCGACTCGAGATAGACCTCCGGCTTCAACCAGCGATAGGCGTAACCGTAGATCACTACTTTCGACGTGCGCCCGCTGCGATTCGGCGCAGCCGTGTGAAAGATGCGGTTCTCAAACAACAGCGCATCGCCCGCGTTGAGTCGCAGATCACAGACTTCCGCGTCGATCGGATCGACCGCGCCTTTCGGAATGCGTAACGGCTCGTTGCGCAGATGCGTGCCACGCGCCATGAGCGTCATGCCCGACTCCGGTTGCGTGAAGTCCGTCAGGCAGTAACAGATCTTGATGCCCGCGAGCGGCAGATTTTTGTGACCGAAGTCGCGCGCCATGCGAATGTCGCGATGCCAGCCGCGACGAAACACCGGCGTGTCACCACTCTCGGGACGTTTGTAAATGACGGTCGTCGAGTGCAAGTGAATGTTCGGACTGAGCAGTTGGACCACGAGCGAAACCGTCGGCGCATGCGCCACGAGCGCGAGAAGCGCTTTCTTTTTCAACAAGCCGCGCCGCCAATCGAGATGGTTATATTCCGGCTTGCCCGCGATCACCGGCTTACGCAGAAACGCCGCGGCCAAATCGTCTGCTTCGGTCAACAACCGCTCGACCAACTCACGATCGAGCGCGTCGCGCACGATGAGAAAGCCGTCCTCTTCGAACGCGCGACGCTGCTCGGCGGTGAGCGGAACGAAGTCCATCACTCAACTCTTTCGAATCACGCAGCAGTGCTGCATCTCATCGTTCGCCGGCCTCAGGATCGTCGCCCGGGGAAACAGCGAACGCATGTAGTCGACGGTATAGAACGTGTGATAAGTGCGCTGCCGCTCCGGTTCGTATCGCGGCACGTCTTCCGTCTCGAGGTACAAGTCTTCGCCGTTCACGAGCACAAACCACGACGCGTTGCTGGCACGTTCGCTGAGCGCGCGCACGTCGATGTCCAGCCTGTTGCCCTTCTCGCCTTCGAGAAAGATCTCGCGTTCGAGCCGCCACACCAGATTGTTGCTCCCGTAACGATCGGGCCACGCGTGGTACTGCGGATCGATAAACGTGAACGCGAGCGCGCCGCGCGGTGCCAGGCGATCTTCGAGTTGCCGCACTAGCTGAAGCATGTCGGCGCGCGGCGTGTTCGTAAACACCGAGTAGGCGACGATGTAATCAAACCGTTCTTCCAGCGGCGGCAGATCGAGCTGCGCGACACCGGACGGATTGAAGAAAAAGCAATATCGGTCGTAAAAGATCCAGTGCGCCTCAGGAAATTCCGCTCTCCCCTTTTCGATCGACTCGGGCACGACGTCGAGGCACCAGTAACGCTCGTGATCGATCGTGGAGTTCGGATCGCGGAGGATGTTGCCGATGTTACCGCCGAAGTCGAGGACGTTCTTGCCGCGCCAGTTTGTCTCACCGAGTTGCTCTGCGAAATACGTGAACTGCCCCGTTTTCGTTGAAAGAAAAGCCACGGATTTACACGAACTACACGGACCGATCAAAGTCAGTCAACACGATAGAAAAACTCGCGCGTAAGATAATTCGAACGGCCGCTGTCGTCATGAAACGTGAAGTACAGCACGATCACCAGCACGCCTTTGTTGACGCGCACGTGCGTGTCGGCGGTCATGTAACCGAGATCGAACTTCGCTAGCAGCGCGATCGTGCGCTGGCCGGCTTCCTCTTCGAGATTCGCCAAAACGGTCGCGTGCGCGATGGGCCAACGCACCGTTTCGTTGTCGCCAACCGCGGTGATGCTAACGGTGATGTCTTCGCCATCCTGCGTCACCACACACTCGGAAATGCCGCGCGTGTCGCGGTTCGTATTCAACCAACGGCCCGACAGGCTCGCCGGGTTTGCGCTTGTAATCATGAGTTAACCTTAAGAAAACGATCGTGAGTCGCGGCGAAGTATTCCCGCAGGAAATAAGGTTCTCGTTCTTCGCTGTTGAAGAGATGAAACTGGGCCAACACGAGGAGACCTTTCATGATCATGCCCTGCAAGCGCGTCTCGCCGTAATCGAAAACGTAACGACACGTAAAGCCGCCGCCGAGTTTCGATTCCGGCGCCACCGCGAAGACCTCGGCGTCGGCGGAGCCCCAGTCGATCAAGCCATCGGGACCGACTGCCGAAACTTGCAGCCTGAGTTTGCCGTCTGAATCCGTGGCCCTCACCAGTGCGACACTATGCGTGTCGGGGTTCGAGTTAATCCAGGTACCAACCAAAGCTTTTAGATCCATTTTCAATCCTTTAATTCCCTCTCCTTACCCAACTCCTAATCATCAACCGCTCCGACTTTGGACCATTTACAATCGGCGTACGCGCGTGAATCGTCCTCCGGTTATCCGAAAACAACAGCTCGCCTTCACGCATGAGAAACTCAATCGTACGCGGCGTTTGGGAAATCACGTTCTCAAACTCGTCGAGCGCACCAAGCATCTCCGGCGAGAGTGTCGCGCCCGTCGAATCAAGCGCCATGTCGATTGTGTAACGCCGCCAGCAGACACTCGACTGGGTAAGTATCGGCTGCCAACGCACGCCGCCGCCCCAGTAACTCGCCAACTGCCATGGCACCATTTCGGTTGCGAGTAGTTTCAACACCGCAGGACCAAGCTGACGGTTCACTTCGTCGCGAATGGAATCGACATCGAGAACTCGCGAGCGTCCGCCACCAGCGGGATCGGCCCGCACGCAAACCATCGAGATCAATTCAACCGGCGGCTCCCAGTCGGCGGTGTCAGTGTGCAAACGCTCGCTCTCTTGTCCGCCGCGCGCAGACATGATGTCCGTTGCCGGCTGGATGTAATGGACCAACTGCGCGCGCGGCTTCTCGTACGGCCGCGCGACCAGCTCGCCAAAAGCGCGATTCACACCGACAAAAACCTTGTTGCCTTCGTCGAAAGACAACCCCTGAATGAGCACGCAATACGGCCACTGGTTAAGCCGTCGCTCGATCTCTTTAGTCAACGAATCCAGCCCGTCAGTCACCTCGCACAAGGCTTCATGGACCATCGACTGCAACTGCGTCGAATAGAACTCCTTGTTGTCGAAGCGCGGCAAACGTTTCGCAGCGTTAAGCAGCGTGCGTGCCAGCGATGGCTCAACCTTAATCTTCGCACTTTCGGGCAAGGGCGCGAGCATCTACTTCGCACTGTCCTTTCGCAAAATCGCGCAGTGTTGCATCTCGTCGTTGACCGGCGGCCGGACCTCAGCGCGCGGAAACTCACGCCGCAAAAATCTCTCGGTGTAGAAGACGTTGTAAGTCGCGCAAGTTTCGGCGCTCAAATTCCACGGCCCGCTGCTGTTCACATACAACTCAGTACCGTTGACGAGCGCACACCAATCCGCGGCCTCCGCCTGCGCCAGCGCATCTCCCGCTCTCGATCCGCCCAGTCCTCCTCCGCGTCGCATACGCCACTCGAGATTCGCGTTCCAGTGCGGATCGATAAACGTGAACGCAAGCCTTCCGCCGGGCGCCAAAAGTGCTTCTAGTTGAGCGACGAGCTCTTTCATTTCTTCAAACATCGTATGCGTGAAGACTGAGTAGGCAAGGATAAAGTCAAAGCGCACACCCGGATCGGGGACGGTTAAGTCAACGACACCTTCGGGATTAAACGAGCGATTGTAGCGATCGTAGTGAACAAAACGCGCGTCGGGAAACGCACGGCGCCCTTCCTCAATCGCGTCGCCAATCACGTCGAGACAATAATAGTTTTCGTGAGCGATGACGCACGAGGGATCTCGCAACAAGTTTCCCTTGTTACCTCCAAAATCGAGCACCAGTTTGTCAGACCAATCAGGATGATCGAGTTGCTCGTCGAAGTAAGCAAACTGCGTTGACTTCACGAGCTGCGAACGCAGCGCGCGCTCGGCCGGCGTGCCCCGCCACAGATGTACTTCCTCGATCATCATGACGCAATCATCACCTTTGCACTCGAGCGCGCAAGCTGCGCTTCCGTTTCGCGACGAAATCGTTCCAGCTCCGCCGCGAGATCTGCGCGCAACCCGTGCAACCATGATTTCGATCTTTCGATCACCGCCAAGCGCGCGTGCAAAAGCATCAATTCCTGCTCGCGCGTCCGATCCTGCCCCGGAATACCGCGGCCAAGACGCGAGCCGTCGTTGAACCGCCGCACCGTCGAATAAACTTCGGGCAAAACAACCACGCGGCCGAGATGACAAACGCGCATCTGAAATTCCCAGTCTTCACAACACGGCAGATCGTCGGCAAACAATCGGCGCCCGAGTTGCGCGAGCACTTCGCGGCGCACCGTGATGCCGCACATATGTGCCGTCAACCTGCTGTTGGTCCAAAGCCATTCGCACTCGTCTGCCAAACGCACGCGTCCTTGCGTCGCGGCGAGCAAACCATTCTGCGCAAACCGGCTCGGCCCGTCAGGCTCGCCTGCAAAAAAGCTCTGACTATCAGACACGACTGCATTCGCTTCGGGAAACTGTTCGAACACACCCAACTCAGCATCCAGCTTTCCGTCCAGCCAAACATCATCCGAATCGAGAAACGCGACGAACTCGCCACCCGCCAGCAACGCCCCGGCATTGCGCGCCGCGCCCGGACCACCACGACTCTCAAGCTGCAACAACTGAATCTGCGCGCCGAAAGCTTCTCGCAACAGCGCAACAGTTCCGTCAGTCGAAGCATCATCGACGACGATCACTTCCACCGCGCCTGCGCGCTGTCTGAGCGCGCTCGCCACCGCCTCGCAAACAATGTGAGCGCGATTCCAGGTGGGAATTACAACGGATAGAAGTCGCTTTGTCACCTTGCAAAGAGAACCTGATGATCTGCGTTTCGATAATCCGCGACCGCGTCTGCGATCGAACGCGCCGGAGGACCATCGATAATGCGGAAACGATCTCCTGGACCATCACCGCGCACCCACGCGACCGCCGTCCGGCTCGCCGTCAATGCCGGCGTTGAATACGTCGCGGAGAAACCGATGCGCGATTCACTCGAGCGATTCGGGTTCGACGCGTGCAGCATCAACGGATGATGCAGACTCATCTCGCCGGCTTGCATCACGACGTCCTGAGGCGCGTCGATCTCGACCTGCGCCGTCGCGCCCTGCGTCGTCAAGTTGTCAGGGTTGGGACGATCGGCATGTGGAACTAAACCGAGCCGGTGCGAGCGCGGTACCACGCGCAAGCAGCCGTTCTCGGCGGTCGCCGGCGTCAAGCCGAGCCAGATCGCGGGCACGTACGCATCTTTCAATGCTTCAGTGATGCCGTCCTGGTGCCAGCCGACGAACGAATCGCTGTTGCCAAACTTGTAAAAGACCCGCGTGGATTTGAGCAGGATGTTTGGACCGATGAGTTGTTCCATGCAGTCGAGCACGCGCGGGTGCGTGGCGAGTTTCCAGGCCCAGCGAAAGTAAAGATGCGGCGCGTCGAGACGCGTGACGCGGCCGCCGAGCGCGTGGCATGTCTCTTCGATCTTCGCGCGAAAGCGCTCGACCTCATCCGGCGAGAGGATGGGTATCGAGTGGAGGAAACCCAGCTCGTCGTATTCGCTCAATTGTTGGTGAGTGAGCACGGAGATCATTCTATAATCCAGCCTCGATGCTGCTCGACAACGTCTTCCCTCATAAAGTCTGTATCAACCTCGACCGACGCGCCGACCGCTGGCAACGAATGCAAGCGGAGTTTGCGCGGCACGGTATTGCTGCTGTGCGTCGCTTTTCGGCGTGCGACGGCAACGCGCTCGTTCTGCCTCCGCACTGGAAACACACGGCGGGAGCGTTTGGCTGTTTGCGCAGTCACGTCGAGGTGGTCCAGGAAGCGCGCGAGCTGGGCCACGAGACCGTGCTGATCTTCGAAGACGACGCGGTGCTCGATGCGGAGTTCACGACGAAGTTTGCTTCGTTCGTCCGCGAGTTGCCGGCTGACTGGGACATGCTTTATTTCGGCGCGCTGCATAAAGATGAGCCAGTGCGTGTCAGCGATCACGTTTATCGCATCACGAAAGGCAACTCGACGTATGCTTATGCGTTGAAACGCACGGTGTTCGACGCGTTTGTCGAGTTGAACGCCCGAGCCGAGCACGTGCTCGACGTGAATGCTTACGAGTTGCAGCAACGGTTCAACTGCTACTGCTTCATGCCGAATCTCGCGTGGGTGCAGTCGGAATATTCAGACGTGCAGAACCGTCTGGAGCGGCACTGGTATCTCGAGAAGTCACTGGTGCTTTTTGGTGCGCGCGTCGATCGTTTGCTTGGTCAGACGGCGATTGTGATCGCTCATGGGAATGCCTGCGATGAGAACACCAGGTTTCTCGAGCGTTACTATCGCGAGTACTTCTCGCCGTTAGCGCAGATCGTGCTTTGCGACGACTTTTCGACAGGGATTTCAAACAGCCATTTGAAAACGAGATTCTTTCTGCTGACGGACAGTAATCTCTATCTCGAGACGCTGGACGTGCGCGCGAATCTGCTGATGTGCGAAGAGTACGATGGCGCGACGGGTTTTACTCACGTGATAGACCTAACACCCGAACAGGCGCGGTTGCTTCGTCAGACGGGCATCACGCGCGGTATCGATGTTTCAAAGAGCACGCCGGCGCAGGACGTTGAGAGCCAGTGCCGGTTCATCAAACGCGAAGCGCTCGAGACGCAAGGAAGACGGTCGGCGGAGCACTCGCGGCGGCTGTTTCAGTCACCGAACCACGCTCTGCGGCTGCCGCGCTGAATCCATTGCCTCGTGCCACTTCATCACCGCCGTTTGCATGTCTTCCTCGACCGGCGGCGATGAGAGCCGCAGGTGACTGCAATCTGCTTTGCCTCTCACGCGCATCACTCGTCGATCGCGGTTCGTCGTGCGGTTTGTCACGAAACGCACGATGAAGCCGATGCGTGGCTTGTCCGAGCCGTTCGCGTTCGAGCCGTGTACCACGTTCGTGTGGTGCAACGACATCTCACCGGGACTCAACACCACATCGACCGCTCGCGCTTCATCAACGTCGTGGCGCAAGCGCTCGCCGCGGCGGTTCAAAAGGTTTGGGTCTTCGACGTTATCGTGGTCCAGCAGACCATCCTGGTGCGAACCCGGAATCACGCGCATGCAACCGTTGCTGCGTTCGCTCGGCGTCAACGCGATCCACGCCGACACGGACGGCGTCAGGTGCCAGCCCGAGTAAACGCTGTCCTGGTGCCACGACGCATAGCTCGAATCGTGCGGCGGTTTGTAAAAGACCAGCGTGCCGTCGATCACCAGCTCCGGCCCGAGAATACTTTCAACTGCATCCAGCAGCGCTTCGTTCGTCGCGAGCCGATAAGCCCACGGAAAGAACAAGTGCAAGTTGTCAAAGCGCCGCTGGTAACCTTCGCCGCGGCAACTCGCGGCCACCGACTCGAGCGCGTCACGATATCGCTGAACCTCGCCCTCAGACAGAACACCGATCGGAAACAGTATCCCCTCACGCCCATATCGCTCGACCGAAGCTGACGACAAGCTAGCGCTCAACCAATCCGTCCCTTCTTCTCTGTGCCTCTGTGTCTCGGTGGTGAAGAGGTTTTACCACAGAGACACAGAGGCACAGAGAAATCAGGCGCTTACAGAAACAGGAAACCGTTCCTTTCGAAAAATCCCTTGTGCTGCTCGACGGCCTGCGTGTACACGTCAAACGCGTCCGGCTCGTAGCCTTTCTTCGCGAACAGCTTCTTCATCTCCGTTTGCCAGCGCTCGTCGCGCCCGTTGAGATGCCCAGCGACAAACTGGTCCCAGTCAAACAAACGACTGAGAAACACGTCACTGAAAAACCCGCGCAACTTAACACTCGAGGCCAACGCCGCCAGCGTGTTCCGGTACGCCGCTTTCAACTCCGCCTCGGCAACCACCTGCGCCTCAGCCTCAAGCACCACAGCCGGGCGATAAATACTTTGCAAACAACCCATCAGCGTTCCCGCAAACAGCGCCGGGTTCGCCCGTCCCCAAACGTGCCGCTCGTCGAGCAACATCCCCGGCAAAGAGTTCTGCGCAAAGAAGTGGCCCTGTCTCGGCTCCGGCAACGACAGCGCATCGTGGTCCATGAAGATCAACTTCACGCGCCACTCACCTGCTTCCCAAACACTGCGCAGCCCGACGTTGCGCGCTACAAACGACTCGCCACGAGAATGACCGCGCACGCCCAGCAGCGTGCCCCAAACCGTGGCGATCTGCTTCACTAAACTCAGAAAGATCTCATCCGCCCGCAAGCGGTTTTCCGGCACTGCAAACGCCGCCTGCAAGTAACTCTCATAATCTTCGTAAACAACGTCAGGCGAAACGTAAACACCAAGCACTTCGTCCAGCAGTTCGTCCGCAAACTGTCTCGCGTCCTCGCTCGTGTAATCGCGCTGTAGCCATTGCCGGAAATAAGTCTCGGCGCCTTCGGCCGACAAGTAAGTCGCGACTTTGTCCAACCGAAACGAGCTCGTGCCGCAAACCAGCGCCTGCGCCGGCGCGATGTGACTGAGAAACTCGCCCGTCAAGCCCATGTCGCCCGGAAGCTGTGGCAAAAACTCGCCTTCCTCGTTCTGCAACGCTTCCACCGACGCCTTCATCGACGCCCGCATCTCCGGAAAACCGCTCGAGCCAAACACGCGCGGTTCGGTGAAGTAACGAAACGCCGGCGCCTCGTGCCCATTCACCGGAACGTTAAATATGTTGTTGCGCGCAACGTAGCCCGGCAGCGGCGCGTCAACGCCATGGACCAGACGATAAATCAAACTGAACTTCGCCGCACTGTTCGCCTCATAACGCAGCAACCACTGCATGCTGCCGCCATCGAGACGATGCGACGGCGCCACGAGATTTCCATTGCGCCTGAAGACAATGTTGAGTGGATTACCCCTGCGTCCTGCGCGCTTGATCTCGAATTCGTAATGACTGCCCGGCGGCTTGATCACCAGCACGACCGTCGACAGCGGATACTCAACCAGCGAATTGATCTCGGAACTGGTAGCGTCGCTGACCCAATAGATCTTCGTTCCCGCACAAAGACGTTTCAGGATGCCGGCTTCAAACTCCGGCAGACTACGCCACACGTGCGCGAGCTCCGTCTCGACAAAACGCGGCTGGGCCACGTCGACGTCGCTCAATCCGTCGCTCACTCTCACTTGTTGCAGCACGCGAGCGACGATCTCTTCCGGCGTGAACAGGTAGCGAGCGAGAGTGAGTTTGCAGTCGCGGCGCGAGAGCGCAATGAAGTCGCGCATCGCGGCGGCATCGATGTTGTGCCGCTGCAGCTTGCGAGACACGCGACCGGCTCGCGAGAGCCTGCGCTGAAACTCGACGCAGAAACCACGCAGGTCGGTAGTTGTGTAGCCTTCTTTCAGAACGGCGGCGTCAAGCGGGCGTTCAACTCCGGGCTGCTTGAGTCCCAGCGCGACAAGAATCGCGTCGAAACTTTCGAGATCGTCGGGCCGCAGTTTCAGAACCTGCTGTTCGGTCAGTAAGACCGCGAGGCGCCGAACATCCCAGGGCACATTCTTCTGCCTGGCGAGATTTATGAGTTCGAGGCAGACGTCCTTGTGCCGGCCGGGAGAGGCAAACTCCGCTCGGCTACTTCTTTCCGCCTTTACCCTTGCCGCCACCATCTTTGCCCTTGCCTTTGCCCTTACCTTTTTTGCCTTTGTCCTTCTTGTTCTTTTTCTTCTTCTTCGGAGTCGGCAAGGTACCAAGCGCAATGACCAGGGCCGCGTAGAGCGCTTCGGCACAGTCGCGCCGGAGAATAACGGCTACTGTGTCAGACCACGGAGTGCTGCCGTCTTTATCCTTACCCTTCTTTCCTTTTCCTTTTCCTTTACCGCCTTTGCCCGCCATTTGACGGTTCCTCCTTCAGTGAGTTGCAAAATTCCAGTTCGGGGTATGGCAGCGTCATGGTCTGACGCTGCCGGGGTTAGCCGGCTGCCGGTGGAAGCGATTGTGTAAATCCTGCGCGTCCGGTCGCGGCTGTAAAGGCCTGGCCGGAGGCGCTGATTGCAACTGCGTACACACACCGTTTGGCTGCGGTGTTCCCGGATTGCCGACGCGGAACAGGCCCCACGCGCCGAGCGATGCCTGGTCCGCGAGATAAGCGGTATACAGGTAATCGCCTTGTCTGCCAAACCGGCCACCGGCTTGCGGAATGACCAGCTCAAAGTGATCCGAGGAACCGTGATTATCGCGCGACCCGATCCACTGCGACAGATTGTTCGGCGCGATCACGAGCGAGTTCTGCTGATAAGGACTACGCTGCCACGCATGACCGTGGACTGTGAACACCAGCGAGTCGCCCGTACCCATCGGGTGGGTCATACGGAAGCGAACCTGATCGCCGGGGTTCGCCGTGAATATTGGCGTCTTCGGATCACCGGCCGGCGACGATCCTGCCTGTTCCAGCAAGTTGGACGTCATGCAGGAGTAGTCGGTGTTGGGATTGTTCAGCGCTTCCGCGGTGTAGCGGAAGTTCTTCGGCTCACTGCGATAGTTGATTGCAGTGGTCGTGTCCGAAGTGAACAATGCGTCGCTAATCAGCACCGAGAATTCGCGGAACTTGACGGTACCAGCGCTGACTGTTGCGGAGGTACGGGTCGTCGGTGGCGTTGGTCCATCACACGCCGACAGATGACTGACGTCGCCACACTGCCACGTCGATCCTTTCGGTTCGATAATGATCTGGCCGATCAGACCGTTTGGGTGCTGGAACATCGGATCCGACGGGAAGAGGTTCGCCGCGCCAAACTCGACCGGCGTGTAAGTCAACGAACCGTTGGCCGCGCGATCGATCTTGCCTGCGTACCATTGATACTTAACTGTTTCGCCGAAGTTCGCAAACTGATCAGGGCGCTGATAGCTGTTCCAGCCGATGTTCCAGCCGAAACTCGACATCGCATCGTAGCTGAGCAGTTGCGGATGAAGTCCCACAAACTTCGACATCTTCTGATAGCCGGGTTTCATTCCCCCCGCATTGCCGTTGAACGGGCTGGGCCAGTTGAAGTTGTGCCGGTAGACCAGCAACGAGTTGGAGTCGCTGGCCGAAGTGGCGAGTGCGTTCGTCAGGTTGACGTTGATGCAATCGCCCGCGTTCGCACGCAGGATTAATGGTTCGATCGGAGTACCGGGTTTGACGAGGCCGTTCTGAAGATCCTCGGTACGCACGTACATGATGCCCATGAGCGTTCCGATCCAGTTCTCGCGCGGACCACGATCGTTGAAGATCAATTCGCCTTGCGGCGGATTCGTGTTAGGTACCGGCGTGATGTTCGCTAGTCCTCTCTGCGCGCTGATCGCCGTGATGTTGAACGTGCGTTGCGGCGCACCAGCCGGACACGTCGCGTAAGTCACGTTCGTGCCTGGTCCAACCGGGTTGTTTGGCAGCGGCTTCACGCCGTCGGCGGTTGCCGTCGGATCGTAGGATCTGAAGATGCCCCACAATCCATTTGCGAGACCCGTTTCGTCAAGACTCGGGCTATAGAGGTAATCAACGCAGTCGCCGCTCGTTGTTCCGTCGGGACACTTGCGCACTGTATTGGAAGCTCCGAACGGAAGCGGCGCCGATGACGACGGCACATTGAACAACAGCTCAAAGTGTTCCGAGAGTCCGGTCGGCTGCGCGCTGCGATAACCGGAGTTCTTCCACGAAGGCTCCGCGAACCACTGCGGGCCCATCAGGTTGAACTGATGCGCGAACACGTGAGCGCCGACGAGCAAACGAATCTGAACCTTGTCACCCTGATACGCGCGCATCAACGGCGTGATCGGATCCGGGTTCGGTGAATTGGGGTTCCCTTTCAGCGCCGCCTGATTATCAAAAGCGTAGGACAGATCCGGATAGGGGTTCCCGGGCATCGGCGTGCCGATGCGGAACGAGATCGGTTCGTTGCGATAGTTTACGGACATCGTGCCGGTGATCGGAATGTTTCCGGTGCTGACCAGTCGCGGCATCACGTTGTTGTTTGGTGAAAAGATCGCCGGGTTGATGGCGTGAGAAGGATCGCGCCAGCCCTCGCTCTTTACCGGACTCGGCGTTGTTCTGGAGCCGTCGAAATACGCGAGCTGCAAGTCCTGGTACTCGAGCATGAACTCGCGATAGCTGTCAGCCGCGGTTGGCATGACGATATTCGCTTGCCAACTCGTTGGACCACCATCGGGTCGCACCGGCGGCGTAGTAATCGAGCCGCCGCCCATCGGCGAGCCGTCCACGTTTTGCCAGACCGAGTTTTTCGGTTCGACTAGCAGTCCGGCATAGAGACCTGCCTGCTGGTGCGTCGAAGGACCAAAGTGATCGTGCGTGAACACAGTGCGCAACGTGCGATCGACGTTTTGACTGTCGACGACGGGATCGAGATACCAGCGTTGAATCGTGGTCTGCGCTCCCATCCATGCTGACGTACACTGCGCCGGCGGATTTGGTCCAGCGCAGATTTCGGCCGGTGGCGGTTTGGGCGCGAGTGTACCGGCCGATCCGCAGCCGGCACACGGCGTCCACGAGCCGCCGTTATTGATTGCGTGAATGATCTCCTGCACTTCGTCGGGACTGAACGTGCCGTCTTCGTAGTTGAAACCGTTGCCGGCGCCGTCAGAAGAAGTGACGTCAAACTTCACGAGGTGAATGTGCTGGCCGAGAATGTCGGTCGGCGTGCGCACCTGGAAGTCGTCGACGAGGTAATAATTCGGCACGAGGTTCGTGTGCCAGTATTCGATGATGTCGCCGGAATTGCCGCGGAAGAAGAGTGGCTCGGGCGCGCG
>JADMIO011135873.1_pt1 | contig 17426 bp, 11 predicted proteins | sample 8958161 | NCBI WGS metagenome assembly JADMIO01 (sample SAMN16585339, study PRJNA669376) | soil metagenome | isolation source: Crop rotation soil | place: USA: Cullars Rotation, Alabama | collected 2011
CCGCCCCGCGCGACAGCAGCCACGCCTCCGCCCGCTTCTTCCCCGGCAGGTCCGTCAGCGTCAGCCCCAGGATGATCACCAGGACTCCCGGCCCGGGCAGAACGATCATCGCCAGGCCCGCGATGATCAGCGCTCCTCCCAGGATGTTCCGCACAACCACCAGCGCCGCCCCCTGCTTGCGCGCCGCCCTCTTCGAACTCCCCTCGGTGAAATAGTCCGCCGGAATCCTGACCAGCGCAACCGCCGCGCCCACCAGCATCACCGCTGATGCGCCAAAGGTCCAGCACAGCAAGGCGAGATGGGCGTGGATCCAGTCAAGCATGAGCGGACCGGCCACGAAGCCTCTTCCCACAGGCAGTTGCGGCCGGCGCCCTCACCATGCATTCACCCCTCCTCAACCAGATGCGTGCGAGATGAAAAACTCCGAATGGCTTGGCTCTCCCCGTACCGAAGGCTCCGGAGAGTCGGCGGCGGCGTGGCGGTGCCTCCACGCGAAACCCCCAAAGAACGTCGGCTCGCGGGAGCGGGCTGGAATGAGCGTCATCAAGCCGATTACTTGTGCTGATGAACAGCCCCGGTCGGCGCGGCCGCGCCCGCCGGCAACGCCTTCGCATCGATCGTCACCGCGCTCAGCACGATCCGCCCCCTGTGCTGGAACTGCGCAAACGCCCTGTACATCCCCGGCTCCGGAAACTGGGTGTGGAACACCACGTCCGAAGGTTGTCCATTGGTAAACACGCTCGCGGAAGTCCGCTCCGTCGTTGGGTGCGCGTGGATGTACCTCTTCGTGTCCGCGGAGATGATCACCAGGTGCCCCAGCGCCCCCATCAGCGGCTCGAGGTCCTTCACCGGCCGGTTCTCCAGGTCCACCCCGTACCGCAGAAACGAGTCCTGTCCCGCCATGAACTTCCCGGCGTTGCACCGGATGCGAATCTCGTACGGCCCATCCTTCACAACGTCGTCCTCGTTCTCCTTCAGCACCAGCGGCGCATGCGCCGCCGAATCACCCTTCGCAACGGTGAACTCAGTCCGCGCGATCCGGTTGACCGGCTTGTCCCCCGACGGCGTGAAATCGGCAAACACGACAAATCGTCCTCCAAACGGAAACGTGAATCCCGGCAGATGGAACACGCCGTCCGGCATGCGCATCGGATGCTCGTGGGCATAGAAGGACAGATCATCCGAGACGACGATGAGATGCAGCGGATGCTCGTGAACCACCTCCACCGCGCCGACCGGCTCGGCCGTCCCGTCGAGCAGCCGGATCTCCAGCGCCACCGGCTTCCCCGCAACGATCGTCCCCTGCTCCGACTCCGCGCTCACCTGCACCGCGAACGGGGCCCGGCTCTGCCGGATCAACGCCATCCTGCACACCGGGCAGATCCCGCCATGCTCGTATGTCCTCTTCCCCTCGCACCGCATCTCGCACACGTACGGATCGGGCGGCAGCGACGACGACAGGTCCGCCACCAGCGGCTCGAGCGTCAACACCGCCCGTTTCGCCGCGTCGGCCTGCCCCGCATCGAGCGCGGCGTGCAGCGCATCGGCCGCCTGCGCGATCGCCTTGCCCGCAAGGTTGATCCCCCTCACCCGCTCGCGCGCCACCGACTCATCCCCCAGCGCAAGCCGCCCCAGGCCACGCCCGATCGACGCGATCTCGAATGCCTTGTCCGCCGCGCCGGGCAGATCCGGCTTCGCGCCCGCGAGCGCATCCTCGACACCGCGAACCAGCTCGACGGCCCGCCCCACCGCCGCCGGGCAATCCACCTGCGGCGGGGGCGCGGCGTGCGTGTGCTCCGGCCCATCCCCGCGCGCGCCGAGCGCGGCCATCCCCGCGACAAGCGCGGCGAGCGCGAAACGGATCGTTGTTGCGTGAGATGCCATGACGCGACGGGCAATCATAAGCGCACGGCCCGCCGCCCCGCGATGGCGAGGTAGATGGCGGGGGTGACGAAGAAGTCCAGCAGCGTCGAGGTGATCAGCCCCCCGCAGACGGTGAGGGCCAGCGGATACAGGATCTCCTTCCCCGGCGCATCGCGGGCAAGCAGGATCGGAACGAGCGCCAGCCCCGTGGTCAGGGCGGTCATCAGGACCGGCGCCACCCGCTCCTGCGAGGCCCGCACGATCGCATCGCGGTCCTGCGCTCCCGATGTCCGGTAATGGCTGACCATGAGGACCCCGTTCCGCGCCGCGATCCCGCAGAGGCTGATGAACCCGATCAGGCTCGCGATGGAAAACGGCTCGCCCGCGATCAGCAGCGCACCCACCGCCCCGATGAACGCGAACGGGATGTTCAGCAGCACCTGCAGGGCCAGCGCCAGGCTGCGGAAGTGCGTCCACAGCAGGGCCAGCATCAGCACGAGCACGCCGATTCCCAGCAGCGTGATCGTTCGCACCGCCCGCCGCCGGCCCTCCTGCTGGCCCTCCACTCGCACGCTGTACCCGGTGGGCGCGTGAAGGCTGTCCGAGATCGTCCGCTGGATCAAGTCCGCTGTCTCCCCAAGCCCATGTCCCGGCGCGACGTTGCAGGACACGAGGATGCGTCGCTCGCCACCCTCCCGCGCGACCTCGCTGGGCCCAAGCTCCTCCCTCACTTCGGCGACATCGCTCACCAGCGCAACCGCCCCCGATGGAGAGACCAGGCGCATGCCCGCCGCCGAAGCGATCGCGGCCCGCGGATCGAGGCTCGAAGCATCTCCCAACACGAGCACCAGGTCGATGCGCCGCTGCCCATCGACGATCTGGGAGACGACCTTCCCGCCCACGATCGTCTGGATCGCCTCCACAAGCTCGCTGCTGGTGAACCCGAAGCCGGCCGCGCGTTCCGCATCGACGCGGAATCGCACCTGCGGGACCAGGACCTGCCGCTCAACCGCGACATCGGTCGCCCCCGGGACCGCGGCCACGAGCGAGCGGGCACGATCCCCCAGCCGCCGGAGCTCGCCCAGTTCGGGCCCGAACACCTTGACGACGATTTGCGCCTCGACGCCGGATTCCAGATGCTCGATCCGATGCCCGATCGGCTGGCCCACCGAGACGCTCACCCCGGGCAAGTCGGCGAGCCTTGCTCGGATGTCGCCAAAGAGCTTCCTTGGCACGGCGCCCGCGGCGAACCCGACCTCGATCTCGGATGCGTTCACCCCCAGCGCGTGCTCGTCCCCCTCGGCGCGACCGGTCCGCCGAGCTACGTGCGCGACGCCGGGGACAGTCAGCAGGAGCTCCTCGGCCGCCGCGCCCAGCCTGCTCGATTCGACGAGCGATATCCCAGGCGCGGCCGTGACCGACACCACCGCAGTCCCCTCGTTGAACGGGGGCAGAAACTCACGCCCCAGAAATGGAACGGCCACCAGCGCAAGCAGAAAGACAATCGCGCACGCGACCACCACCGCCCGCGGCCGCGGCATGGAGATGTCGTACGCGCGTAGAGCCAGACCCTTGGCGGCGCGGAGGGCGGGACTGTCGCCCCCGGCATGGGATCCGGCGCGCCGGGGCTTGAGCAGCAGCCCGGCCAGCGCGGGCGTGAGCGTCAAGGACACGACCATGCTCACGGCGATGGCGATGATGTAGGCACGTGCCAGCGGCGTGAACAACCGCCCGGCGAGGTCGGGCAGGAACAGGAGCGGGACGAACACCAGCAGGATGAGCAGCGTCGAGATGAAAATCGGGCCCCGGACTTCACCGGTCGCCCGCAGGATGGTGCTCGTCGCCGGCTCGCTCGCCGGAGAGTCCGGGTACCCCACGCGCAAACGGCGGACCATGTTCTCCACCCCCACCACCGCATCGTCCACCAGTTCGCCCGTGGCGATGGCGATGCCGCCGAGCGTCATGGTGTTGATGGACTGCCCCAGCAGCTTGAGGATGATGAACGTCGTGAGGATGGAGACGGGCAGCGCAACCAGCGAGATGAGCGTGGCCCAAAGGTTCAGGAGAAACGCGGCCAGCACGAGCACAACCAGCACCGATCCAAGGAGCAGGGCCTCCTTCAGGTTGGCGATCGAGGCGTCGATGAACCGCGACTGCCGGAAGATCCCGGCGTCGATCTCAAGGCCTTTGGGCAGAGAGGCGCCAAGCTGCGAAAGCCGCTCATCGATGGCCCCGGTGATCGCGCGCGTGTCCCCGCCCGGGGCCTTGCTCACCGCGAGAATCACCGCGGGCTTGCCGGCGATGGAGGCCTCGCCGCGCTTCGTCGCCGCCGGTGCGGGACCATCAACGACGTGCGCCACATCCCGAATGCGGACCGGCACCTGTTGCCCGTCGGGCCCGCTTCGCATGGCGACCAAAGCGCCGCCGATGTCGTCCGTCGAGCGCGGCCGCCCGACGGTGCGGACAACCATCGCGGTCGAGGCGCCGGACAACGTGCCCCCGCCGGCCGTCGCGCTCGCCGCCGCGAGCGCCCGCTCCAGGTCCGCCACGGTGAGCCCGAACAGGCACAGTCGTTCGGGGTCGGCAATGACCTGAAACTGGCGGACGTCGCCGCCGTGCACGGTGACCTGAGAAACGCCCGGGATGGAGAGAAGCGCGGGACGGACCAGCCACTCGGCAGCGTCGCGCTGCTGCATGGGCGCCAGCGAGCCGTCGGGCGAGGAAACCCCGACCAGCATCACCTCTCCCATGATCGAGGCGACCGGGCCCAGGCGCGCCAACGTCCCCGCGGGCAGTCGATCGCGGGCGTCGTTGATGCGCTCCTGGACGAGCTGTCGCACGCGGAACACGTCGGCGTTCCATTCGAACTCCACGTGGATGACGCACAGCCCCACACCGGAGATCGAGCGCATTCGCTCCGCACCGGGAATGCCCGCCAGCGCGGCCTCCAGCGGGACGCACACCTGCGCCTCGACTTCCTCGGGGCCCAGGCCGGGGCACTCGCTCAGGACAGTCACGGTCGGACGCGTGATGTCCGGAAGGACGTCGATGGGCAGCTCTCGCGCCGCCATGGACCCAAAGACGCAGAGCGCGGCCGCGATGAGCACGACGAGCACGCGGTGCCGGAGAGAAGTGTGGATGAGTTCGGAGAGCACGAGTTCGCGTGTGGAGGGATGTGCGGCGGTGCGGGTGGAGCTAACGCGGTTGGACTTGGCCCAGCAGATACGCCCCCTGGGTGACGACAACGTCACCAGGCACGACCCCGTCGATGACCTCGACGTTGCGATCGTCGCTCGGGCCGGGCAGGATCGTGCGCTTCACGTACCCATCCTTTTCTTTGAGGAAGACGTAGACCACCGGGCCGTCGCTGAGCAGAGCGCTCCTCGGGATGACGACGGTGCGCGAGGCAGGATCATCCCCCGGAGCGCGCTCGGTGATGGAGAGCGAGACGAACATCCCCTCCTGCAGCGCGGCCGGGACCGCGGGGCGCGGGGCCACCGGGCTGGCGGCTTCGACGGGCGCTCCGCCCGGGCTCGCGACCGGAACGGTGTTGGGCGCGCTCACGAGGAGGTGGGCCGTGCGCTTCACCGGATCGACCGTCGGCGAGATCCCGATCACGCGCCCGGTTGCCAGGGGCTCATCGCCGGCGGCGGCCCCGGTGCGCCGGATGCGAACCGCGAGCGATGGGCCGAAGACGGCGTCCCCGAGCCTGGACGCAAAGGTCGCGATCATGGACTCGGGGAGATCGCCCTCGATGAGCATCTCGGAGTCATCGACGATGGTCAGAATCGCCTTGCCGGCCTCGAGTCCCTGGCCGGCAACGCCGTCGCGCCGCACGACCACCCCGTCGATGGGCGCGTACAACGTGAACGTGCCACCGGTGTCCCCCTCGTTGCGCGCCGGCTCCGCCGGATCGCCGCCAGGTGCACGCGCTCGGATGATCTCGATGCTCTCCCGCATCGTCGCGATGGTGCGCTGGGTGGAAGCCCGCATCTTCTCCAGCGCGGTGAGCGTGTGCTCCGCCGTGTCCAGCGAGACGCCGAGCGTGGTGACCTGGGCCCGGGCCTGCTGGGCCGAGGTCTTGCGGTTGCTCAGGATGTTGGGCGGGATGGTCTCCGCGCTGGCCTGGGCCCGCGCGTACTCGGCCTCCAGCGATGCGGCCTGGGCCTCCGACGCGGTGATCTGGTTCCTCACCTGGGCGATGTTCGCCTTGGTCTGGACGATCTCAACGCCCGTGTGCTCGAACTCGATCTCGGCCTTGTGCAGGTCCGTAACAAGTCGTGCGAGGTCGGTGGACTGCACGCGCCCGAGGACCTTGCCCCTCCGGATGCGCTCGCCGAGGCGGGCCTCGATGCTCACCAGCGTGCCGGCGACCGCGCTGGAGACGATGCGTGTCCGCTCGGGCAGGGGCCGGACGAAGCCCGTCAGACGGACGACCGATTCGGCGTGGCCGAAATCCGCCTCGGCGGTTTGCAGCCCGATGAGCTGCGCCGTCTGGTCGGAAATCCGGCGGGGCGCATCGGAATCCGCAGCGAGCTGGGGGCTCGGGCCGGGCGGATGCGGGTCGTGGGCGAGCGCGGGCAGGAGCGATCCGCCCAGGATGAGCAGCGCGGCCGGGATCAGGAGGACTGTGCGAGTGGTCATGGTGAACTCGGCGCTGAAACGGGGAGGGAGAGCATCGCCGCGAGGGCCTGACGGTATCACAAACCTCGCGGGGTCATTTGACACCGGGGCGCAGCCCCCCCACCCTCAATCTCCCGCGAGCGCGGCGTCCTTGCACGCCCCGGCGTCGGGACCAACGGAGACTCCTTCAATGGCGATCGATATGGGCCGCACGCACGCTTTGTCTGGCCGGGCATCGGGGATGATCGGCCGGAGGGCGGCGGGCGCGGGAATAGTCTGGGCCGCGCTGCTCGGGGTGGCGGTCGGGACTGGGATGGCGGGCTGCTCCGACTCCAGACGCGCGGCCTCGGGCGGGGCGGCCACTTCGGCCCCGGGCGTGCGAGCGGCCAGCGAGAAGGAAAAGGATGACCCGAGGATCGCCGAGCTGCGCTCGGGGGTGCGCGCCATGGTCGGCCAGGCCCGCGACCGGGTGTTCCCGGCCCTGGTCAACATCGACGTGGTCGCGCTGGAGTACCAGAGCGGCAAGGAATCGAAGATGCGCGGCACGGGCTCGGGAACGATCATCACGCCCGACGGCTACGTGCTGACCAACGCCCACGTGACGGACCAGGGGCACAAGTTCTGGTGCGTGATGGCCGACAAGCAGCGCGTGCCCGCGACCATGGTCGGCGAGGACCCTTGGGCGGACCTCGCGGTGCTCAAGATCGACATGTCGAAGCTGAAGGAACCGAACAAGCCGCTCGCCACGGGCACGTTTGGAGACTCAGACCAGCTCGCGGTGGGCGACTATGTGCTCGCGATGGGCTCGCCGTTCGCGCTCTCGCGGACGGTGACGCTCGGGATCGTGTCCAACACCGAGCGGGTGTTCACGTCGATGCGCGATGCGGGCGAGGTGGACGAGATGTCGCTCAACTCCGAGCAGCGAACCGGGTTGTTCACCAACTGGATCCAGCACGATGCGCTGATCAATCCCGGCAACTCCGGCGGGCCGCTGGTGAACCTGCTCGGACAAGTCGTCGGCGTGAACACGCGTGGCGGAAGCGGGATGGCCTTCGCGTCGCCAAGCAACCTGGCCAAGCAGGTGGCGACGGACCTGATGAAGCAGGGCGAGGTGCTCCGCTCCAGCATCGGCGCCTCGTTCCGGCACACGCAGAACACCGGGATCGACGAGGGCGTTCTCGTGGACTCGGTCGAGGAGAAGGGACCGGCCTACGCGGGCGGCCTGCGGACGGGCGACATCGTTCTGACCATCGACGGACAGCCGCAGAACGTGCGGTTCGCGGAGGAAGTCCCGCCGCTGCTCAAGCGGATCGCCGAGAAGCCCATCGGCTCGAAGATCGCGATGACCTATATCCGCGGCGGCCCGGGCGGACAGCGCGGCGAGGCGGTGATCACCACCGAGAAACTGCAAAAAGAGCGGGGAGAGGAGGCCGCGCTTCGCACCTGGGGCCTGACCGCTCAGCGGATCACGGCGAGGGCGGCACAGCTTCGCAAGCTGCCGTCCACCAAGGGCGCGGTGATCACGAGCATGCGCGGCGGCGGGCCGGCGGAGCAGACCGAGCCGAAGTTGGGCTGGGGCGACGTCATCCGCGCGGTGGACGGCCACCCGGTGAACAGCCTGCAGGACCTGATCGACGAGTACAAGCGCATCGATGCGATGAAGGATGCCGACAAGCCGGAGTACCTGCTCATCGAGTTCGAGCGCGAGACCAAGAGCTACGTCACGCTCCTGAAGCCGCGGAACGAGGACCGGCCCGATCCGCCGCCGGAGACGCCCAAGGCGTGGATTGGCGTGGCCACCCAGCCGGTCATCAAGACCATGGCCGAGAAGCTCGGCAACGCCGACGAGCGCGGCTTCCGCGTGCTGCGCGTCTACTCCAAGACCAACGCGGCCAAGGCCGGATTGAAGGTCGGCGACATCATCTACTCGATCGACGGGACCAAGGTGCAACCCAAGGGCCTGCAGGAGGCGGGCCTGCTCAACCGCGAGGTGCGCCGGATGTCGATCGACCAGGCCGTGACGCTCGGCGTGTATCGGGCGGGCGCTCCGATGGACCTGAAGCTCGACCTCGAGCGGACCCGCCTGACCGAGCAGGAGGTGCCGCGCGTCCGCAACCAGGACTTCGAGATGACGGTCCGGGAGATCACGTTCTTCGACCGTGAGGACCAGCAGTGGGACGATGATGTCAAGGGCGCGCTCGTGGACAACGTTGAGCCCGCGGGCTGGGCGGGGCTGGCGGGCATCCAGGGGGGCGACCTGATCCAGCGGATCGGCAACGACGAGATCACCGACACCGTGACCTACAAGAAGGCGATGGACAAGATCAAGGCCACCCAGCCCGAGCGCGTGGTGTTCGTGGTGTATCGCGGCGTGCGGACGTATTTCCGATTTGTCGAGCCGGATTGGAAGCCGACGGAGAAGAAGCCGGCGCCGGCCGCCGCATTGAAGTGATCGGGATCGTTCCTCGGGCACGGAGAGCACGAAGCCGGAACGCAGAAGACGGCGATTGGACGGTCTTGATCCGGGCGTTTCTTCGTGAACTTCGTCTAACGGCCTTCGTGCACTTCGTGCCCTGTTCGCCGCTCGTGTGTACTCTTGCCGGTCTTACTTTGAGACCTTTTCGACCCCAAACTGGAGTCCTCATGCATCGCTCCCTGACCGTTCTGGCCGCCTCGATGATCGCCCTTGCCGGGAGCGCGACGCTCGCGCCGGCCCGCGTGTTCCCGGGTCCCACGCCCTCTCCCGCTCCGGCCGCGGACGACGCCGGCGCGACGTATAAGCACCTCATGGACGGCGTCGGCCCCGCGATGGTGACGATCAAGTTTGTCATGAAGATGGAGGGCGGGCGCGGCGGCGGCGAAGAGGGCCAGGACATGGAGGTGACGGCCCTGATGATGGAGCCGGCCGGCCTCGTGCTCGTCTCCAACATCAAGATGGGCGGGTTCGCCAGCCGCATGGGCATGACGGCCAACCCGACGAACATCAAGGTGCTCATCGGCGACGACACCGAGGGGCTCAGGGCCAAGATCCTGGCCCGCGACAGCGACCTGGACCTGTGCTGGGTCCAGATCGATGACGACAAGGCCAAGGGCAAGACGTTCACGGCGGTGGACTTCGCGGGCGGGACCAACGCCGCGCTGGGCGACAAGCTCTACCTCGTGCAGCGGATGGGCAAGTTCTTCGATCACGCGCTGAACGTCTCGGAGGGGCGCGTGGGCGGGACGGTGAAGAAGCCGCGCTCGCTGCTGGTCCCGACGGGCTTTGGCGCGGGGCCGCGCGAGCTGCTCGGCACGGCCATGTTCAACGCCGACGGCAAGGTGATCGGGCTCAATATCGCCCAGTTCCCGGACAAGGAAGACATGGAGGGGGGCGAGTCCGGCGGCGAGGGGAACTCGGGCGTCCTGCTGCTCCCCGCGGCGGAGGTCGTGAAGGCGACGGTCCGCGGCAAGGAAATGGCCGCGAAGAACCCGCCGAAGGAAGACGCCAAGGACGAGAAGAAGGATGACGCGAAGGACAAGGGCGAGAAGCCCGCGCCGACCGAGAAGAAGGATGAGCCGAAGAAGCCTTGAAGCCGACGTGTGAGGCACGAGGCATGATGTCGATGCTGTAGACGCCCGGAGCAGGTTCCGGGCGTTTTCTCTTCCAGGACTCAACCCATGAGCGAATCAGCGGAAAAGCGGCCGCACTCGGCCGAGTACTTCGGCGAGTGGCGCGACTTCTGGTGGGACCCGGAGTTCATCGCGCTGCTCGTGCGGAAATGGGGGCTGCAGGGCTGCCGGCGCGTGCTCGACGTTGGTTGCGGCGTCGGGCATTGGGGGCGCGTGCTGCTGCCACACCTGCCGGAGGCGGAGCTCGTGGGCGTGGACCGTGAGCCCGAGTGGGTAACGAAGGCGGGGGTTGCGGCGGTGGCGAAGGGGTTCGCCGGACGGGCGCGGTTCGTGCAGGGAGACGCCTGCGACCTGCCGTGCGGGGATGGCGAGTTCGACCTCGTCACGTGCCAGACGGTGCTGATGCACCTGGCCGACCCGCGGAAGGCGATCCGCGAGATGATTCGGGTGCTGCGCCCCGGCGGCTGCCTCCTCGCCGCAGAGCCCAACAACATGGCCTCGACGCAGATCGTCGGGAACACGCGGATCCAGGAGCCGATCGAAACGCGGCTGGCGCTGACCGAGTTTCAGCTCCGCTGCGAGCGCGGCAAGGCCGCCCTTGGCGAGGGGAACAACTCGATCGGTGATGTGCTCCCGGGGATCCTCGCCGAGGAGGGGCTGCGGGATGTCGATGTGCGGATGTCGTCGCGCGCGTCCTACCTGGTGCCGCCCTACGACACGCCGGCGCAGCAGGCCCTTCGCGGGCAGATGATCGACTGGGCCGCGCGCGGCTTCAACATGTACGGGCTGGAGAACACGCGACGGTATTACCTCGCCGGCGGTGGGAGCGCGGCGGAGTTCGAGCGTTTGTGGAAGATGATGGATGAGGCGAACCGTGAGGAGGCACGCGGGCTGGAGGCGGGGACGTTCTATCTCTCCGGAGGGAGCGTGCAGTATCTGATGGTGGGGTGGAAGCCTCGCTGATCCGTCTCAGCGCGATGGAACGGTGTTCTCGTACCGCGTGCCCGGGGGCATGGGCGCGGGAACGGCGACGGTGGTCCCGTATGAGCCCGATGTCCGCTCGGCGCAGTCGACGGCGATGAAGCTGGTGTACGCGCTCATCAGGCCGTAGCGCAGGGCGAGGTCCTTGATCTCGCCCTGGTTCGGTCCCTGCGCGCTTCCCGCGCCGGCCTTGCGGCCCCAGGAGGTTTCCTCGTCGAGGTCAGTGATGCGCGTGCGGGCCCAGACCAGCGGCATGGCCCGCGACTGCGCCGGGTCGGCCCAGATGACGGGGACATCGATCGTCTGGCGATTCTCGCCGATCCGTCCAGAAACCCGGACGGTCTGACCCGGGCGAGGCTGGCCGCGGAAGCGCCCCGTGATGGTGACTGGGCGATCAACAAACAGATCGGGGAGCTTCTTCGGGTACACGTCTTTGTCGTCGAGCGAGCCGAAATCGAGTCGCAGGTCGGACATCGCGGCCGACGACACGCGCGCCATGAAAAGGCTCATCACCTCGTCGGCGTCCTGCGGGACCGAGACGCTGGCCGCGCATCCGCGCCCCATGCGGGCCATGGCGTTCATCAGGGCGCGGTTGGGAGCCGAGCCGATGGAGACGGTGAAGATCCGCGAGTCGCCAAGCTCACGCTTGAGCTGGCCGAGGACCTCCGGCTCGTTGCCGAGCAGGCCATCGGAGAGCACGCACACGAAACGGGTGCGCTTCCAGTCGCCCCGGAGCTCAAGGGCGGGCTTGAGTCCGTTGAGCAGCTCCGTGCCGCCATTGGCCTGGAGATTCGCGACCCAGCGATCGGCCTGCTGGATGTTCTCTGGGCATGCGTTGACCGGGCCGCTGGTCAGGAAGTCGGCCTTGTCTGAGAAGCGGATGAGCTGCAGCGTGTCGCCGGAGCGGAGGGCGGGAAGGGCGTTGCGGACGCAGCGCTTGGCGAGCTCGATGGGCTGGCCGTCCATGCTGCCCGAGCAGTCGATGACGAAGACCATCTCGACGGGGCCGCGCGTGCAGTAGCTGAGGTCGGAGGGCGGGACGAGGACCATGGTGAAGAAGTTGTCGTCGGGGTTGGCGGAGCGATCGTCGTGCGCAGCAATCATGCCGGCGCGGACCTGCCCGCCGGCGACGCGGTAACGCAGGACAAAGTCGCGGTTGGGAATGGTGTCGGCGGCATTGAGGTTGATGGTCGCGGTGGATGCCCCGGAGCTCGTCTGCACACCGATGTGATGGGTCGGCGAGTCAATGGACTCGAGGCGGACGCCCGCGTTGAGATTGACCGCGATGGAGATGTCGCGCCCGCACCGCATGCCGGGACGGAGGTAGGAAACATCAACGTTCTGGCCGCTGGGCGGGGAGAAGGCTGGAACTGCGCCAACGCCGGTGCCGGCATTGGGTACTGCCACGCCCCGCGTGGCGTCCTCGCCACCCTCTCGACCCCACGCGGAGCGTGGGGGTACCCCGGACCCGAGCGTCGATGCCGGGTTGTAGCGCGGTCCGACGACCATCGGGAAGACGAACTCGTAGCCGCCCTCGCGGAAGGCGAGGGTGTTGAAGTATGTGATGGAGATGTCGATGCGCTCGTTGGGCTCGATGTTGGCGACGCGCTGGGTGAAGATATTGGAGCGCTCCTGCGACATGAGCGCGGCGTGATAGCCCTGCGATTTCGCCTGGTTGTAGATCTGCTGTGCCTGCTCGCGTTCGCGGATGACGCCGCGGACGGAGCGCGAGCCGATGGTCATGACGAAGTCGTTCACGGCCGCATCATCGGGGAGAGGGAAGACGTACACCGCTTCGATCTTGGATGAATACGGGTTGTGGAACTTCTGGACGACGTTGACGGAGGAGATGGGGCCGGTGATGTTGGCCTGGACGTTTGTGTGCTCGAGGGGGACGGGGACTTCGCGCTCGGGTTGGTCGTCGCGGTCGCGCCAGCGCGTCATGAGCGTGCCGGAGCCTGGATAATCATCCCGCGGTGGACAGGCATGGCGATCAGCGCGGCGGGTTCGCTCGATGACGAGGAGCTCCTGGCCGGGGAGGAGCGAGACTTCCATGGCGGGGGGAGTGGGTTGATCTGGCGGCACCGGAGCAACGGGAGGGGTTGACGGCGGAGCCCCTTGGCTCCACGGCATGCGCCACACTGCAGAACCATTGGGCGCGGGTGAGCCCACCGAGTTGAGCCGGCTGAGGTAGTCGTCGATGTCGTTCTGTGTGATTGAGCCGTCGGTGTTGTAATCCGCGGTGGCGAGCGTGCCACTAGCCGGGGCCTGAACAAGGGGAACAGGCGATCCACCGGAGCCGTCGCTGAACGTGAGCGCGCGATTCAGGTCAATTTGGGGAACTCCATCCCCATCGTGACCCGTGACGAGGAAATCGTCCGCGCCGCGCGTCTGGCGGCCTCGACCATTCGCTTCTGACAGCGCGGTCGTGAGACCCAAGCTCTGGTTCATCGTGCCGATCGGTGTAAGCTCCGACGGCGGTAAGGCCCCGGATGTTTTTGCAGCTGCCCGTGCCGGTGGGACGTCGCGCAGCTCCGCATTTTCCGGGCGAACAGCGCTCCTGTCCGCGTTATTACACGAGGAAACCGCGAGCAACGAAGCGATGCCGCTCGCGAGAGCTGCGGCCGCATACAAAGCGCGCATCCGACTGGTCATGGTGTATCTCCAAGCGAGGCGCGGACGGTTGGCGTGATCCTGTTGCCGGCCGGGTCGGCGGCGGTGATGAGCTTGGTGGCGAGCACGGGCTTGGCGACCCCGGCGCCATCTCCCGTGATGCGAAGATGCAAGCGGGCGACCCGAGTCGAGCCCGTGGGAAGCAGTTCGGGCTTGGCGGTGCTGAACGCCGCAATCACGATGCGGTCGTGGGCCAGCGCTTCCGGGTCATAGAACGGCGGAGCGGCGAATGGCTTGTTCTGATCACCGTCGGCCGCGCCCCCGCCGACACCGACGAGCTCGACCGTCCCTCCATCGATCGTGCCGTGGAAATCGATCTGCCACGCGGCCAGCGGGGTCTGCCCGCTGTCGATGATGATGTCGCACGTGACGAACTTCGCCCGGGGATTCGGACCGGACGGCGAAACCGTCTGCGCGGCCAGGCCCACGCCGATGATGAGAAGCGTGATCGCCGCGAGCATGCGCTTCATGTGCCGCCCCCCGGGGCCGTGGGCCCAAGGCGATCGGGCTGGGCGGTCGAGGAGAAGGACACCTTGACGGCGCGCTGGGCGAGAGCCGCGACGTCCCCGCTATCGACGACGCCGTCGCGGGTGACATCCCACGTCGGCGAGAGCGGAGCGTGCGTCGCCTCCCGGGCCTGCAGGAGCCGTGCGAGGTGGAACGCATCCAGGATGGTGATGGAATGCGAAGTGTCGAGCGCATCGGCGGCCAGCGTGCCGCCGGTCGGGCCTACAGGCGCAAGCCGCCACGCAACGGCCGCGATCAAAGCAATGGATGCGGCGATTCCGGCGGCGATTCGCAGCGTGCGAAGGCGCGAGTGGTTCCGGGTGCGCCGGGCAAAGTGCGTATCCGCCGCGGCGAGCACGTATCGGTCAAGCACTTCCAGGTCGGGCGTCGGCTGGGCGCGTTCGACCCGCCGCAGGGCTTCTTGGAGGGCGGGCGGGATTGTGGGCTCGGGGGCCGACATCGGGGATGAAGTGTGCGAGGGCGGAGTTTGGTTCACTGGGTTCTGCTTTTTTCGCGAAAGATTCTTTGGGTGGAAGAAAGGCATCGAGGCACGAGGCATCAAGGGATCAAGTGCTTGATTCGGGGGTCTTGGCGTAAGGCGGCCAGTGCGTTGTGCAGACGGCTCTTGACGGTGCCTGTTGGGATGTCCAGGGCAGTCGCGACCTCTTCGACGGTCATGTCCTCAACGAGCCGCATGATGACGACTTCGCGGAGTTCATCCGAGAGCTGGTTGAGGGCCTCGGAGAGGTGAGTGTCGGGAGAGGAAGGCGCGGGCGGGGCGGGGGGTGGCGGGAGCGCGATGCCGATGCGGGCTCGGTTGGCCGCGCGGGCCCGGGCCAGCGCGGTGTTCTTGGCGATCGGGTGCAGGTACGTTGTCAGCTTGCCGGTGAGCTTGAGCGCCGGGAGCTTGCGGAGTAGATAGACAAACGTATCCTGCGCGGCGTCGAGCGCATCCTCGTCGGTCGCGGAGTAGCGGCGGGCAACCCGGTACACGAACTCGCGATGCTGGAGGTACAGCTCGCGGAAGGCGTCGGCGTCCGTCGCTGCGCGGCGGACGAGGGCAGCATCGCTGCGGCGCTGATCGGGCGCGGTTGACACGAGGGAGAGCGTACCGCGCGGGCGTCATGCTCGGATTCGCTCGCCGGGCCTCACTCATCCCGGCCGCGTGGTCAGACGTTGACGCCCGCGCGGATAAGGGCGAGGTCGTGCGCGTGGTCGTAGGCCGCGCCCAGGACGGACCAGTCGAAATCCCAGGAGCTGCGCTCGACGTCGTTGCGGAGCTGGATGCGCTGGCGGCGGTCCATCTGGCAGAAGGCGAGAAGCTGCCGGGAGAGGTCGCCAGCCGCCTCCGAGAAGCTGCGCCCCCGGCGCTTGAGAACCGACAAACCCCCCGATGGTGCGGTCTGCAATGTCGTGGGATGGTGGACGTCGGAGGTCGGCCCGAGCGAAACGGGCGGCGTGGCGAAACCGGTGGCAAGCTCAGGGTGCGCATCCTCGACGAAGCGGCCGAAGCCCGCAAGGTCGCTGGTGACGGCGGGCACGCCCATCGCGAGGCACTCCAGCGGCGTGTAGCCCCACGGTTCATAGGCGGAGGGAAACACGCCCATGTGGCAGCCGCGGACGAACTGGTCGTACTCGATGCCCCAGAGCGGGTTGGTGGGGCTGATGAACTCCGGGTGGTAGACGATCTTCACCGGGTCGTCGGCCCGATTGAAGAGCCACACGTTGCGGATCTGGTTGAGCACATCGTCCTTGGAATCGTCGTCGAGCAGGTGCGTGACGATCATGGGAAGCTGATCGGTGCGGAAGGCGTGCTGGGTGCGCCGGAGCCGAAGGCGCCAGTACTCGCTGACGAGCTCGTCGAGCTTCGCGGGCGTGACCGAGGCCGCGCCCTCCCCGACGCGCCCGCCCGAGGCGGCGGCCAGGGTCCGGAACCAGGGCTCGTGGATCTCGTCGATGACCTTGTCGCACACGTCATGGAGCTGGTCGAGGATGCCGCGGGATTGCAGAATGCGCGGATGCAGCGACCGCGGGTTGCGGTTGGTGACGATGAAGAAGACGACGGTGCGGTCAAGCTTCGACGACTTCAGCTCGGCGTTCAGGCGGGCCATGGCCTCGATGCACAGATCGAAGCCTTTGTTCCGCGGCTCGAAGCGGCCGGAGGTGAACATGTAGATGGTCTTGTCCAGATCGAACGCGTACGACGGGAAAAAATGCCCCATCGTAAAGCGGTGGATGCGCTCCTTGAACTGGGCGTGGTAGGTCTGGAAGTCGTGCCCAACGTTGTAGTGCTCGATGTTCAGGCCGTTGGGTGTGACGAGGTCGGGAGAGCGGCCCAAAAGGTGGGTGCATTCCTCGCCGGTGATGCCGGAGACAGTGGTGAAGACGTGTGCCCCGTGGGCACAGGCCTTCTCGACCTGGTGCTGGGTGTGGATGTTGGTGCGCCGCGCCTCGGAGTCGGCGGTCGCGCCCTCGATGAAGGGGAGGTGGTCGTAGAAGTACTCGTCGCCCCAGGCGAGCGTGCGCCCCAGTTGCGTGGCGTGGGTGGTGAAGACGCAGGCGACGGGCGCCTGCTCCTTGCGGAGCAGCGGGATGGCCAGGCCGCCCATCCATTCGTGAAAGTGCGCGAGCGTGCGCCGGGGGGCCCGCGGCTCCACAACCTGCTCGTCATCGTGGTCCTGGTCGGCCGCCCCGCCGAGCCTCGCCGCCGTCCAGTTGAGCGACATCGACCAGAGCGTCCGCTTGGCAGCCTCCGCGAACGAGGCGACGCCATCAATCATCCAGTCGTTGCCGGGAAAGTCGATCCCGTGCTCGGACCAGATCCTGTACTTGAGCGCGGCCAGATCCTGCTCCCCCAGCCCGTGCTCGAGCAGGAGCACCTTGGGCCGCCCGGGAACCAGCCAATAGCCGTGGTGGACGATCAGCCCGCCCTGCCGAAGCTGCTCAAGGCATTTGGCGATCCACGAGTTCGGGCGCGGCGGACGCTCCTCGAACTCCAGCGCGGCCTTCGCCGGGTTCCACGGCCCGAGCATGTAGTAGCGGTTCTTCCACCGCCCGACCATGCGCGGAGCCTTGGACTTGATCACCTGGTAGATGCCGCCGAGCTGGTTGCAGACTTTCCAGCACATTGGGATCCTAAGCTTAGAATTCCACGTGGACAAGTTGTCGCG